>Ga0209390_10003630_pt1 | contig 24675 bp, 17 predicted proteins | sample BON01_FD_187212 | JGI IMG/M metagenome (GOLD analysis project Ga0209390, IMG submission 187212) | Freshwater microbial communities from Lake Bonney liftoff mats and glacier meltwater in Antarctica - BON-01 (SPAdes) (version 2) | ecosystem: Environmental > Aquatic > Freshwater > Ice > Glacier... | reverse complement strand
CATGTGCTTTACATGGACAAAAAGCCACGTGTATTGAACATAAAACCCCTGCATCTGAAAATTTTAGACCTACTTGGATCCCAATATCGAAAATACTATTTTCTCGAATAGGGGTGGGAAATGTCGGTAAGTAGATACTATCCCAAATTAAACGACCATCTCCTCCGTTGCCGACCCAATTCGATAATGCCTCATGGTGCATACCGAAAGGCATAGAAGCAAAAAAAACACTTTCAGGGATACTGTCTATCCAATAATAAGCACTTCCTAAAATCATTTGATACTGACTGCCTTCTGAAACTTTTTTTAAAAGTGCTTGTAAGTTAGTAAATTCACCTGGAAAATCTGCATTTAATTTCTGATAGTTAATTATATTTATCTCAATGTTTGTTAATTGCTCTATTTCAGTCTTAAAATTTTGTATTTCGTAGTTAAGTCGAGTATTTCCGTCATCAAACATTGAGACGAGATTTATCTTGTGCTTTATTGGGTTCTGAATTTTGTAAATACAGAAGCAAATAATTATTAACCCAACGACGAGCAAAGCCAGACGAAGGGTATTATTTCTGCTTATAGTTCTAAAATCTAACATTTTAATCTGCTTTAATCAGTTTTGAAATAATTTGCTGTATCCATGTATTATTTTCAGATACTTCATTTTCAAGTGCTTTTATCCGCATGTTCGCTTCTCCATTCCCAAATTTATAGTTCCTGTCAACTTTCAAAAAATCATCTAACACTTAAATCTTTATCATCAATCTTGTTATATTTTTCCAATAAATCAATTGCCTCTATTTTAAAAAAAATATTAATTTCTTCGTTGATTAGGTAAGTGATATCCTCCTTAACGCTTCTATAAATCCGAAAAAAGAAAAAGGCAACTGTAATAAATAGAACAATAAATCCAGAGCGGGTGACTAATTGAATATAAAGAAGCCTGCTATCTGCGGTCAAATGAATATCTTTGAATAATAGGATTGGCAGGCTCAACCCAATAACCGTAAAAAGCAAGCCTATGCACAAATTTGCGTTCGCGACCGTGACTAATCTTCTCCTCCTGTCCTCAATTAGTTCAATCATATCTTTCCGAACAGAGCGTTCTTCGTTAATATCGCCTAAATCGCTTTTAGGATTATTTTCTGTCAAAGCGAAGAACAGGGATATTATAAGAAATATTGAACTAATGACAATAATTGAAAAAATAAAGTATTGTGAAGTAGGATCTGTCGGTTGAGGGTCAACAAATAATTTCACAAAAGCAAACCCTAAACCAAAAAGGGAAAGAGTAACAATCAAGATGTTAAGCCACCTTCTTGATTTTATCATATTTATTCTTGTTCCATTCATTTATTATATTTTTTGCTTCTAACGTTACCACTGCCGACGTGCCGACGTTTAGGAGGCATGATAGGTAGTGGTAGCGTTCACTGTATTTTTATTGATATTTTGACTCTACAGAGTTCATTATTTTCCATAATTGGTCTCCACTTTCAAATTTTTTATTTGACAAAGAGTAAAAAGTAATATTACCATGTTTGCCATTTGGGAGTGCCATTTTACGATTTAAACAATATGCAGTAAAATTTATTGTTCTACTTTGATTTGGCTCTAAATCATATTGAAGAAACATTGAAGAAGCCAGGTTTTGAGTATCATCGTCGTACCTTTTATTTTCAAAAACCTGTCCTTTCTCTATCTCAACCCTACATTTTTCATTGGTCAAATTATTTAATTGGATTTCTACTTCGTGGATATTTTTATCATCACCTTTATTCAGGGTTACACTCTTTATTTCAATCTTACCGTCAATTGCTAAATTCACCAAAGCATTTTTCCCATCTACCTTCTTAAACCCAATAGCTTCAGGGAAAAACACCTTCTCCTTGTTGTATTGGCTATTTGTTTGAAGAATAAATATCAGCCCTCCAATATTTATTTGTTCAAGGTTGTTTGATTTTATTGTTTTTATTCTTTCATCTTTGCTGGACAACTTTTTTTCTATAATTCTTTCATATTTTTCATCTTTCGTTTTTTCTATGAAATATAAGACATTGTCAATGATTTGCTTAAAAGATTTTTCCCCTTTTATTATTTTATCTCCAACAAGGTTCATTTGAGCGAGTTTCTTGAAGTCTTCAATTGTAGCAGTTTCAACACTTTCTGGCAGGTTGTTGATAAATTGAATTGTCATTTTGGAAAACTCTTCATTCCCAAGTTGATTCAAAATAATTTTCCGCCCTTCTCTTTTCAGCCAATCAATTGCTGTTCTATAATCGTCATGAAGGTTATCTTTTCCATTCAGATTTAGAATAATTTCCCCAATGTGGATTTGATTTATCACGATACCTTTTGACTTGTCACGGTCAAAAAATTTATCCATAAGCCTTTTCCATGCGTCTTCAAATATAATTTCCCAAAACATTATTAATACCTTATAAGACATTGTTAATTTATTTCAGTCATTCAACCTCAACTATGTAAACAAAAGACTTTGCAATTTTTGCTTGCTCGGCTAGCGTTTTATCTTTTAGAAGTGATAAATTCAATATCAAACCTCTGGGAAGTTGTTCTATTAGATTATTTAGATAAGTACTTTTTACAGCGTAGGATGCGTTTTCAGCACCACCATGCTTTGCATTTACAACACCTATTATATTTCCACTTTGGTCAAAAAGTGGACCGCCACTATTGCCGGGTTGTACTGGTGCCGATATTTGATAGGAAGTTATATCACCTTGAAAACCAGATTTGGAACTGATTATTCCATTCGTCAACTTTACCTCGTCACCCATAGTCGCTCGGAGCGGGTAACCAAGCACAAAAATCGAAGTTCCGACATCACTACTAACCTTTGCGATATTAAAAGGCAAATTTCCTAAAGAATTAAAATTGAAATCCGATATTTTTAAGATTGCTAAATCATTATTCTTGTCCGAAACAGCAACATCAGCCTTAAATACCTTTTCAAAATTCCCATTCACACCTCTAATTTTTATAGACTTCGCACCGTCTATAACATGAAAATTGGTCACTACATATCCATCACTTGATATTGCAAAACCACTTCCCGAACCAACACCTGAGGGTGTGGTATTCGAGAAACTTGAAGTTGGATAGAGTTTGATGTAGATATTTTTATCCTGTTCTTCGGAAAGAACATTCATCAAGCCTTGTTCAAAGGACACAATGAAGTTTGAGTTTTTTGTTTTGTCTGCCATCAACCAATCCGCCTTAAACAAATTACTTGTTGCTGTTGGAATTAATTTTCCTTTGATATCGCCCTCCTTCCAATCTAAATAATTGAATGCTCCTCCAAGGTATATTAAATCGTAACCAGTTAGAGTCTTTTTTACTGCAACTTTATATTTTGGTTGATTTCCAACCGTGGTTATGTTTTCATAAATACCTTCCAGCATCTCAATGTTTTTACTATTGAAATAGTCTTTTATTTTAGATTCGGTTAAGTTTGTTGATTCGCTATTCAATTTTAATCGTCTGGATTCGTCATAATTAGGTTTTTGATACCCATACATTTTTATTGATAAATTATACATTTTTTTATCAACATCTGTGTAAGAGCCTGACCCAATGTTTTCAGGTGCCTGAAAAACAAATATATCATTGTTGCACGAAATAAAAGTCCAAGTTATATTACGATAGGCACCATCGGCAAAATTCCAATGCAAAATCACACTTACATTGTCGCAGATACTTTTTAATTCACTTTGGGGTATTTTTTCTGCCGTCCATAATGAGACATGCTCAAACCCCATTTTTTTCATTCTGTCTTTGATTGCGTAAAGCAACTCTCCAGTAACGGGATAAGTTTTTATGTATGTCTCTTGCTCGGGCGCAAGTAATATTTCGGCGAATTTTACACCGCTCAAAAAATTGTCGAAATTCAAACTCTGGTTTGTTTGACTCGTTGGGGTTCTGTTCTGAGAAAAAATATTCAACGAAAAAAGGATGGCGAGAAGGATTGCATATACTTGCTTCATATTTATTGTTTTAATTCTTAATTACAGTGAACGTGGGCATGGCTGCCACACCGCTGCGATTAGCGGGCGGTTGGCAGCCATGCAGAGTTAGCATGATATTATTTTATCAATTTAGCAAACCTGTATCCCAACTTCAAGGCCACATAAACACTTGTTCCATCCGCAATGTATACAGCATCCGGCTGTGGTGTACCTTTATAGGTATATTTAAAGGTTTGTCGTTGATACGGTTTATGGCCCAATGCTGCTTGTGCGTATAGCCCAAGTTCAATCCTTTTAAAAAATCTGAAACCAATATCCATGCTTCCAACGGGTATTAGTTGAGTAGTATTATATACTTCTGCCGCCATTGGAGCAGTTTCTATATAATCTGGCCCTAATACTGGCGTATAAAAAAGTTCATATCCCTTACTTACAGATTTTTGGATTCCCAAGCCTAAGCCTGGGTTTAGAAAAAACACTTTATTGGTTTTGGTCAACAAATATTTCAACTCAAAATCTGCCCTTCGTATGGTCGAACCTTTAAATCCATAACCATTTACAATGAAATATGGAAAATTTGGCACGTAATCCTGATTGAATAGAATATTAGAAAATCCAGTGTACCTAAAATAATCTGCGTGTATTGATAATTTAGATTTTGGAATCAAATATTCAAATCCGATCTGAAAGGGAAATGAGGAATTGCCGAAATCCTCATTTGAGTTTATTATCGGGCTTTCTGCCTTTGATTTTGTAAAAATAGTCCCATAGGAGACAAAAATAGATTGCGCGGTGACTATCTGCTTAACATGAAAGATCAGGCACAGTAAAAACAGTTTTTTTTTCATATCAGTTGGAAAAAATGGGCACGGCAATGATGCCCTGCCCGTGGTCAAATCAATTGAGCGTTAATCGGGCTGGGCCACCATAACCGAAACCATACCAAGTCCCTGGCGAGAACCGAAGCCTGTGACCCGATGACAACTTCCCCAAGTCTGCAAAATTCGGCCCGGGGTCAGAGATTGTCAGCGTAATAGACCCATTTGATTCCCCGTCCTGCAGGCACTTCTCCTGGCTCTTACTCTTTGATGCACATTCTTGCCCGTGCAGGTATGAACCATTAATATCAACACATCCGCCGTTGGAATTGTATACAAGGTTTAATTGCCACCAAATCCCCAATTTTTTTGCAAAGTGCCTGCTCTTGCAGCCAATTTCATTGTTTTTTACCCATATTTTCGCATCAATCTTGATTTTTTTCCCGGAACCGCCCCAGTTTGAATTTGTAATCGTACCAGCTGCCTCTTTTTCATCTCCGCACTTGACAATAACGTTTTTTGTAAACTCACAGGCCTTAGTGTTATTACTCGTTCTCCAAGCCTCACACCTTACCCAGCCGTTGCTGTTGAATACTTTTGTCACCGTAACGCCCGTTTGGCTACTTCCATCACTGAAAAACCATTTTGTGTAGTATGGAGAATTTGCAGGGTCGAATCCTGGCCCAAATTTGAAGTTGTTGTTCGATAGTTGGGTAATCGCAAAATTTTCCACACTACATGCGAGCGGCGACGCCGTTTGCGTATCGCCATCGCCGTTACTGATGGTGACAGTGATTGCCTCTCCGTCCGAAATTGTTCTGTTCGGGTTTATACCATCTGAAGTTGTTTGGTCTGCATAGTTCCAGATAAATGTAGGGCTGTTCCCAGAGGATGATATGGCACTACAATTCACAATTTTAATCTTTCCGTCCACCTCAACCCTGGACTGGAAACTGGGTATGAGTATCTTCTTGTCGCTTGTTATGTCACCATTTTGGTTGATGACAAAGTAGTTTTGGTAGTCGTTGCTTTTCTGGTGCGTTATGACAAGGTTGTAGGACGAAGCTAGACTTTCCCAGCCCAACAACTTGATCGAATTGTAGAGTGACCAATCGTTGTTGAGGACAATGGCGACACCTCCATCCGGATAAAATTTATATATCCTGTTGGCGACTTTTACGGAATGGTCCGTATTCAATGCTGTTTTTATGTAAGGGTCGCGGACGATTGAGAATATATTGTCGTCACCATTGTTGAGCGCAGTATTGATGACCGTCTCCTCCGCTTTTCGCGCGGATGTGTACCCGCCAATGGACAGTTCCTTGCGCAAACAGGCTGGATTGTCCGTCAGGCTTGGGACGGTTTCGGCGGTCATATCAACCCCTAAGGCGGTGTACTCGATACGGATTAGCGAATCGGTCGCTTCCCTGTCTTTGAGGGCTGTGATGAAAGAGGTGAACGCATCGAATGACAGAAAACAGGGCATCCCGTTTACAACAGTTGGGTCTGTCTCGGTTCTTTCTAGTAAGAGCCCAGTAGAATTTCCACCCGTGGCCTGCTCTTGGATTGCGTCCTTTTTACATTGCATCAGGCTCGCTGCCAACAGCAAGGTAAGGCCCGCGAGAATTGTGTTTTTTTTGAATGATACCTGAGGCAAGGCGTTTTTACGGAAAAATATCATAATAGTTAAAATTTTGTCCTTTCAGACGGTTTGATTTGGCCTCAAATTGTGATGGTGAGGTTTCCACCGTTATGCTGAATGAACCAGATATTACTACCCAAAATCAAAGGCCAAGTTTTGGTTGCCGAAAGTCGGGTTGCTTGCCTTGTTTGGTATTATTATTTTTCTGGTTCATGCTAACGGGAGCATGGCTGTCAAACCGCGACGTTTAGGAAGCCGTTGACAGCCATGCAAAGTTAAGCGCATTATTCTATGGCAGAGTGCCCTGCATATTCAACATCAGTAACTGAATTTGATACAAACCGAAAAACTATTAACCAGTAGTCCTGGCTTTCTATCCCTTTAAGGCTCCTCTTCAAAATATATCTAAATTCACTTGGCATTTTTACATCAGGTTCACCGAGTATCATTATTACATCTGCTTTATGAAGATTCATAAAACATCTTTTGCAATAATTTGCAAGGATAAGAGACTGTGGGAAATCTTTGTGGAATGGAAGCTTTCTATGTTTAAACCAATTTTCATTTACTAACAGAACCACATCTTCGCATTCAGGTTTTACATCCTGAATGTCGGATTTTGATGGCTGACGCACAAATTGATTGTTGCACGAAATAAGTATCATGCAAAATGCAAGATACCGTATCATATTTTTTCAAATTTGAGTGAATAGTATTTATTATTATTTTTGACTAATGCAAAATAAAACCCTGCATTAAGTTTAGAAACGTCTGAAACTGAAATTTTTGAATCTGCGACAGACTCCATGACAAGCATGCCAAGATTGTTAAATATCTTCAACTCTTGTATCTGATTTGGGCCCTCAATGATCAATTGGTTTTTGACAGGATTAGGGTATAGATACAGTTGAAGTTCTTTCCCAATCTCAAACGTCGGAATCAACCCACAGTCGCTATTCGGGATAATTGGGTGAACGGTGCAACCCGGTTCATTTACAATACTGATTCCCTTAATATAATTCGCACCTTCTATATCTCCACTATGAAGCGACCTGTTTGGGGTTAGTATTTCATAATACATCACGTCAGCAGTTTGATTAACATGAAGTAGGAGTTGGGCATGGCCTAATTCGTGTATTGCAAAAGATTCTAAATCTTGATTTGCCTCCCAGAAAGAAAATGGCAAAGTTGGGTCGTATTGCTGGCTTAGATACCAATTGGCCGATTGTCTAAAATATATGTCAAATTTTTTAAGACTTACCTTAATAACATTCCCGTTACCATCCTGACACCCTCCGAAATAATCTTTGGTTGTAATTGCTTTTGTGCTACTCCCTGTTCCCGTCGGAAGCGAATTGGTAAGCAAAATTTGACAAGCGGTAGGTTGATAATCGATCCCAATATCTGAATACTCCTTGATTCTGAAATTAATGTTGCTTGATTGCACCCACGTACATAAAGCCCGTTCAAAAGCAGGTATGGCTCCGTTTAAATTTTTAAAATTTTGATTGTAATAAAGGGTATAACCATCAAATTCGCCAAAATCACCGATTAACCTAACCTTTTTTCGCTTGTATATTGGATTGCCTGCATCAATTAAGGCTCTGTTGTCCGCTGCCAACCTAACAGTTAAGGTTTGATTGCTAGTCGCAGTAGATCCGCCTACTCGAACTCTAACCTTCCCAGTACCAGCATATTGAAAACTGCTACCAGAACCAGTGCCGAGGCCAATGCTTGGCACAATTACCTTGATTTCAGTTGCTGTCCAAGAAATATAGTCACCCGCAAGTGGTTGTATCCAATCTACGCCATTTGTAGTGCCTGCGTACGCATTTGTAAATAGAACGTATGAACTTCCTTGTGTGCTTCCAAAACCAGTACCCGTAATAGTTAAAACATCGTCAGTCCCGGCGCGGAGTGAGAGCGGAGCTATATTTTCGATTTGCGGTGCAAACTGCTCAAAGAGCCTCCAATCGCCCTCAACAATCACGGTGTCAAATAACTGTGCTGTTCCGCCCTCGTAATACTTGCTCATTGACTGCATCTCAGTAATGTCATAGGTGATACCAGGGTCTGCCAAAATATTTTGGATTGTCATCTTCCCCTTTGCCAGGAGTTGCTCAGTAGAGCCTATCGTAGTCAAGCCAGTAAGCGTTCCAACCGGGACAAGTTCTATTTTGACCTTGCTCGAAGTCGTGTTCGATTGCGTCAGGTTGTAGGCGCTGGATTGAGATATCCCGGCTGCTTGCAGTAGGAGATTGCCGTTGGTCGCAAGGCTTGCCCCAAAAAAGGCAGGGTTGTAGCCTATCTGGATACCGGAGTTGTAGAGTTTTTTCGTGCCGATCAATGAGTTGACATAAACACTGAAAGTGACTGAAGTGCCGTCAAATCCGATGTCCGTGAAATGGTAGCGCACACCACTCCTTGGCACGGCGCTTTCTTCGTTCACATTGACGATTCCTTGCCCTGTTGTTCGAGCAATAGGACCATAAATATCGTTTTCAATGTCAGAATAAGTGCGAAATGGCTCATAAGCGACCCATGCTTTGGCATCGTTCTGGGCAAAAGCAAGAAACCCTTGTACACCGGAATACACATCGAAAGATTCTGGGAGGTTACCGAACGAGATTGATTGCAGCTGTGTAGGTTCGAGGAAGAAAACCCCATAGTTGCCCTTTTCAAGAGTGAGCATGTGTGTCCAAGTTTGTTGCTCGCCGTCAAGTTCCCCGCCCCAAGTAATGACGGTCAGGTACTCGTTCCGGTAGTCGCCTTTGAGCAGGGCAGACAGTTTAATCTTGTTAGCCGTGTAAATATTGTCGTTGTCAGCGCGATAGCACCTGCTTTCGACGACCTTGCCCTCGACGATCAGAGTTGATTTTTGAATTTTCTCGTCAAACGAGACTTCATAGAGTTGTCCAAACGCCAAATTTGGGAGAAAGAGTAAGCCGACGAAGGCTACTATTAAAGTTTGAAATGTGTTTTTCATGCCGTTAATGCGTTAAAAATGGTGAATAATAAGGGTGAATAATTATTTTATATTTTTTTCTTCTCCTTGCGCTTAACGGGGGCATGACTGCACACTGCGACGTTTAGGAAGCAGTTGGCAGCCATGCAAAGTTCTGCGCTTCTATTTATTAGGGTTGTACCTGTAAATTAGCCCTACTGAAAATCGCGTCAGGCTAAATACTTTATCTCCCAAAATTGGAAATGTATGTTTCATTTCTATGTCTGTGTCTGGCAATAGTTCATACGAAACCATTGCTCCAATTCCCTTTACCTGATAATTGCCAAGTTTATCCTTGTTTGGAGTGGTTACTCTTACGTCTGCTAAAATATCGTAGTCTATAATAAAAGAACCGCCAAGTCTCAATCGGAGAAACCGGTCATTTTTTAACAAGCGGTGGTATCCAAATCCAACAAACGCCGAATTAATGTATCCTTTTACTTCACGGCGGAAACTACCTCCATTGACGGCGAGCCACCAATCGCGCTCAAGGTTCACAGATAAGCCCGTTTTTTTGTGCAAAATTTCCAAGCCCACAAGCGGGGCTAATCCTATGGGCGTGAGGTCTTCGCCCACTAACAATTCTACATTGTGCGTGGAGAAAAACCGTGCGCCGACTAAGCCGTTCACCGTTAATTTATCATTGCGCACTTTTGCTTTTCTTTTTTTGTCTATGTTGTAAAGCAAGAGTAGAGAATGCTGTGATGTGCCAAGCGCAGCGAATTGCGGCTCAATTCTGATTTTCGTCCTGAATTCAATATCCATCCAGTTCATAGGCATTCCGATTGATAACTGAACTCCAGAGTGCTTCCATCCAAAAAAACCAGGGACTTCGTGATTCAACGAGTTTTCTCTTCTTTTCCAATAGCCACCAACTCCGACAAACAACTTCTTGAAATCATAATATGCTTGAATCTGATGTTCGAACCATGTTTCAGCAATGCTCCATGTTGCGTAATTAGAAGGGTCTTGTACAGGAACTTCGGGCAGGATATTAAAGTCGGTTTGCCAGCCAAGCCTTAACGGGATTTTTGGCATGACAAGCATTAAGCCGAATGTTGGGGAGGACAAGATTCTTCGGCCACCCCATAGCCTTAAATCTTCTTGGGTATTGTCATGGATTCTGTACCCAACTTGCACACAAAGTTTGACACGATTGGAGTCGGCCTGCCCAAAAAGCGGTGTTGTTGACAGTAAGTAAAGAACGAGGATATGACGCATGGCTATATAAAATGTGCGGGCAGGTGCATTACGCCTGCCCGCTGTGAGATGAAATTTTATTAGTTTGTCCGCCTCAAGATGAACCTGCACTTGGCGCTGTTCACCTGCCAAAGAGAGCCTGTGGAAGGGAAAATTGCGCTCGCAACCCCGCAGTTAAAGAAATACCACTCGTCCGAGTATTTCATCCTGACACCGTAAGCCTACCACCAACCCCATCTTGCCCGCACCCGTTCTCTGCCTGATCTTTGTGCAAAAATACACAAAATGACAAAAAGACGCTCCGCAGCGGAGAAAAAGGCGATCATATCCTTATTTACAAAATCGGATTGTAGCGCACAGGCATTTAGCCGGCAGGTCGGGTGGTATAGTTTCCTCTGGAATGGGTGGTATAGTTTCCGCCAGAATAAGGGGTATAGATTAACGCAGAATATAAAAAATATCCGCTCGGCAATCATCTTTTTTCCTCGGCCCCAAAACCATCTTTTCTTGGCTGTTGCCTTTCTGCTCAGCCCGAAGCCGGAAAGCGGCCAAAGCGGATGCTGAACCAATCTCACAAGTCGAACGAAATCAAATATTTATCCTTGTCGCGGTGGCCGCCGCGTTTATTTTTCAAACGTGGCTATAGTTTTCTGGGCGAATGCCCGTTCGTCATGCCTACACAAAATCTGACGAGCCGTTCAAAATCAGTATTTATTTGTCGTCTTCGCGTCGGGCTACCCTTATTGTTGCCGGGAACGTGGGCATGGGCGATGTGGCGGCGAGCGTAGGCTTTGCGGCTGGGCTTTAACCGCCGTGTGCGACCATGTTTTGTTAGCACCTTTTGAAAAAAAATGAAATTAAACCCGTCAAATAAATTCAATTTTCAACACAAACACAATTCAAACCCTACCAAATATAAGCCAATTGAACACCAATTCCAGGGTAAATGATCGGATAAAACGCACTATCCTTTCCCGGTTCCCACAAGAATACTTCGAGCATCGTAAGCCCCACGAACCCGACACTAAAGCGTGGTACGATATGGTAGTGCAAGCCTCCGGTGGTTATCACTCCGATAAGGCCGCTTTGGTCGTCACCGCCAAAGCGCGAGTCTTGACTGGTAAAAATCTGCATCCAAGGCCCTCAAGATAAAGTTAAAGCAAACTTCTTCTCCGGTTTTTGGAAGCGCCAGCGATGGCTGACCTCGAAGTATCGGATTTGCTTTTGATAAAACTTTGATTTCTGCTCGGTATGGTAACTCACACGCGCCCCAATAGCATTGCGCTGATTGAAATTGTAATAGTAGCCGACCTGCAAAAAGTGATCCTTTTCACCATCCGGTATTCGGAAGCCGGTGATTTGCGCTTCGTGTGGGTGTGGGTGTTGGGCTGCTGCTGCATACGCCCAAGCCAAAAACAAGATAAAAAAACAACTTTTTTTCATAAAAAGAATGCATTTTGATATCGGATTTAAAAATTGGACTTTTGAAAAACTTAGATATCTGCCCGGCCCGAAGCCCGGTCTTGTGGGGTGAATGCCCCGAACCTGTCCCTGCCCAAGACCGCCCGATGTCGCCAAAAGCCGTCGAAAATTAATATCTTTATCCAACGATGAAAGCGCAGCCCAATCCAAGCCGCAGCTCTCCAAAAACTGGATGTATTTGATAATTGTTGTCCCCGAAAGAATCAGGTGTTCACTTTGCCCCGGATAAAGCGACTGTTATAAACCGGATTCGAGTGTCCACTTTCACCGGATCATGGAACAATCTACATTTTATATTCGACATCGCGCTCGGATATTTTTCAAACCTGGAAACGGATCATTCGGGCGACTGCCCTGAATCAATTCCGCCAAGCCGACCCGCTGTCCGCCAAAATCTGCGGACAATCTATATTTATCGCGGTCGATGCGGTGATACCCCGCTATCTGTGTCGCGCTCGGCTACCCCATCTTATCGGTGCTAACGGATGCATTCCCGACGTGCCGACGTTTAGAAGGCATCATAGAGAGTGCTTTGTTCCCGGCCTTACTCTTTATCCGCGTCGCGGGGAGGCATAGACTTTTTCACTACGCTAAGATACGTGCTTTCTACGAAACAATGGCACCCTGAAGCCCAAATATCCGCCCGGTTATCATCTTTTTTCCTCGGCCCCAAAACCATCTTTTCTTGGCTGTTGCCTTTCTGCCCAGCCCAAAGCCGGAAAGCGGCCAAAGCGGATGCTAAACCAATCTCACAAATCAAAAGAAATCAAATATTTATCCTTGTCGCGGTGGCCGCCGCGCATATTTGCCCAGCCCGAAGCCGGAAAGCGGCCAAAGCGGATGCTGAACCAATCTCACAAGTCGAACAAAATCAAATATTTATCCTTGTTGCGGTGGCCGCCGCGCTTATGTGCCCAGCCCGAAGCCGGAAAGCGGCCAAAGCGGATGCTGAACCAATCTCACAAGTCGAACGAAATCAAATATTTATCCTTGTCGCGGTGGCCGCCGCGTTTATTTCTCAAACGTGGCTATAGTTTTCTAGGCGAATGCCCGTTCGTCATGCCTACACAAAATCTGACGAGCCGTTCAAAATCAGTATTTATTTGTCGTCTTCGCGTTGGGCTACCCTTATTGTTGCCGGGAACGATTGCTTCATTGCATACCGCCGCGCTTAGCGAGCGGTTAGCAAGGAAGCTTTAGTTGGGCGATTTATTTATTCAGGTCAAGCCTTTCTGAAATGCCCCGAACTTCTTCGATAGATAATCCTGTGATTTTGACAACAAAATCGGCGGACGCGCCTTCGATTAACGCACTTTCAGCAATTTCTTCTTTATTGCTTTTCAATGCTTCACTTACAGCAGTTGTAATTTCCAGTTTCACCGTTTCAACAAAACTCGCATCACTCCGCTGAGTTTCCATATATCGGTCATACTCCTTTCGGTCGGCAGGATCTAATTTTAGGATGTCAAGTTTCTGGCTGGCAGACTTCAACCCCTTTGCCGTGAATTCGTCTTTTATTTCCGCTGTTTTTAGAAAGTACACCCACTCGTCCAGCGTATCCTTGGCGACTTCGTTGAAACGATTTGTTTTTATTACGTAATACTCTGGGTATAAGTCCGATACAGATGTCTTTTTGAAAAGTTCTTTCTGCTTTTCGGATAATTCCAGTTCGTGGTTGCTGTGAATACCGACAAACGTGGTCGTGCCGTGGTAAACGTAGTCATCCCCTTGACCAAGGTCAAAATATACGATGTTCACGGAGTATACTTTTTTGACTCGGGAATACGGCTGTCCCTCGGCAATATGTTCGACTATGACCTTGGCCGTTCCGTAAAGCATCCGTTGGAAGTAGTCGGCTTCTCGGGTGTTCTGGATTTCGACGATGACCAATTCACCCTTTTCATTCTCCACAAGGATATCCACCCGATTAAACTTATCGTCCTCGGTTTCTTTATTTCCTTCACTTTCAAGGATTTGTTTTATTTTGAAATCCTCGTGGAGCAGCTCGGAAAGGAAGCCCTCCAAGATGTCGAAGTTGGCTTTGTTTCGGAGCAGCCGTTTCATCGCCCAGTCGAATCGCACTAGTTTTTTTGCCATTTTGCAAACAATTTGTAACAAAAGTAAGAAAACTCATTCAGGTAAACGTAAAAGGTATACTAAATTTGACGCTGATGCATTTTTTTGGGAATCTGAGCTTGGCTGTATTTTAGGACTTTTTTGGCGACCCAACCGTGAGCATGAACGAAAGTTGCGCGTTTAGTGCAACTTTTCGACCATGCATTGTTAGTGCCATATTTATTAGAAGCATGAATATCATTCTTAACAATTGACTTGAAATGGCTTTTGCAATAAAAAACACTCATTCTACTATAAATCTTCCTGTCGCAATTCCACGATTCGGCACAATTACCTTGAACAAGTAAACTCCCTGTTTTAAACCCGTGATGTTTACCTGCGTGCTATCGGAAGAGCGGCCCGTTGCTGTCAGAACCGTTTTCCCGCTTACATCACATATTTGAACTTGAAAAGCTTCGCCGTTTATGGGTAGTTTGATGTTCAGTACTGCTTTTGTGGGGTTGGGCCACACCTTTGTAGAAAATACGGGGGTGCTTTCCTCTAAAGATGTTGTTTGGCAAAAAGCATTAAGATTCAAAAATTCGCCGCTCAATGCCGGGCTTGTGTACGATATGAGATTCATCGGGATATGCTCTTCCTGCAAAGCGTTGATGGCTCGAGGGAAAAGCCAACCGGCCGTGCTGCCAATGTCTTCCAAAAATTGGCCGCTGTACCAAGAAGGCAGGAATGGGCCATCATTCCCCACCTCGGAAAAAGTTTGTGCCCACACCTTTTGGCCGTTCAGGTCAAGTGTCGCGGTATCCAAAATCACTATGTCAAAATAGGGGCGGGAAGGATCGGCGTGGAAGGCAGAATCCACCGCCAGTTGATTGAAGGTGTCGAGTGCTATTGGGTACCGAATTCGCAAGGTATCGCCAGGCATCAAGCCAAAGTTGTACAGCAGAAATAGCGAGTCTCCTTCCTGATAATAAATCTTTTTGTCATCTTGGCAAATGTTTATTTTTGACACCAATCCACAGCCAAAGGCTCCCCAGGAATAACAATAGGTCACTCGAAGTTCTCGACAAGGCAATGTGTCGAAGTGGGTCTCGGCCACAGATTCCACTACCAGAGTGTCGTAGCCTAATGCACCGCCTGATGCGTTAACAGCATAGCAGTACACCCATTTTGAGCCTACAGGGGCAAAAGTTTGAGCATAAACATGGGATGTAAAACAGAGAAAAAGGAAGACTAAGACCTTGTTTTTCATGATTTTTTATTTAATTTTGAGAAACTGGCTGGTTTGAAGTGTCTGCCCTCCGGACGTGATTTGAATGAAATAAACGCCCGTCGACAGGTTTCCCATATCAATTTTGGTGTCCAACGCGCCCTTTGACAGGAAGGAATCTGATATCTTTCTGCCATAAGCATCGAACACAAAAATTTCGATGTTGCCGGGTGGTTCGTTTGTCAAACGCAGCACACTAACTTCTTTTTCTGCCGGGTTTGGGAACACAAGAAATTGTGCTGATGGCTCAACAGGGACAATTTCTCCTGCATCCAAGATGATATAGTCAGTACCGCAGCCGGGCGTGAAACAGCCGTCCGAATCAAGGCTGAGCAGCCAGGCATCGGTGTCGCCTACCCCTCCGCCGGGAAGTTCATGGGTCATTTTCCCGGCGCAGGCCAGCCCGCCCCAAGGAGTTTCTACGATGTCAATAAAGCCGCCGTATAGATTTGTTGCAATATTTTGCGGTAAAGCATAGAAGCGTTGCCAGATGGGCTGCCAAGTAGATAAATCTATTTTGGCTATCCAGCTGGATTGTTTGTCGGTAATGTGGTCTATGTACTTTCCGGCTATCAATATGTTGCCGTCAGAACTGATGCGCATTCGATTGACTAATTGGGTCTTTTCAGCAGAATTCAGATTGCCTTCGCGAAGGATTTGACCTGATGTGTCAATCTCATAAAAATACGGGACAGGCGGAAATTGGTCAGGGTAGATGAGCGTATCCGAGTTGCATAATACTAACATATTGCCTGATGGAAGTGCTCGTATAATGGGTTGCCAAGGAGCAGCACTTGTAGAAATAAGGGCGTTTGACCATAACTCATTTCCTAAAGTATCAAGTAGGCTCACCCAAGTTTTTAAATATCCCACACCCGGCCCCGACTCATATACCATCGCTATCTTATCATTTGAAGAGAGCAAGACCATGTTGCCTCGCATCATGTAAGCATTGCCGTTTTTGATTTTTTTTCGCCAAAGTTCGTTTCCGTTCAAATCGGTGCGGATAAGTATTTTATAGGAATAATGAAAATCTTTTCCCACATCGCCTTGCAGGTAATAACCGTCTTTGCCTCCTGTTTCCAGTATATCGTTGGCATCTTCGTCATCTTCGGCGGGATCGTCGTACCGCTTGACCCAAAGAGTGTCGCCGTTGGGTTTTAGTTTCATCATCCACATGCGCAGTTTATTGTAATCTGGTGGGTTTATGCCTGGCAAAACTTCAAGCCCGGATAAAATGTAATGCTCATCCGAAGTGGCGATGATGTCAAATGCCGGGTAGGGAGGGTATTCAAAGAAATTAAATTGCTTCCTTTCCAATGTCTCGCCATTAGAATCAATGATATGTACGCCGCCGCAGGCTTCTGTATTGAAATTGCAATTTCCTCCATTTAACAAAACGAATCCGTTGTCATGTGCCAATAAAGCGTGGCTCCAGTTTTTGCCCGGGGAGTTGGGGTTCTCCAACTCGTAAAATCGGCTGAAAGGGGTCTGTGCCATTATAGGCAGGCACAGGGAACACGATATGATATATAAAAGCGACAATTTTTTCATAGCAAAGAGAAAAGGTCGGGGAAGCGCGTTGCTTCGCCTCCCCGACAGGGTGATTCTGGATGAGTTATCAATGGGAAACGACGAATCTGGCTTGCGAGGGCGCTTCGTCTCCGTCAGTGAATATGGCGAAGTAAATGCCTGAAGCATACCGGGACAAGTCAATCGTGACCGAGCGAGCGTCTTGGGATACCCGAAGGGACTGCACGATTGAGCCACGCGCATCTATTATTACAAGCCGGGCGCTATCGCCAACTTTCACTTGTTGGGGCAAGACAATATCCGCTCGCTCTGCAGCAGGATTGGGCACTACGGTCAAATGCCCTTTAACGCCTAATTTTTCTTGCTGTGCGTTTCGCTCCCCCGGAGGTATCGGCATAGTTGGCTCAAAAACGCGATTTTTGAGTTCGGAGAGCATCCCCTTTGCATAAACACCTGATGGATGAGAGGAATTGGCTATGGTATTCAGGGTGGCTTCGTCAGCTGCGGATAGCACAAAGATTGCGCCTTGTTGCCATCTGTTCAGGTTGATTTGTTGGACGGTTTTGAAGTATTGGTCGTCTGTTTGCTGTGTTGGGAAAGCATTGAGCAGCGTCTGCACATTGGTGTATTGCCCCCGCTCCGATTTCAGCAATATCATTGCTCTTTTTGTAGCAGTCGTGCCTTCGGAAGTGAGCAGCAGCTCCGCTTGTGCATAGTTTTCTTCGCTGAGATAGCGGTCAATGATTCTCCAAAAAATTCTGGACTTTTTCAAGGTCAAGCGGCGCAGTTCCCGTTGTTTCTCGGGCGAGTTGTTCCCTTGGCTGATTTCATTTTGGACGGCGGCTATCGCATTGTTTACTGCTTCGAGGCAAGGGATAGTTGGAAAAGTGATGCAAGGCTCTTCTCCTCCGGGAGGCTGGTTTTCAAGGCAACCCGGGGTGTATCCGAATGTTTGACTGTTGGTGAAATTGTTGGGTGCGACGCAGCCTGAAGGGTTGCTCAAACTGCATTTTGGGCGCGTTTTTGGGAACAAAACTGGGTCAGGGTGGTAGTAGAAGAAATGCTCTGTAGTGCCGGTAGTATTAATATGCTGGATGTTACCTTGTGTGAAGTAACACCAGTTTGCATTGTTATCTCCTCCTTGGTCAATAACCTTTCCCGGGACATTCCCTTCATTTGTCAGGAAGACATCATAAGAGGCACTGAATTCTTCACGATTGAAGTACAGGCCGAAATTGTCGCCTGATATGTCCATGCCAATGAAGTTGTCGTAATAGTTGCACTCGGCGGACTTGTACTTGTCCAAGGTGTTTACCATGTCCAACCCAAGTATTCCCCCAAACTGATTGTGCTTTACAACAAACTGCCCTTCACCGTTGACAGAAGCATCGAATTCATTGGCGATGAAAATGTTGTTCAGGATTTTCAGGTTGTTGATGGTGCCTGTATAGATGCCGACGCTATTTTCCTTGAAGGTGTTGCCGAAGGCAGCATCGTCCGAGCCGATTTGCAAGACCGAATAGAGCGTTCTGTAAGCGAAAGCATCAATGCCGTGATGGTTTAACTCCAAGGTGCATTTTGTCACTTTTGGGGAAGAATCCCATGAGCCAATGCCCCACAAAGCGTGGCTCTTAAAGGTGCAATTGTTGAATTTTATATCTCTTACACCAATCATTCCGACACCTCTCGATTCAGGTGTGCCATCTTCTATGATAAAAGTGCAAGTTTCAAACCCGCTCCAATTTTTGGGCTTGTATTGGACAAAGCCTGCACTCATCGCATTGTTGCGAAATGTGGTATTTTGGCAATAAATGAGGCCGCCCCACAGGTTTGAGTTAAAGAAGTCATTGATATTAAATGCGCTAGCTGCAATTGTAGCGTCTTCCAAAATAGCATTGTTAAAAGTCAAAACAATGCTCGGGTCGGATGCGGGTTGCATGACATAATTGGGGCTCTGCATTGCTTGGCTGTGCGGGTTTCCATTTGGGTTGCCATCCACAATTATGCCTGCCCATTTGCCATCGGCGCATCTGTCCCATAAGTTGCTATTATGCGTGATGCGGCCACCGTCGACAATAAGGCGCCCACCCCTCCTTACGAAAAAGTTTCCTCCGTTGGGCATTCCAACGGTACACTTTATTGTGAGTTGGGCGCCCGTTTCGATGATGACATCCGAGTACAATTTCCGATGTGTCTCCCAAACAATTTGCTCACCTGTGTGTATAGTGATGTTTTCTGCGGTGTTTTTTGTACAATAGTCTGTTATTACAGCCTGATGAACATCGGAACAACTATTCCCAATCCCACATTTCCCCTCTAATAAGTAATGTATTCTTGCAATCTGACATTCAGTTAATGCTTTAGCAGGATCGTTCGAAGCCATTAAATCGTTACTGGTTGTCTGATTCCCATTCGTGTCACAGCAATCGTCCTGGTCTACATGATATAACCCTAATGCATGACCCAATTCATGGGCAAAATTCTCTGATGCTTTATCATAAAAATCCCAAAGTGGCTGCTCAATTCCATAAAAATACCATCGCCAAAGCCCAATACATTTTTCTTCTTCAACCGGTATGCCCATTGAAACACCCCCTAGTCCATTCGCGCAGGGAGCACAAGTAGTACAGTTATCTTGGCAGTTGTATAAAAATATATGGATTGAATTTTCTTTCAGTTCATTTGAGAGTGAAGCATTGTTTTTTACGTACAAATCATATGCTTCGCAAGATGCAGAGACTACCCCGGATTGCCCGCCAGTGGGAGCATAGTAGTCTGAGTCGTCATGAAATAATATTTCAGAGTGCCTTGTAAACCTGATTCGTGAATCTGGAATATGGTCATAGGTCCAACCGGGTGGGCAAGCTGTCCCTTGGCTGGCAGCGTTAATCATTTCCACGTTTGAATAAATTCCGTTGACCCCTGTAATAACTTGGTCAATTAAGTTAATATGAGCGGGGATATTTTGAAAATTGCCTGTGCCATCGTCCTTTCTAAAAACATGAAATACTAACCTAATATTTTTTATGGCTGTATGATGCGGAGCAAAAGGCAATGGGGCATAATTAATATAGTTGTCGCAGCCTGATGAAGGAAGGCCGAAGATAAAATCGGTACAGTTTGTTGAAGGAGCAAAGCCGTTACCTGGGCCATCCGGTGTGTAACATTCCGACTGTGCTTTTGCAGCATTTGCTGTGAGGCAAAAGGCAACAATCGGCAGCCATAAGGGGCTTAAAATTTTTACGAGGTGGCAAAAAATCAATTTTTTCATATTTTTGCGAAATTTTATGTTTCCGATCTCTTTGCCATCGTGGCAATAACCCGGTTCGATCATCTTCCGGTGACTACAAGGGGCGGTCCGGAGGTGGCGGTGTCCGCCGCTGCCTCCTTTTTCTTTATTATGGTATCGCGTTTTGTTTTCTCTTTTTGGCACTAACGCGGGCACTCACGACGTGCCGTCGTTTAGGAGGCATGAAAGTGAGTGCATTGATGGCGGAATTATTTATTTACAGTGCTGCAAACTTCTTCATGTAGCTTTTTATTTTTATCCAATAGAGCCCCTTTGGCATTTCGGGCAAGTCAACCTTCATGCCGTCGAACAAGACAGTTTCGATTTCATATACTTTTTGGCCGATTGAATTGTAAATCTCTATGCCTCCAATCTCAGAAATTCTTTCCTTAAAATTTATATTCAATACCCTTTTTGCCGGATTCGGGAAAACTGAAAATGTCGTTTTGGGCTCTTTGTTCTTGGTATGCACACAACTGACTTCAGATGTTGTCAAACCCGGTCTGAAGATTTCAATTGTCCTCCACATCCTGTCCATTTGACCTTGTGTGAACATTACCATGCAGTCGTCGTCCACATAGTCCATGAAATCCATGAACATATCCGGGCTGCCGCATGAGACCTGTGGGTGAGCAGGGCAGCCTAAATAGGGGGCAAGTTGAAACGGCGTATCTTCAACGCCGTCGTCGGTGCTGCAGTCCTCGTCGTCGCCCCATGTGTGCCGCAGCCCGAAGTAATGCCCCGCTTCATGCACGGCCACCCGTCCAAGGTTATATCTTTTAGAGTTGTTCTTTCCAAAGTATTTCGGATGGACTACCATGCCCTCCTTCTCCGGTTCCACTTGGCCGGGGTACGTGCCAAAGCCTGTCAAAAACTCCCCCGTGTTGGCCACCCAGATATTGAAATACCGCTTGGTGTCCCATGCATCGCTCCCGCCCGATGCTGTTGAGTACAACGCGCTCTTTGTACCAATCGCACTGATTGAGGTATTTGTTCGCGTGATGCCAGAAACTGCTCCGCCTTGCGGGCCTTCTGCGGCAAGGCAGAAACGGATGCCTTTTTGAGCGGCTAGTATTCTGAAATCTTCCGGTGCGTCTGCCAAGTCCGCGTTCTCGCCGTTGAAGTCCCGGTTCAAAACCTCAATTTGGGAGAATACGCGCTCGTCGCTTATGTTTTCTTCTGGGCTGTTCCAGACAATGTGAACCACAACGGGGACGACAATGTCCTCCCTCGGGCTTAATTGGTTCCCCATTTGTTGTGAGATGCTTTCGAGCCGCCGATTCGCCTCAGAAACCCGCAAAAGGGGCAGGGTATCTTGACGTTCCATGAACCACTCATACCCACATACGGGTTTCTGAGCCAACAGGGGGAACCAAAACCCTGAAATACACAAGGCTAAAAAAGCCGCACAATTCGGATTTTTCATATCGAACATCATTTCAAAATGCTTACATCCCCGCCTTTGGTCAACCGCTGAACTGCCCCGTTGCGGACGACCTCGTACTCTAAGAGCCATGCATACACACCATTTGGAAGGTCTTTCCCCTTGTATTTGCCGTTCCACCTTATATCCATTCCTTCTGTTGCGCTGTACATGTTGCCCCCCCACCTGTCAAATATGCTGAACCTTTTGATTCGGTAGGGGTAGTCGCAACCGATAAACACCTGTAAATCATCGTTAAGCCCGTCGTTATTGGGAGAAATAGCATTTGGGACGTAGATGTTGCAGGCGCACTCTTTTACGTCAACATCAGTGGAGAATACGAACTGGCCGCACTCGTTGGTCACGGTAACCTCAAAATTTCCGGAGGCTTGAATGATATTCGTTTTGTTTTTTGTGCCATCTGACCAACTATAATCTCCAATAAGCGGTGCTGTGAGCGCCAGCGGCTCGCCACTGCAAATAATGGTGTCTTTCGGGAAAGTATTGGTTTCGCTCAAACCCAATACTGTTACCGTGTCCCGCAGGATGCACTTGTCCATGATGGCCTCGACCGTGTATATGCCGGGGCTTTGAACTGTTATCGTACTGTCGGTGCTGCCCGTGCTCCAACGGTAAGCGGCATCCAGAAACCCGGCGTTCAGGACTTTTAGCTGCCCGTCGCACAACAGCAACGTGTCCGGAAAAGGGTCGAAGGCCTGGATGAGGACATCCTCGATGTAGAAATAACTAATAAAAGGATAGGTAGGATTCACAAATTCTACCAGTGTTTGCTGTGCGTTCCTGAAATTGCCGATAATCGCATAGTTTTCACCACCTTTAGCAGTATAACAGCCGCTTATTCTCGTCCAGCCCGAAGTATCTTTTATTGTGGTTCCCCTGTTCTCTATTGCTGGCTTCAACGGCAATGCCTCCATGATGTTGAGTTCCTTGTAGTAGTAGGTGTCCGAGAAGGCCATGCCGACAGCATCGGTGTAGCCCCAAAAACTTATAGGGGTTATATCAGGTGAAACATAAAATTCAAGGTAATAAGTTTTTCCTTTTTGCATCGGTTCTATTAGTGGCGTTTCTAAATATTCGCTGTTGCCAACAGAGCTATTACTATTTGAATATACTGCAATCAAAGCATGCCCACTTCCACTTCTTTGATTTTGATAACTGTCAAAAAAGTGCCCGGCATATGGTACTCTCAAACCCGAAGTAGAGCACTTATTATATAGATCAGGTGTACCGTTGCTGGCAGTTATCCATGGTGCAGCCAAGTTTATTTGCCCATCATCAAAAGGGCAGTCTGTCAAATCGTCAAAGCCTGGGTTCGGCACCAGATTTTGCGCTGCAAGCACACAACCGATTATAATGAACAGGAACAAAAACAAATATTTCATAACAATAAAAAGCCCCTCCTGCTACTGAGAAAGGCAGGAGGGACTTGGTTAATGGGTTAACGGTTGACGACCAACTTGGAGGTGAATACCTGCCTGCCCTCCTTACGAATGTTCAGGACAAACATGCCAACGGGCAAATCGGAGATGTCCACCTCGTTGCTTGTAAGGGCAACTGTCTTCACCACCCTGCCTGCCAGGTCGGAGAATGCCATTTGATAGTCCCGGTCAAGGTCTGGCTCGAAGTTCCGGAGATGGATGCTCGTGCTGGCGGGGTTCGGGCTGATGACCACTTCCTGACCATCTCCCCCTGTTCGGCAACCAGACCCCGCGGGGCAGATGAAGAACTGCCGGTTAAGTACGTTCCAGGTGGCAGGTGGGTTTTGCTCGATGCCGTTCCGGCACTTGCTGTTCTCCGTCACGAACTGAACGGTGTAGTTGTGGAGGGTTTCACACCGCCAACCAACACCGCCGTCCCAGAAGACAGTCAGGTTAAACTCGTCGTTTGGCATCCTTCCATTCGTCCAGTTGTTCGAGCGGTAGCGGTGGTAGGTGGGACCGTCCTCTATAATTGCAAGCCACCACAGGTCGTAGTCCTTGCAGGCGGCGGTGTTCATTTTTGCCACCTCGCCGAAATCATACCCTGATTCATAAGGGTCATTGGGGGTAGGGTCAACGAAAGTGTAGGAGATGTCACTGGCAGTGGTAGCGCCAATTAGTACCTCATTGGAGTAGCAGAAGCAGTTGCCCCCGAACGGGGAATTGTCGTAGGTGCCAAGATAGCCCAGAAACTGGCTTGATTCATTTAGTATCTGAACCCTTGTTTGGATAATATTGCCTTGGGCATCAGTCTTGCAGGTGTTTTCATTGTAGTATGGCAATATCACCAAAACCCTGTACCTTCCTTGTGTCAGGTTCGAAAACACCTGACCTGCTCCCCCTTTGACTTCGATGACGAAGTCCCAATTATTTGTACTGGGGTTGAATCGTTCCAGACGCAGCTTGGGCAACATCAGCGTCATAGTGCCTTGCCAGGGAAACACGATGCAGCATTCTCCGTCTCCAACTTCCACACGACATTCCTTTTTGGCCGTTACGGAATAAACAATTGGATACTGGGGGATTTGGGTAACGGTTACTGCCGTGCAACCGCCCGCCGCAGTTACCGCAGCTGCTCCCTGTGCTTGGGCTACTCCGTGCAGCAAAACCATTTGGCAAACGAAAATAAAGATGAGATTTTTCATAAAATCGAGTTTTGAAAAATGAAATAACGACTTTTTTCACGCAAAAGCCTTCACGCCTTCACATTTTTAAGTGGTGCGAAGGAACCACCGATGGATGAAACCGTAAATGCGCATAAAAACTATAGTTGACATTTTTTTGCCCGAAAGCCGGGTTCGCTTTTTATCTTGTTTTTCCTTCTGTTTCCGCCATCTTTTAGCAAAGCTCCCGCAGCCAAGCCCCGCACGCCCTTTCCCCTACCGAGCCGCCCAAGGGCTTGGTTGCGGGAGCTTTGAGTTGAACGAAGCCGCGGGGTCAGGAACAGCAGCCAATAAAATCT
>Ga0209390_10003628_pt1 | contig 24688 bp, 19 predicted proteins | sample BON01_FD_187212 | JGI IMG/M metagenome (GOLD analysis project Ga0209390, IMG submission 187212) | Freshwater microbial communities from Lake Bonney liftoff mats and glacier meltwater in Antarctica - BON-01 (SPAdes) (version 2) | ecosystem: Environmental > Aquatic > Freshwater > Ice > Glacier... | reverse complement strand
GTCAAACGAACGATATACTTCTTCTCACTCATCACAAAACCCTCCGTGGATTTAATTTGGTTCTGTGGATGAGCGCCGATTTTTCAATTCGACGCAACCCTAGTTTTCATCCCTGACAATGCACTAGGACGGAATTTCACGCGAACTATTTCAGTCCATTGTAGTCCGTTTTGACCCGCGCCGTTGCGCTCCAGCCAGAAAAGCCCTGTCGCCCGGTCTGCACTTTGTGTGCGATTGAGAGAATTCGAACTGGAATTCCGCTTGAGGGTCAGTGGCCAGCCGGCGACCACGGTGTTCCGCGATTGAGTACGCCGTCGCAAGTACAGAAACCGCAGAACCAAAAACCACGTTCCAAATCCGATCCATGGGACGACTAAGTCGATAAATCTCGTCCCGACATAGGCAGTCGAAAGGACGGTTGCTTCCGAAGGAGAATCCGTCGCGGCATCTGCCGTCGACAGGTTGTTCTGCGAGTGGCTGTGGCCGAATTCGGTTCGAGTCAACATGGGCCAGCACATCACCAGCGTGGCCGGGGCAAACACAACAATCGGCAACACCACCTTCAAACGTTGCCGCCTCAGCAATGTGATTGCCCACAATGGTGCCAGCACCAACGGAAACAGTTTTGCTCCGCCAGCAGCAGCCAGCCTGGCGACTGTGCCACCCATCTCATGCCAATTGACCTTCTGAAGGGCCGCTCCGAGCAGGTCCGCATGAAGAGACGCCTCAACCATTCTCTAACAAACAAAAACCCGCAACGGTTCCAACTACATCGCGTTTTGAGGCGGTTCGCCAAGAGCGCGAATGAGTTCGAGCTGGGCCTTATTGAAGTCGATGACGGCTGCCAGATACAGGCTTCTTGCGGCAGCGAGGCCGGCGATTGCCTGTTGAGCTTCGATCGGACGAATGACCCCGTCGTGGATGCCCTTCAGATTCAGAGGTAGTGCGTCGGCGGCGACGACCACTTGCTGTTGTGCGTATTCTATTTGCTCCTTGCGATATCGTGCCCGAGAATATGCTTGCGTCACTTCAGCGATAATTTGGTCTCGTATCCATTCAAATTGCAGGTGCGCCTGTCGGTGCTGGCTGGCCTTCTCGTGTTGAATGGCTCGATTGCCGAGGCCAAGATTCTGGACCTGCCAGACGGCCAGTGCGTCGAAGTCGCCGCGAACGCCGAAGTTTTGCAGGTCGTTGTTTCTACCTCCGCCGAATCCGCCACCGGCGTATCCAAGATGCAGATGAGGCAACCACGGTCGCCACTGTTCCTGTTTGATGCGAGTCATCGTTTCGGCGACGCGGGCACTGTGTTGGGCCAGTTCCGGGCGACGACTCAAACCCTGCGTCACCAGTGATTCGATGGGCGTGTCAGTGGCAACTAATTCGATTGGCAACGGCTGCGGATCAATGGGAATCAGCTTCGTCGATTTGTTCAGATGAAGAAGGCGTACCAGTTCTGCCGAATTCACAGCGACTCGTTCGTGAGCACCGGCAAGTTGATGTCGGCGTTGCTGCAATTCTGCTCGTGCACGCTGCGTGTCGGCGACTAGTCCTTTGCCTGCCTCCTCAAACTTTTCGGTCAGTTCGACCAATTCTTCGGCGTTGCGAATCGCTTCGTCGGCGATGCCGACCTGAAGCTGCGCGCGAACGAGTTCCTGATAGGCGAGTCCCACCTGCAGAACATTATCGTTCTCGGCGACGCGACGAGCATGCTGCGTGGCAGCGACGTTCTGACGGGCAGCCAGTGGTTCAAAATAAACATCGACAGTCGACAGATCAACAAACAACCGGGCTGGTCCGCCCGAACCACCCGTCAGAGGTGAGCCTCCGACGCCGACACCGCCACCGAAGGAGAGCGATTGTCGACTGACATCAATGACGTCACCATTGGTACCCTGAATCGGACCGTCATGGCGGTTGTAGCCGAGTCCCAGACTGACATTCGGCACCCACATCACTTCGGCCTGCTCCAACCGGGCGCAGGCTTCGCGGATGCGTTCCGTCGCCAATGCGATCTGTAAGTGATTCGCTCCGGCCAAACGCATGGCGGTCATCAGATCGATTGGGTATTCAGACCCGGACTCGGAAACTCCGCTTTCGATGAACCTGAACGGTTCGGTCAGGACGGTCTTGGAAAGTGTGACTTCTGGAACGGTTTTGACGGGACTCGGCGGATTGTTCGTAGTCAACTCTGTCGGCTGTTTTGACTCTTCGGATTGGTTCGACTCTTCGGATTGTTCCGATTGGGCTTGATTGAAGGCCACCATCTGCACTTTGGTTTTGCCACGGACGACATCCGGCGGTGCGTCATCATTGAATCGACCCGATTCCACCATCGGCCTCATAACCAAGTTCGATGGAGATTCGGAACCGGACTGAGACAGCCTTGCAGCGCCGCCCGTTTGGCAGCCCGTCGCAGACAGTGATGCAGCGATTCCCATAGCCATCAGCATTGTTATGATGGCGGGTGAGCGACGTTTTCCGGCCTGTTTCCTGACAATGTTGTGTCGAGTCATGCCTTGCATCCCTGCGTGGTATTGCGAATCCGATCGCCTTTCCCGTTGGTCATAATTGGGCCAACCCGAGCGATAAATATAACCGTTACTATTCCTTCGGCTGGAATATTGGGGCGAATCCATAATTTTAAAAAATGAAATTTGTAATAAAGCGGACCACACTCGACATCTACAAAGTGTGCGCGGCCAGTTTTCCTGACCGTCACAATCGGACTGAAGGCAGCCTGTGGGCGTCAGAAATGTATTGCAGGAAAGGTACTCGTTGACTCGACCCGACCGTCAGAAGGCCGAGCGATTCGTCGCGCATCTCGAACCGATTCAGCGTCAGTTGGCGGTGTACTGTTCGCGTGCGCTGAACCGGTCGGATGAGACCGCTGACGTACTGCAGTCGGCCATCGCCAATGCGTTTCGCGATTTCGACAAGTACTCCGAGGGGACCAACTTTCGAGCTTGGATGTTTCGTTATGTGACGTTGGAAACACTCAATCGCAATCGGGCAGCAAGTCGTCTGCCGAGCGTGCTTGATGAGCCGCATTTTTTTGAAACGCACGCTTTGGATTTCGAGTCGTTCCGGCTGGAAACGCTGCTGGATGACCCCGAAGCCGTGTTAGATCATTGCGACGGTGTTGTCGCTCAAAGCATCGGAGAGTTGACCGAGCAGGAACGAAAGATTTTGTTGCTGCGAGCGGTCGGAGATTTCAAGTATCGAGAGATCGCGGAGATTATGAACGTTCCAATGGGCACAGTGATGGGACTGTTGTCGCGGGCGAGAACGCAGCTTCGCAGCAAGCTGCTCGACTATGCTCGCCAGCATGGTTTACTTTCCAAAGGCGATAGCGCATGAACTGCCAACAAGCACGTCGACACTGGGATTTGTACTACGACTCGGAAGGGGACGCGGAACTGCACTTCCAATTGAATGAGCACCTCGCGAGTTGTGCGGGGTGCGCTGAGTGGTTTGGTAAGCAGAGTCGGTTGGAATCTCTGATCGAGCAACGTCTCGGCAGTGAAGCAGCGAGTGAACCGTCTGCTGAAGTGGATTGGTCCGGCGTGTTAACCGCTGCGGGCGTTACGCCGGTAGTGAAGTCGCGGTCATGGATATTCTTCGGTTCCACCATTCTGGCGTTGGCTGCAAGTCTACTGGTCCTTGTCGGTCTTTACGGCCCTCCCGTTGGAAGTGACGCCTCGCCCAGTCTGTCACGCTTGTCCGCTGAAGTTCACCAGCATGTTGTGACCGGCAGTCTGCGTCCTGAATTTGAGAGTGCCTCGGACATTGAAGTCGACAAGTATCTGTTGGGCAAGGTGTCGTTTCCCGTTCGTTGTCCACCTCGGAAGGATTCTGGCTTTGCGGTGAGCGGAGCTGGCTTGTGCGAATTCTCCGATCAGCCGGCCGCGTACGTTGTCGGAACTGTCGATCGACGTCCGGTATCAATCTTCGTGCTGCCAATAGAGAGTCTCGATGTTTTTCCACGGCAGCGTGCCGAACTTGGTCGCGAACCACTGTCTGCGTATCGCGAAGGCGATACCGAGATGGTTTTTTCTATCGTCGACAGGAATGTCGTTCTGGTCGCAGGTGACGTCGAGCGTTCGAAGTTGACTCGCGTGCTGAAGTCTTACGGAACCTACCCACACGCTTTATAAACAATCCAGCGATACAGGAAAATTCATGACGAGCAGCAGTAACGATGATCGGCCGCCTGCCAACGATGCCGAAAATGAACCGGCGGTTGTGACAGTGGATCAGCATGACGCAACCAGCGAAGCTGTCGCCGATCTTATCCCAGACAACAAGCAGGCGTCGTGGCTGGTTCGCATCTCGATCAAGAATCCGTTTCTGGTCATCGTGCTGTGCCTGCTGATCTGCGTGTTGGGCTACGTGACGATTGGGAAGATCCCCGTTGACATTCTGCCGTCGTTCAAGACACCAGCCGTGCAGGTCTTGACGCTCTATCCGGGGATGCCGACGGAAATCATGGAACGCGACATCACCAGTCGAATCGAGCGCTGGACCAGCCAGTCGGAAGGCATCGAACGTCAGGAGTCTCGCAGCATGATGGGTGTATCGATTGTGAAGGATTTCTTTCGCGATGACATCGACCCCAACACGGCATTCTCTCAGGTGACTAGTTACGCGATGAGCGACATGTATTACCTGCCGCCCGGCACCGTGCCACCAATGGTGATGCTGTTCGACCCGAGTGCTCCGTTGCCGACGGCACTGTTGGCCGCGTCTAGCGAAGTCTTGGATGAGAAGGAGAGCTACGACCTTGCGTATTACAACGTCCGCAACATGCTCTCGGGTTCGCCCGGTGTGATTGCCCCGGCGGTGTTCGGAGGGAAGCTGCGGCGCATTTACATCTACCTGAATCCGAAGAAGCTCGAATCCTACGGCCTGTCGCTGATGGACGTGCAGCAAGCGATCAAGAAAAACAACCTGATGATTCCCACGGGGACCGCCAAGATCGGCGACGTCGACTACATGGTCGACATGGCCAACATGATCGAAAGCGTGCCCGAGTTCGACGACATCGTGGTGAAGGTCATTGATGGGCGCCCCATCTACGTGCGCGATGTGGGGCATGTAGAGGACTCGTCGGCAATTCAGACGAACATTGTGCGCATTAGCCGCTCACCCGGTTGGAAAAGTCAACGTCAGGTCTATGTGCCGATTTTTCGGCGGCCCGGTGCCAACACCATTGATGTTGTCGATGGTGTGCGCGAGCGGATTCCCGAGTTTCTCGGCCGACTGCCGCCGAAGGAAGGATACACCGATCCTGATACGGGCGAGCCTGCTTCGGGACTGAATCTGGACGTCGTGGCGGATCAGTCAGTGTTCGTTCGTAAAGCGATCAGCAACCTGACTAAGGAAGGCATCCTCGGTGCCGTGCTGGCATCGTTGATGGTTCTGTTGTTCATCGGCAGTTTTCGATCGACACTAATCATCGCGTTGGCGATTCCGTTGTCGGTACTGGTGGCGATCATCGGCTTGTACTTCACTGGTAACACACTCAACGCAATGACCTTGGGTGGTCTGGCGCTGGTGATGGGACGACTGGTCGATGACCCATTGATCGATATCGAAAATACATTCCGCCACCTCGACATGGGAAAGTCGCCTGTCCGGGCGGCACTGGACAGTGCGACAGAGATTGCTATGCCCGTCCTTGTGGCTACGATCACGACGTGTGTCGTGTTCTTTCCCGTTGTGTTCCTGTTCGGAATCGGAAAGTTTCTGTTCACGCCGATGGCCGTCAGTGTGACCATCGCCATGTTCGCGTCGTATTTCCTGTCGCGAACATTGTCGCCAGCCTTTTGTGCGTACTTTTTGAAGGCACACAAACCGGACGAAAAGAAATTCTTCCTGTTCGCTTTGACCGACTCCGCTTACGAAGCCGTACGAGAAATGTACGTCGGATTACTTCGCGTGGCGATGCGACTGCGTTGGTTGACAGTCGCTGCAGCTCTCATCCTGGTTGTCGCTTCATTGCCGCTGTATTCATTGATCGGCAAGGAACTTTTCCCGGCGACCGATGCGGCTCAAATTTTGATCAACGTTCGCGCTCCGTCGGGAACGCGTATCGAATTGACCGAAGACATCACTCAGGAAATTGAGAAAGAGATTCTCGCAACGATTCCTGCTGAAGATCGCAAGATGATCGTGACGGATATCGGCGTGCTTTACGACTGGCCTGCCGGTTACACGCCCAACGCCGGTCCGATGGATGCGACAATGCTCTGCCAGTTAACCGAGGCCGACCAACGTCAGTTGACAACTCAGGAATATGCAATTCGCCTACGAAAACGTCTCAATAAAAAGTTCCCAGACATCTCGTTCGCGTTCAATACGGGCGGCATGGTGCAGGCCGCGCTGAACTTCGGCCTGCCATCACCAATCGACATTCAGATTGCCGGACGGAATATGGAAGAGCAGACTCGCTTTGCCGCCGAGTTACGTGATTTGATCGCCGAAAAGGTGCCGGGGGCCGTCGATGTGCGCGTTCAGCAACCGATCGATTACCCGACGCTGAAGATTAACCCGAACAGAACGAAGATGGCGCTGTCGGGGGTCTCTCAGGAAGATGCAACGAAGAATCTGATGAGCATGCTGAACAGCTCTACGTCGTTTGACCCGTCGTTCTGGCTCGATCACAAGTCAGGCAATCACTACTTCGTCGGTGTCACTTATGAAGAAGATGATATCGGATCTTTCGAGTCGCTGCGTACAGTTCCGATCACCGGTGCAGGGTCGACTTCTCCGATTCAGCTTCAAAATCTTGTTGACGAACCGACGATCGAAAAATCGGCCGTGGAAGTCAGTCACCTTGCACTCGGCCGGGTGGTTGACATCTACGCGAATGTCGAAGGTCGCGACATTGGGTCGGTGTCCGATGACATCGAACGTGTGCTCGACGAGTGGGCAATTCGTAAGCAGCCGAAGTCGGGCTCGACGGTCACAAACGTCTCCTGGGTTCCGCGAGATTCCGCCAAAAAGGACAAGGGGATGGCCGGCTATGCCATCACCATGCGCGGCGAGGTTGGAATCATGCACGAATCCTTCAGCAGCCTCGGCTACGGCATGATTTTGGCGGTGACACTAATCTACCTCATCATGGTTGCCCAGTTTCGATCGTTTCTCGACCCGTTCATCATCATGTTCGCCGTGCCACTGGGAGTGATCGGAGTGCTGGGTATCCTGTGGCTGACCAACACCACGTTCAACATTCAATCGCTGATGGGCGGCGTGTTTATGATCGGGATCGCGGTCACGAACTCAATTTTGCTGGTTGAGTTCGCCAACCGATTGCGTGAAGAAGGACGCTCCACTCTGGATGCGGCAATCGAAGCCGGTTCGGTACGGCTGCGCCCCATCATGATGACCGCATTGGCGATGGTCTTTGGCCTGATCCCGCTGGCATTGCACGAAGGCGATCCCACTATGCCGCTGGCAAGAGCGGTCATTGGAGGGCTGACTGCTTCGACGGCGTTGACCATTTTTGTGGTCCCATGCCTGTATGTTATATTCAAAGGAACAACAAACACCCGCACGCAGCAAACGTAGAGTGAAGTCACTCATTGCATTTCGTCGTCCTCTTTTGAGGGCTCGCTCTTTCATCATCTACTACATCCGATATCCGGAAGCTCAATATGAACATTCAAACTCAATTGCTTGCTCTCACGGTACTGCTTTCGAGTGGCGGCTCTTTCGCAAACGCACAGCCGCCGACAATCTCCGCTCCCGCTCAGGTCGAACCTTACGAACGAGCGGAACTTTTCGCCAAGGCGTCCGGCTTCGTGGTGACAGTCCACGTCGATATCGGCGACATCGTGAAGAAAGGTCAGTTGCTGGCGGAACTTTCTATCCCGGAAATGAAACAGGAGCAACTAAAAATGCAGGCGTTGCTGGAACAGGCTGATGCGGCGATCCGTCAGGCGGAAGCGCACGTCGCATCATCCAAAGCCAAAGTGGTCTCAGCCGGGGCAAACGTCGCCGCATCGCAATCACAGGTTGCTGCCGCCCGAGCACAACTTGAGAAACACAAAGCCGATATCGCCTTCGCCGAAAGTGAGCTGTCTCGCATTACGACGCTGGTCAATTCGCGAGCTGTCAATGCGGCGATGCAGGACGAGAAGCAGCAACAATTTCGAGCTGCGAAAGCCTCTCTGTCCGGTGCAGAAGCCGAAGTGCAATCCGCTCAATCTCATACTCAGGCGGTCGAAGCCGGGGTTCTGGTTGCTGAGGCGGATCAGAAGCAGGCCGAAGCCGATCTTGTCTACGCGTTATCGCAGCGGAAAGTCGCCGAAGCATCCCTGGCTCATACTATCGCGTTGATGCAGTATGCAAAAATTCACGCTCCTTTCGCAGGCAGAATCTCGCATCGAGGAATCGACACGGGCGACTTCGTCATCTCAGCCGCCTCGTCGCGGGAAACGGGGAAATCACTCTTCACACTCAACCGCATCGACCATTTTCGGATCGTGTTCGACGTGCCGGAATCAACAGCAACCTACGTGGAAATTGGTCAGAAAGTGGAATTGAAAGTCGATTCCGTCAAGGACACCACCTTTATCGGCGAGATCAAACGTACCACCGGCGAACTCGACACGCGCACACGAACGCTGCGAGTCGAAGCCGAAGTCAAAGATGAACAAGCTCAACTGCGTCCCGGCATGTACGGTACCCTCGTTGTGACGGCGGCAGAAAATGCGGCATCGGATAAACGCAAAAAGTAACTTTTCAACACGCTCGCACACGTGGTCCGCTCGCGCTGGGACTATACGGGTAAATCGGTGCTACCCACATTAAAAACCCGAAATCTCTTTCTTTCTTATTTCGCTTTCATTTCGCAGCTTATTCAGCCCAATACCTAATGTGGGTGGCACCATTTCTGCACTGAAGAGATTCGGACGAGTCGATATTCAGCAGGTCATGCCCGACCCGCAGCAACCACGTACCGAATTCGACGAAGATGCCATTTTATCACTGGCTGCCAACATCAAATCCAAGGGCCGGTTGCGGCCGATCCACGTCCGCTGGTCAGAGGATTCACGCAAGTGGATAGTCATTTCCGGAGAACGTCGATGGCGAACCGCGACACATGCAGCCCTTACCACAGTTGACTGTTTCTTCCACGAATCGCCACTGACTTCCGGTCAGGTGCTGGAACTGTAACTCATCGAGAATCTTCTGCGTGAAGATCTGCGACCCATCGACCAGGCCAAAGCGTTTCACTCGCTGATAGAACTTAACAAGTGGAACGGCAAACAACTTGCTGAATCCCTGCTTCCACCGTCAGCCGCTTGCTAGCACTACTCAGCCTGCCGAACGATGTTCAGCAGCAAGTCGACACCGGCCAAATCGCCGTCCGCACGGTCAACGCCGTTAAGTATTTTGTTGCGGCAAAAAGCGGGGTCGTGAAGAATGACGGGACCTGAAAAAAACCAGACTCCCGCATGTGGCGTGCGGACTGAAAACATCTCAGCCCGGAAGGGAGTCTGGCGCGAATGTCACGGAAGACAGCAACGAAGGTGTCGGAAAACATAGCGACGAAGTCGGCGAATTTCACCCATGGCGACCTGTTGAAACGGGCGCTGACGTGGGTGATCAACGACAGCATGTTCTGTCACATTACTTTGCATGGCAATATCAAATGGAAGGCTCGGCAACTGGTCATTGTGGCGGTCTTATGGGTGTGGCGGTCTTATGGGTGTGGCGGTCTTGTGGGTGTGGTCTGGACGCACAACGCTCGGACGGTCGTTTGTTCATGCTCGACGTCTGTCGCGGGCTATGTTTGGCTGCGTGGCGGTCACGACTTATCAGGGTCTTACGGGGGCATTGAACACGTGGTCGCCGAAGTTACTGCCAGCCATTCAGAAGCGATTGCACAAACTGATGGAACAGGTTGGTGGGGACGAACACGGGCGAGTCGGTTTGTGGGTGGCGTTGGCGGTTGATGGTTCTCGCGTTTCAACACCGCGAACAGTGTCCAACGAAAAAGCGTTTGCGGCAAAGAACGATGGCAAAGGAAGGAAGGCGCAGTCTCGCAGGAAATGGAAGAACAAGAAGCAGCGAAGTAAGAAACTGTCGGCTCCCGTTAAGCCGCAGATGTGGTTAACTTTGATCTGGCACATGGGTCTGAAGATGCCGTGACGCGAGCAGCAGGAAGCCGCCGATAAAGCTCTGCATGATCGGCCAGTCACCTGCTGTTAAGATGGTGAATCCACAGCGTTGCCAGATATATTTCTGAGCCCATTCCGACGCGTGCGGAAGCCATACGAACCATTGCCAGGCTGACACTGCAATCATTTCGGTCAGTCCAACGGCAATCAACCCGAACGCAGTTCTGTTGACTGCTCGTTCTGCAAACCGAAGTCGCCACGGCAGATACAGAAGGGGTGGCCAGATGGCCGTTGCCCAGCCGATGTCAATCGCCAGCAGAGCATTCGTCAGCGGGCCACATCCCCACGGGCCACATCCCCACGGTCCGCAAATGAAATGCTGGCTGAAGCCCTTCATTTCGTACATCTACAAAGCGGGCAGTAGCAGCCCGCCCCAAAGCGTTGGCAAGATGGTATATTCGAGAATTCTCATCGTGTCACCTGCTGCGAAAGATGGTGAGTCGTTCATTCATACCATTATGCTCACTTGCCACCCCTGACGCTTTCTAATCAGCGTGTGCCAGCACACTGGAAACCGTAGATACGCAGTAAGGGACAATGATTGTGAAGAGTGATTTGACGGCGCACGCAGAAGTGAACTTGCCGTCCACAATACAATTCCCGTGATTGATCGCGATGAGTAGCGTGCCGACGATGGCCGAGATGATCAACGATCGTCGAACAACGGACCGGGAAAACGCAACGTGAAGGATCGATGGCTTTTTCACGATTCGGTCCTCACCACCACTCAGGTCTCATCGCAGTGAATGTGACCGGGCTCACCATAGAATTCCTTTTGCGCTCGGATGTGTTGAGGTCAACGTCGTTTGTGGACCGTATTGCATCGAGAAAGCTCGGTAACCTTTGCCGAGATGGCAGACCTGCCCTTGGTACTGACGACGGTTGTTCCCGTTCCTTACCGCCTCTCCACAAAATTCCTGCCGGGCGGTCCCGGCGGACCATGGCGTGGTGATCTGCGTGAAGTGGGATGCGGAATGCGCCGAGACATCGCTGACCTGATGGCTCAGGCGGCAGGTGTCGATGCGGCGGAAGACAGTGAGTTCGGTAATCTGTCGGGCGATGAAATTCCTGAGGAACTGAAACGCCGTGAACCTCGGCTGGCAAAGATTCAGGAAGCGAAAGCGGCTCTCGAAGAAGCGGCTCGCCAGAAGGCTTAGGACTACGTTGACGCTATGGAAGCCGAAGGCCGTGATCATCGCACGAACCCGGAAGACGCCGTTCCCAAACCCAAGGACCAACGTAACTTGACTGACCCCGAATCAAAGATCATGAAGACTTCGAATAAGGGGTTTGATCAATGCGGGAACGCTCAGGCGGTTGCGAACGAACAGCAAATCATCATCGCGGCGAACGTCACGAATCAGACAAACGATGTTCGTCAGGCGATCCCGCTGATCGAGCAGACGATTGAGAATCCTGATGCTGCAGGCGTGACGGAAAACATCGCCGCGTTGACCGCGGACGCGGGTTACTTCAGCGAAGACAACATGGAGTCTCTGGACGCGAACGATTACATCGACGATGTGTTTATCGCGACCGGTCGTCAGAAGCACGGCGATCCGGTTCCGGCAACTCCAAAGGGTCGCCCGCCCGCCAACCTGACAGCGAAGCAAACGATGGCTCGCCGCAACCGGACGAAGAAAGGTCGAATGGAATATGCTCGGCGGAAGGTGATCATCGAACCGGCCCCGTTTTCTCTCAACACAGTGGTCAGATCAAAGCTGGCCTCGGGTTTCGTAATTTCCTCCTGCGAAGTCTTGAGAAGATGCAGGGGGAATGGAATCTGATCTGCCTGACGCACAACTTATTGAAGTTGTTTCGCAGCGGTGCGCAGATCGCAAACTGAATGAGACCAAACGCGGCAGTCTGCGAAGAAGACATCGCCGATTCTGGCCTCAAATTCGGCGGGGAACCGAATTTCGCGGCTCAATCCACGACGAGCCACCCGAACCGCCATCATCTGCCATCTTTTTTAATTACTCAACTCGGCACTCGCTCAAAACAACCCGGTTCACGGACACGCTGCTAGGGATTTAGCCACAGACGGCGGAGCAGAATTGGCGAGCCGAATCATGGAACGTTCTTGTCTCATGCCGTTTGGACGTCTTCCGCCACACTGTTTGATAATTGGGTGTTGTCGATTCTGGTCAGCGATCCGTGCCGGTCACTTAACACCAACGGCTCGCCGATATGCAGGGCGCAGCTGCATCTCGGACCTGATTAATATGCAAAACACAACGTCGGCGTAGCGACGCTGTTTAACATATCCCGTGGTCCCACGCCCACGCCCGCCGAGGCATCTCGGCAATTAGTGGACGCGTTGTCCGGGGGTTGCGCCATCGTCGGGGCTTAGCAGGAAGACTTCTTTGCCACCGCCGCCGCTGGCGCAGACCATACCCTGACTCAGGCCGAATTTCATTTGTCGTGGCTTCAGGTTGGCGACGCAAATCACCAGGCGACCGACAAGTGTTTCCGGTTCGTAGGCTGCTTTGATGCCGGCAAACACGTTGCGAGTTTCTCCACCGCCGAGTGACAGTGTTAGTTGCAGAAGTTTGTTTGCACCTTCGACGTGATTGGCTTCGATGATACGAGCAACTCGCAGATCTACCTTCACGAAGTCATCGATTGTGCATTCTTCGGTAAGCGGTTCGCTGCCGAGTGCGTCGCCTGTATCTTTCCAGGTGTCGGCTGTGTGGAATTCGACAGCAGCTGATTCTGTGGTTTCAGTTTCTGCAGCGCCCGCGTCGGCAGCGTTGTCTTCTTTACTTTCTTCGATCATGTCTTGAACCTGTTTGTCGTCTATTCGCTTCATAAGGTGATGGAATGCACTGACCTGTGTTCCGGTCAGCGGTGTTTGACTTTCGTCCCAGCTTGCGATGGGGCTGTTTAGAAGTTCGGCCGTTTGCTGAGCGAGTTCCGGCAGAACAGGAGCTAGATAAATAACAATCTGTCGGAACAGATTTAATGCTACTGTGCAGGCGTTTTGTAGATCCGCAGCTTTGGTGGGATCTTTTCTTAGAACCCACGGTTCTGAATCTTCAACATACTTATTGGCCTTATCCGCCAGCAGCATGATTTCTCGCATAGCTCCGTTGAAGTTGCAGCCTTCGTACATGGCAGCCAGTTCGTCGGCTTTGGCGGCCGCGGCGGCAAAAAGGCCGCCATCGTCGGGATATGTTTCGCTAAGCGTTGAGTTCGAAACGAACTTTGCAGAACGCGACGCAAGGTTGACAACTTTGCCAACCAGATCCGAATTGATCTTGGCCACAAATTCTTCAAGGTTCAGATCGATGTCGTCCAGGCCGGATCCAAGTTTGCTGGCGTAATAGTATCTCAGAACTCCTGCTGGAAGGTGTTTCGCGTAAGTCGACGCCATCACGAACGTGCCCTTCGTTTTCGACATCTTTTCACCGGCCACGGTTAAGAAACCATGGATGTGCACTTTGTTTGGTAGGTTGCAGCCAGCCGTTTTCAGCATGCCTGGCCAGAACAATGTGTGAAAGTATGTAATATCTTTGCCGATGAAGTGATGAATTTCTGCGTCGGAATCAGCATTCCACCAATCATCGACATTTTCGCCGTTCTTGTTGCACCACTGCATCGTTGACGCGATGTAACCGATCGGAGCGTCAAACCAAACGTACCAGTAGTTGCCTGGACTGTCCGGAATTTCGAAACCGAAATACGGTACTGGACGTGAGATGTCCCAGTCCCGCAGATCGTCTCCGAGAAAATGGCCTTTTAAATAGTTGGCCACTTCCGATTGCAGGTGTTCACCAGACTGAGTCCATTCGTTCAGGAAGTCGTGAATCTGTTCCAGTTCGATAAACAGATGTTTGGCAACTCGCGTTTCCGGCGTGGCCCCAGACAGCGTGCTTTTCGGGTCAATCAGTTCGGCTGGAGTATAAGTGGTGCCGCACTTGCTGCAGTTGTCGCCGGGTTGATCGGGGGATTTACATTTCGGACAGGTTCCTCGCACGAAGCGGTCGGCAAGAAACGTGCCAGCTTCCGGATCAAAAAGTTGCTCCACATCTTTTTCTTTGACGAGTCCTGCTTTACGAATCTGTTCCCATATACGGTGGCAGTACTGGCGATTTTCGTGGCTGTTGGTGCTGCCGTAATTGTCAAACTCGACGTCGAACTTTGCGAAGTCTCGAATATGAGCTTCTTGCATATCCGCAATCACTTCTTCTTCGCTGCGTCCTTCTTTGCGAGCTCGAATCATGATGGCGGTGCCGTGAGTATCATCCGCGCAGACATACACGCAGCGGTGGCCTCGCAGCTTTTGAAACCTGACCCAGATGTCTGTCTGGATGTATTCAACCAGATGGCCAATATGAATGTGTCCATTGGCGTACGGCAGCGCCGAGGTGACAAGAATTTTCCGTTTGGTCATGAATACAGAGCCTGATGGGCAGCGATGAGGGAAAACGCTAAAAAAACGAAAGGCAGCGTTTCACGCGTGAATTGGACCTGACAGTAAGCCTAAGGTCAACTTGTAAGCAGCTCTGGTTTCAAGACCAGTGAAAACGCACGGGGTCGGTTTCGAGAAACAGTTGCAGACGCAGACGTTGAGTCTTGACGCCCGCGGGAAGTCTATTTGCTGCCGATGCAATACAGCTTCCTGTGAGTTCGGAATAACAGCCGATCACCTGCCACCGCCGGAGTAGCGTTGAACAGGCTGTCGTCGCCGACAATCACATTGTGAGCCAGCTGTTTGTATTCCGATCCGAGTTCGATGGCGAAGACTCCGTTTTCTCGCGTGGTCAGGTACATTCGATCGCCAGCCAGCAGCGTCGATGCGTAAACTCGTTCTTTGGTGTCCATCCGTTTCTGATACAGCGTTTCGCCATTGGTGGCGTCCATGCAATTGGCGATGCCGCGATCGCTGGCCCAGTATAGTTTTCCGTCGTGGTACACGGGAGATGTTACATTGGCTCCGATGTTCTGTTCCCACAGTTTATGTGTTTCCGTGATATCACCGGTTCCACCCAGCCGAATAGCCATTGCCTGATTTTTGCGTCCTCCCAGCACATACGCAATGCCTTCGTTTGCGACGACGCAAGGTACAACGTAGTCCTGAATACCAACGCAATTCCACAGTTCCGTGCCGGAAGATGGGTCAAAGCCGCGAACATGATCTTTGTAACTAACGATCAACTCGTCACGCCCTGCTGCAGATTTAGTGACCAGCGGAGTTGTCCAGCTGCGTTCGATTCCGTCGATTCGCCAGACTTCGGATCCTGTCTTTCGATCGAATGCAAAGACAGCGTCGGCTTCGATGCTGGCGTTCACAATTACCAGGTCCTGAAACAGAATTGGCGAGGCGGCGGAACCAAAGCCAGCCGTTTTGCTGCCTGTTGACGCCTGCCAAAGCTGGTTGCCGTCATAATCAAACGCCACTACGCCGGAGACTCCAAAATAACAGTACACCGCCGCTTCATCACAGACTGGTGTTCCAGTCGCGTAACCATGATCGGCGACTCGTGGAGTCGATTTTTGTTCGTCCGCCGAAGGAGCGACTGTTCGTTCCCAGATAACGGTGCCGTCCGCCAGACTGAAACAGTTCAGGTGTAGCTTCAGGTCAGCCCTGTCGCCAGGGTTGTTGAGATCAAGGCCATAGCCTGTGAACGATGTCAGGTAAACTCGATCAGAATAAACCACCGGACTGGAAGCACCATGGCCGGAAACGTCTGTCGACCACTGCATGTTCTCTGTTTCGCTCCATGTTAAATGAACGTTTGCCGTTGGCGCCGACGCATTGCCGTCCTCTCCGCGAAATCGCGGCCAGTCAGAAGCGTGGCCATTCAACTGGAAAATCCCGGAAAACGTCAGCAGTGTGAACAGCGTAAAACGAAACATAGTGGTCGCCTGAAAACAGTCGATTATGGATGACGATGGCGGTAGGTGTTGTGTCACGAAAAGAAGCAGCCATTTATTTTCGAGGCAGACCGATCCGGCTGAGTTGAAGCATCGCTTTTGAAAAACGCGGACGTGTTTTTGAACACGAACGATTTCTGAAATTCGACATACAAATGCACGAATGCCTCTAAAAGATGAAGTTACTTCGCTTCGTTTGCAGCTTCCACTTTGACCTTGGTTTTTTCGAACGTGCCGAACATGTGACCGCCTTTGGGTCCGTGCTGCCATGTGCCAGCATAGCGGTTATTGTGAAAGATTACTCGAGCCGAAAACTGACTGCCCATGCCTGGAATTGTCGCATCCGTCATTGAGACCATAGGAGTATCGCCGGCCCAGACAATTGGCAGAGTCACGGGAACACGAGCATCCGTTTTGCCGTACTTAATGCGAGTCATAATAGTCCACAGATCGCCCGTGACTTTGGTAACGCCTTCGATTTCGTAGCGTTCCGGTTTGGGGGCGTCTCCTATGTTGTCGTCCATCGTGAACGACCCGGTCAGAGTTGTGTTCGACAGCATCGCGACAAAGGCGTCTTCTCGCTTTTTCTGAGCTTCCGCTTCTGTGGGGTTGTCTGTACTAGACTGCCCAAAGCTTGCATTGCCTGTATTTACCAGCAGGACCAACGTAATCACAGCAAATTGTTGCATCATTTTCATAGTGGATTTCCTTTGAACGGATTTTGTTTCTAATGGCTAAAGTGTTTTTGCGGCGTTTATTGCTGGTCGAAATCTTCGATTTCAGTCCTCAAAACAGGCTTCCAACCGTTCCTTAGCCAGCGTTATGTTACTTCGTGGCACTTCTCGGGCAAACCGAGTGAACTGCGGAATGGGCGATTCACGTAAGTGGCCGTTATTCCTACAATCCGCGTCCGGCTGTGGAACAGTGGCGACCAAAATCGAACGGCTGCCTGGCAACGTTCAGTTGTGGCCTGCAGATGGTAGACGATCGTTACTGAATGGCGTTGATCCTTCCAATGAGGAAGCAATGCGGCAATAACATGCAGGAATTAATTCAAAACAGAAACGTTATGGCATTGTTAAAACAAACCTATAATTTCTGCCAACGCATTGCGGTTGGAGTGGTCCGATGCTTCAAATTCGACAGCGAGACGCCAAAGAGCAGCACGTTTGAACGTGGTGTGGCGGCGGGATCAGGCAGCCTGCGTCCGTGGTTAATTATGTTGGCCTGCATCGTGATTAGTAGCTATGCGTTCCCCGCTCTGGCGGTGCCTCAGGGTGTTGCTGAAAACGCCGGCGTTAAAGCACAGATGCCTGCGGAAGGTCGCGATCTGGATCTCAAAAGTATGCTGCGCGCTGGCGGAGCAGTCGGCTATTTGATTGTGTTGCTGAGCCTGTTAATGGTGGCTTTAATTGCCGACCACATTATGAACATCCGTCGTTCCACTTTGATGCCACCCGGATTAGCCGAAGCAGTTCATCAAAGTCTGGCCGAACGCGACATCGAAGGTGCGAAGAAGACGTGTGTGGATAACCCGGGTTTTCTGAGTCGACTGCTACATTCCGGGTTGGATGAAACAGGAATTAGCTATGGAGCCGTCGAAAAAGCGATGGAAGACGCGGCTGTCGAGCAGTCGGCTCGTCTGTTTCGCCGGATCGAATATCTCTCTGTGATCGGGACCATTGCTCCAATGCTGGGGCTGATGGGAACTGTCTGGGGCATGATTCAGGCGTTTCTGGAATTCGAACAAAAAGCGAATCCTCAGGTTTCTGAACTCGCGCCGGGTATTTACCGAGCTCTGATTACAACTTTGCTGGGGCTAGGTGTGGCCGTGCCGTCTTTGAGTGCGTTTGCAATTTTCCGAAACCGTATTGATGAACTCGCGGCCGAATCGACTTTGCTTGCAGAACACGTTTTCGCTGATTACCGTCGAACAATCCAGGTACGCCGCAAAACGCCGGGACGCCCTGCGGGCGAATAATGCGGTGACAAGATCTGTGGTTGGCTGCCCAGGACGTGGTTTTGATGGCAACGCGTGCTTCCATTAGGCTGTCATTTGTTTAAACACACATTGCCTTATGTTCCATAAGTCTTCGAGAAACGACTGATGAAAAAAATTCTGTTTCAATTCGACACAGATGCTCACGCCAGTACATTCGACCGAGTTGTCGCAGTTGATGCCGGCGTCGACGAACTGTTTAGCTATGCAGATGTGACGCCAAACAACGTAACGGGACTTGTACATGGGGCCATGTTTACTCGAGGCCCGGCTAAGTTAAATAACACGGCGATCTTTGTCGGCGGCAGCAACGTGGCTGATGGCGAAGCACTGATGAATAAAGTGAAAAGCACTTTTTTCGGTCCGATGCGTGTTTCAGTCATGATGGATTCCAACGGCTGCAACACGACCGCTGCTGCAGCGGTGGTTGCCGCAAAGAATCATCTTTCGTTAGCAGGCTGTTCGGCCGTTGTGCTGGGTGGAACCGGTCCTGTTGGTCAGCGAGTCGCCCAGTTGCTGGCGATGGAAGGCAGCAGAGTGGTATTGGTGTCGCGATCTAAGCATCGGGCGGAAGCTGCCTGCGAAGCCATTCGTAGTAACACATCCAACGGATCACTTACCGCAGCCGGTGCCGCAACCGAAGATGAATTCATGACCATTTGTCAGGGCCGGCAATTGGTGATTGCGGCCGGTGCGGCCGGTGCCTGTTTTCTGCCGGAAGGTTCGCTGGCAAAACTTTCGGATATTAGCGTCGCGATTGACCTGAACGCGGTGCCTCCGACCGGTTTGGCGGACGTTGGCGTGATGGATAAGGCCAAAGACGTAGCCGGCATAATTTGTTACGGAGCACTGGGAGTTGGCGGAACAAAAATGAAAGTTCACAAACAAGCGATCGCCAGTTTGTTTGAATCGAACGACAAAGCCCTCGACACAGTAGAAATTTATCAGCTGGCGTTAGAAGTTGCCGCAGTGACCCAGTAACAGCCAAACGTGGTCTAAGCAAGCTGAACCGGATACCGCAGGCTTGGCTACCTGCCGCTGCCGGCGTTGCGACGATGTTCAACATATCCCGTCGTTCCACGCCATCTTCTGCTGGGGCATCCCGGCGCATGAAAAAAGGTGGCAAGGACAAGTCCTTGCCACCTTTCCGCCGATTTCTGCTAGGCAGACTCACGGCAGGAGCTTCCCGCTCGGGCTACGCACCCATGTGAGCGGGAACAGGCGAGACACAAAAATTAACCGAGGGCGGATGTCATTGATGTCACAGAGGGGCTTCCGCTGCCGCCGCCGGAGTAGGCTGGCATGCCGTGTTCGCACATGTCCAGGCCTTCGATTTCTTCTTCTGCAGAGACTCGCAGAAGTCCGACGGCTTTCAGCACATTGAACAGAATGAACATCGTGGCGAAGGACCAGACACAGATAATGGCGGTTGACTTCAGCTGAATCATAAAATATGCCAACTGGCTGCCCGCGGCCTGTTCAGGGATTGAGGTTCCAAAGATGCCGGTTGCCAGTCCGCCCCAGACTCCACAGATGCCGTGTACAGGAAATGCACCGACTGGATCGTCGATCTTCAATTTATCCAGAACCAGAATTCCAGTGAAGACCAGCAGACCGGATACAGATCCGATGATCGCGGCACTCGACAGAGTGACCTGATCACAGTTGGCGGTGATACCGACAAGGCCAGCCAGTGCACCGTTCAGGCACATGGAAAGATCTGGTTTCTTGAACATTACCCATGAAAGAACCATGGCGACAAAAGCACCAACAGCCGCAGACAGAGTTGTTGTGACGGCGATGTAGGTAGTTGCTTCCGCATTCGCGGCACCAGAATAAGTCAGCTGGCTACCAGGATTGAAACCGTACCAGCCAACCCACAGAATGAAGACTCCAAGAGCCGCCAGCGGCATGTTGTGTCCCAACATCGGCTGCGACTTTCCATCCTTCGAATAGCGTCCAATTCGCGGCCCTAGTGCGATGGCCCCCGCAAGCCCTGCGAATCCACCCACCGCATGCACCACAACTGACCCCGCGAAGTCAGCAAAACCCATGTCGTGCAGAGCTCCGTAGCCCCATTTCCAATATCCGCTGATCGGATAAACGAGGCCGGTCAGAATAACGCTGTAGCACAGGTATCCTGAAAACTTCATGCGTCCGGCAACTGCACCGGAAACGATTGTCGCAGCAGTGGCAGCAAACGCTACCTGAAACAAAAAGTCAGCAGATGCACTGTAGTCGCCGAGTTCTGCGATGTTTTCAGTAGAATCACGACCTCCCCAGATACCGCCGAAGTTTAGCCACTGGTTCGCGCCTTCCGTGTCGCCGGTCCCGGGATACATGAGGCCGTATCCGACCAGCATAAACAAGACCACGCCGATGGACAGGTCCATAACGTTCTTGAAGATGATGTTGACCGCGTTTTTGGAAGCATTGAAGCCAACTTCCACCATGGCGAAGCCAGCCTGCATGAATAGAACCAAAACTGCACAAATAAACATGATCAACGTGTTGATCACATAATCAGTTTCTTTCTTTTCGTAGTATTCAGGCGCTGCCGCTTCTTCGCTAACTGACACTGCGACTTCTTCGACTACCAAAGCAGCCTCGTCGTATGCAAAGGTTGTTGCACTGCCGAGAACCATCAGAACCAATGCCAGCGGCAGCAGCCGACGGAGTCCTGTCAGAGAAAATACCTGTTTCATTTCGCCTGTCCTTCCGGATTTGCTTCCGAACTAATTTGATTGCCGTTCAAAACGCTCTCACCACAACGGAACGTTACTGATAAGCCGACAAAGCAAGCAGCGCGCCAAATCTGTTCGACGCTGGAATGAAACAGTGCAATGGATGATATTAGCCTGTTTTCTGCGGGCTTTTCATCATTGTAAAAACGACAAAAATTAAATGGCGATAGAGAAGTGCTAATCAGATGCGCGACTGAGATGCTGATCTGCTCACAAAACAGGCAGTTCAACGCGAATGGAGCTAAGCGTGAATTGGACGAACTGCGGTTCGCTGGAGACCGAAGTACCTTTCGGAATCAGGAAAATCCGCGTAGTCGTTACTGAAAGCATAAGCGGATTGACGATATGACATTTATCGGGAGGTCGTATGTATTGTGATCCATGCCGCAAAGGGAATGGTTGCAGTGGGTTAGCGATTTTTGATTGCTGACCCGGACATATTGACACTTCTGATGAATTGATTTAGCCTCCCGACAATCTGCCATCTTTGGATGGCGTTCCGCAGCGAATGGAGTCGCTCGATGCCCACCTTTCCAAACGTCGGTTTCCCACCGGAGCCGGTTCCGTTTATCGATCTTGTTGCCCAGTTCCAAACAATTCGTAACGAAGTAAAACAGGCCGTTGATCAGGTCTTTGAAACTCAGCAGTTTGTGTTGGGTGACGAAGTCAATCTGCTGGAAGCAGAGATCTCTGAGTACTGCGATGCTCGTTATTCAATTGCTTGTGCTTCGGGTACCGACGCGCTCATTTTGTCTTTAATGGCCGTTGGTGTAGGCCCTGGCGATGAAGTCATTACCAGTCCGTTTACATTTTTCGCAACTGCTGGTGCCATTCACAGAGTCGGCGCACGGCCGAAGTTTGTGGACATCGATCCCGTTACCTACAACCTTAATACAGAGTTGGTTGAAGCGGCGATTGACGAAAAAACCAAAGCGATCATTCCTGTACACATCTTTGGGCAATGCACAGACATGGAACCATTGTGGCGAATGTCTGTTCGTCACAACATTCCTATTGTCGAAGATGCATGCCAGGCTATTGGCGCCGAGTATCAGGGACGACGCGCTGGTGTGCTTGGAACACTGGGCTGCTTCAGTTTTTTCCCCACCAAAAATCTGGGTGGTGCCGGCGATGGCGGTATCATTACCACTGACGACGCAGAACTGGCGGCCAGGCTAAAACGTCTGCGAGTTCACGGCGATGTCGGCGGTTACAATCACGTCGAAGTTGGTTTTAACAGCCGACTTGATTCATTGCAGGCGGCCGTTCTGCGCGTGAAACTGCGATATCTTGAGAACTGGTCTGAACAACGTCGCCGGAATGCTCAACGCTACGCCGACCTGTTGCACGGCAGTGAAATTCTGAACCATATTGATCTGCCTGTAACGGGCACTGATCAACGTCACGTGTATAATCAATACACGTTGCGAATCAAAGACGGACTACGAGACGTCGTGATGCAGCAAATGCGAGCTCAGGGCGTCGGTTGTGCTGTCTATTACCCGATTCCGTTGCACATGCAAAAGTGCTTTGACTATCTCGGATATCACCCGGACGATTTCCCGGAAAGTAACCTTGCTGCTCAGGAAGTACTTTCGCTGCCAATCTTTTCTGAAATGACAGAGCAGCAGCAGAATAGAGTCGTTGAAGTTCTGATCGATGCGGCGTCTACTGCAACAACTCTGAAGTTGCCAACAGCCTCAGAGCAATTCCGAAGAGCCGCTTAGTCAAAACAGGGGTTCGCTGAGTTGAACGGGATCCGACGTCAAACAGATGTCTGGTGGCTGGACGTGCTGGAAACAAAAAAGCTCTGCGAATCGATCGCAGAGCTTTTTTTATGGACTCAGGCACAGGGCCAGGGCCACCCGTTTTTTGTAGGGCCGCAAAAGTTCCAGGAGTTGAATGTTTGCCGTTTTCCGCTTCAACGCAGGCAGAGAATTCAGAGCAATGAGTTATTTGCCCAGTTCGATGCTGCGGTTGGTGGCTGCTTCAACGGCATGCATTAATGCGGCTCGCAGCCCGCCTTCTTCCAGCTTCATCAGTCCGGCGATGGTTGTGCCGCCGGGACTGGTGACGGCATCTTTCAGGACACCGGGGTGATCGCCCGTCTGAAGCAACATCAACGCTGCGCCTGCCAGTGTTTGTGCGGCAAGCCGAGTAGATGTGGATCGCGGCAGTCCGACTTTGACGCCACCATCGCTGAGCGCTTCGATAATCTGGAAGACGTAGGCTGGGCCACTGCCTGATAAACCGGTGACCGCATCCAGCAGCTTTTCCGGCAGTTGTTCGACAATACCAACCGTTCGCAGCAGTTCACACACTGCAGCTTCGTCTGCAGCAGTGGCATGAGTGCCCCGACTTACGCCGGAAGCCCCTTGGCCGATTAGACACGGGGTGTTCGGCATGACGCGAATAAGTCTTTGGTTTTCGGGCAACCATCCTTCAAGTGAACGCACGGTTGTGCCAGCGGCAATTGATACAACCAGTTGGCTGGGCGAAAGGATGTTCCGCAGCCCCGCCAGAGCCGTTTGCATGACCTGAGGCTTGACGGCCAGAAACAGAATGTCGGCCTGAGCAAGACAATCGACCGACGCTGACGAAACGACGACTTCATCGCCTAAGACTGCCTGAAACTGCTTCAGTGACTCTTCGAACGGGTCATAACCAAAAATTCGATCGGCCGAAATCAGCTCGGCTGTGAAGCCTTTCGCCAGAGCCGCTGCCATGCGTCCAGTGCCAACAAACCCTATCTTTATGTTGTCTAACTTCATGATATCACCAACTTCCACATCAGCGGGCCGTTGTGACCAGCGAAGTGTAAGCTACCGTCTGTTGTTTGGGGTAATTCGTTACTATCCTGGGGCGACAACCGGAGTCGCTCCATCTACTAGGAAACCGGCAGTATTTCGGCGATTCAGTAAAAAAAACAGAGAAACCAACTCGTTATGCGGATGTTAACGCTTTCCTGAGCTTATGGCCATTTGCTTTGAGTATGGGAAAATTCGACACGGGAGTCGTGTCGGTCATCTGCCGCCGAAAAACAGACTGTGTTCAATTTAGCTTAAGAAACGCAACGGAGCCTTTCCTCATGTGTACTTGAATAGTCTTAGGCTCTGCTGCATTCGAATTCAGCCCTCTTTGATTCAATAAGGACCGGCATGCGGTATTCGGATGCAAACATTCAAAACAGCCTTGTTTTCAGCAGCGATGTCCTGCCTGCGTTGTGCATCCCAAATAACGTTTGCTCCGCAGCTATGTGCGCAGACGGATGGGCAAACGGTCGTGGCGTTGGCTGCTGATGAAGACAAATTTTCCGCCGAGTTAAGAAGTGCGCCGCCGGCCGATGAAAAGCCAATCGACGATGCGGGCACTGAGGCCGCAAAAAACAAGCCCAAGGGCGAAGGCGGATCGGTCGACAAAAAACCTGGCGATGAAAAGAAGGCCGAAAAATCCGGAACTGTCAGTCGACCGATGAAGTCGGATGTTGATGTGAAACCGATTGCTTCAGAAGTGCAGCTTGATGATGCGGGCTTGGTTACCTTTGACCTTAAACCCAGCCCTTTGAAGGTGTGAAAATGTTATTTAGGAACTGGTGTATGAGCATTGGCGGAGGTGAGAGAAGATAGCGGGCTGATCGAGATCGTGATCCTGACCAGTGCAAATTTTTGACGAGGGGGACATGGATGTTACTCAACGGCCCGTTTGAACGCTTTGTCGAAGCCAGTCCCGTGAGCGTCATGATGCGCGCCGTCATTGAGAATCTGTTTCACCCCGAACGACTGGAGCGGCTGTTCGACGAAACAGCCGTCACGCAGTAGACGCGGAAGCTTCCGTTCGCCACGGTGGCCGAAGTCATGGGCGAGGTCGTGTTTAAT
>Ga0209390_10003621_pt1 | contig 24713 bp, 20 predicted proteins | sample BON01_FD_187212 | JGI IMG/M metagenome (GOLD analysis project Ga0209390, IMG submission 187212) | Freshwater microbial communities from Lake Bonney liftoff mats and glacier meltwater in Antarctica - BON-01 (SPAdes) (version 2) | ecosystem: Environmental > Aquatic > Freshwater > Ice > Glacier... | reverse complement strand
AGCTTGTCGACGTCGGTGAGGTCCTTGATGTCGCCACCCGAAGCCTGGAAGTTCAAGAACGCCCCGGCGGTTGCGACGAGCCCGGAGACGACCGACAAGATCATGCCGATACCGCGCCCGATCTCGCCACCAAACGCTCCCCCGGAGCCCTCGATCGGGTTGAAGATGAGCCGGATCAGCAACAGCAGTGCGGCCAGCGCCGTCGCGGCGAGCAGCACCAGCGGCCACGGCAATTGATCCTGCTTCAGTGTTCCCTGGATCAGGAGAACGGTGACCACGGCACTGGCGATGAGCAGGATCCACGGGATCGTGCCCGTCCAGAAGAAGTCGAAGACGTTCCCGTCCGAACCGAAGCCGGACACCGTGACCCAGTTGAAGAAGCCGAAGATGAAGATGCCTATTCCACCTCCGATCATGAGCCAGTCGGGTGTCTTGAATTTACTGAAGTCCATGGGTGTTCTCCTCCGGGATCTTGGTGATGTGTTCTCCCCGCAGCGCACCGTAGTACCAGCGTCGACCCTCGTCGCGCACCCCGTCAGCTCGTAGCGGTCGCGTCGCCATATCCCGCTGCATCGACGGGTTGACTACGGTCGCACTCGTGCCCACAGCGCTCCTCTCCGTCTACGACAAATCCGGCATCGTCGAGTTCGCCGAATCGCTTCACGAATTGGGGTGGTCGCTCGTGTCGAGTGGCGGCACTGCACGGGCCATCGCTGGCGCAGGAATCCCCGTCACCGATGTCGCGGAGCTGACCGGGCTGCCGGCGATCCTGGGCCACCGAGTCGTCACGCTGCACCCGAAGATCCACGGCGGCATCCTGGCCGACCCCACCGACGCCGAGCACGTCGCCGACATGGCCCATCACGGCATCGAGCCGATCGATCTCGTGGTGGTCAACCTGTATCCGTTCTCGTCCGACCCCGGCATCGGCCTGATCGACATCGGCGGCCCGGCGATGGTGCGAGCCGCTGCCAAGAACCACGCCCACGTCGGCATCCTCGTCGACCCGGCCGATTATCAACCCGTGCTCGACGAGCTCCGAGCCGGTGGTGCGCTCACCGATGCAACACGGCGCCGTCTCGCCCGCACGGCATTCGCTCACACTGCGTCATACGACGCCGCGATCGTCACCTGGTTCGACGAGTCGGATTCGACTGATGACGCAGCGCTGCCCTCATCGATCCATCTCGCGCTCGAACTCGCACAGCCGTTGCGGTACGGCGAGAACCCGCATCAGCAGGGTGCCCGGTACCGCCAGGCCGGTGCCACGAGTTGGTGGGATTCGATGACCCAGCACGGTGGCAAGGAACTGAGCTACCTCAACGTGTTCGACACCGAGGCGGCCTGGCGTTTGGTGCAGCGTTTCGATTCCCCAGCGGTGGTGGTGGTGAAGCACGCGAACCCGTGCGGCGTCGCCGTCGCCGACGACATCACCGAGGCCTATGTTCGTGCCAACGCATGCGATCCGGTGAGCGCGTTCGGCGGGATCATCGCGGCGAATCGAACAGTTACCGCCGAGATGGCCACGGCGATCGGCGACGTGTTCACCGAGGTGGTGGTCGCCCCCGACTTCGAACCGGAGGCGCTCGAGATCCTGGCCGTCAAGAAGAACCTTCGCGTGATGTCGGCCAACGCGCCCTCGCCGTTGCCGTTCGACGTGCGACCGGTCGACGGCGGCTTCCTCGTGCAGCAACCCGATCCGGTCGCCCGTCGCAGCGACGACTGGCGTGTGGTCACATCCGCCCAGCCGAGCGACGAGCAGTGGGCCGACCTCGAGTTCGCCTGGCAGGTGTGCGCCGCTGTCAGCAGCAACGCGATCGTCTACGCCAAGGATCTGCAGGCGTTCGGCATCGGTGCCGGCCAGCAGAACCGCCTCGACTCGGCCCGCATCGCCGCCGACCGCTCGGCCGGTCGCTCCTCCGGCGGAGCGTGCGCGAGCGATGCGTTCTTCCCGTTCCGCGACGGCCTCGACGCCGCCGCTGCTGCCGGAATCTCCGCAGTGATCCAGCCCGGCGGCTCGGTTCGCGATGACGAAGTGATCGCTGCTGCCGACGAACATGGCATCGCCATGGTCTTCACCGGCCAACGTCACTTCCGGCATTAGAACTGGTCCGGGCTCGCCGGTCTGGCGGTGGCGGTGGCGAGTTCTGGGCCCGGGCCGTACTTGTTCGGGCCCTCGATGATCGGCATGTTCCGTCCCCTGTTGTTCGTGATCGACGGCGGGGACGTAACACAGCTCGAGAGACCCCGATGACCGGTGTCGTTCAGGCCGGGTCGGAGTCGGGGCCGGTGGGGCGAAGCTCGGTAGCCTTGTAGGAATGGCTCGGATCCCGGAACTCCTCGCGAGCAAGCGCACGCTGTCGTTCGAGTTCTTCCCACCGAAGACGCCCGCAGCCAATATGACGCTCGGTCGAACCGTCGCCGCCATCGAGTCGCTGCATCCCGACTTCGTGTCGATCACCTATGGCGCCGGCGGGTCCGACCGCCACCGCACCGGCGATGTCGTCGGGTGGATGATCGGCGAGACCTCGTGGACCCCGATGCCGCACCTGACATGTCGCGGACATCGACGCGACGACGTCGGCTCGTTGCTCAGCAGCTACGCAGAACTCGGCATCGAGAACATCCTCGCACTGGGCGGCGACCCGCCGGCCGGTGGCGTCGAAGAGCCCGGCGACTATCTCTATGCGATGGACCTGCTCGAAGACGTCGTTGCCGCCGACGCGTTCGCCGTCGGCATCGCCGCTCATCCCCAGGTGCATCCGCGGTCACCCGACCGGGCAACCGACCGTCGCCATCTGGCCGACAAACTGCGAATCGCCGACTTCGCGCTCACCCAGTTCTTCTTCGACGTCGAGCACTGGGTCCGCCTCGTCGAGGAGCTGTCCGATCTCGGCATCGACAAGCCGGTGCTGCCCGGGATCATGCCGATCAACAACAAGACCATGGTGAAACGGATGGCCGAGATGAGTGGCGCCGCGCTGCCGGGTTGGCTCGCGGACCGGCTCGACGCCACCGACGACCCCGACGAGGTGCGCCGCATCGGCATCGACGTCGCCACGCAACTCTGCTCCGACCTCATCGACGCGGGCACCCCGGGGCTGCACCTGTATGCCCTCAACCGGCCCGAGTCCGTCGTCGAGATCTGCATGAACCTCGGCCTCACCACGGCCTGAGCGATACTGGCACCACATGACCGCCACCGCTGACGCATCGGGCGCACCGACGCGGCCGACGTCGCTGCCCGGCCGGCGAATGGCTCCCACCGACATCAGTCGGGTGCCATACCTGCCCGGCCTCGACGGCATGCGGGCGTTCGCGGTGGTCGCGGTGATGGTGTATCACGCGAATCCCGACTGGCTGCCTGGCGGCTTCCTCGGCGTCGAAGTGTTCTTCGTCATCTCCGGCTACCTGATCACGTTGCTGTTGATCTCCGAGAAGGAGCGCACGTCCACCGTCGACATGAAGCAGTTCTGGATCCGGCGAGCCCGACGCCTGCTTCCCGCGCTGTTCACCATGATGATCGCGCTCACGATCTGGACCGCGCTGTTCGAACGAGACGCGCTCGGCAAGCTCCGTGGCGATGTGATCTCGGCAGTCTTCTACGTGGCGAACGGGTACCAGATCTGGACCGGTGCCGGATACACCGCGTCCAACGACTTCGCCCCGCTGCGCCATTTGTGGAGCCTGGCGGTCGAGGAGCAGTTCTACGTGATCTGGCCGCTGGTGATGTTCGCGCTGCTGCGTGGCGGGAGCCGCAAGATCGCCGACATCAGCCGATACCTGGTGTTGGCGGCCATCGTCATCACCGTGTTGGTCGCGGTGCTGCACCACTCGGGCCCTGTCGGCACTCCGAAGGTCACCCCCGAGGCGTACTGGTCGATCTTCGGGCGCGAGATCTCGAAGGTCGACGCGCTGTACCTGTCCACCATCACCCGATCGAGTGGCCTGCTGCTCGGAGCGGCGTTCGCGATGATCTGGCGGCCGGTTGCCGTCATGCGAGGCCCTTTGCGCACCAAGGGTCGGATGCTCGACGGTGTCGCGCTCGCCGGCTTTCTGGCGCTTGCAGCCATGTGCTGGTGGATGTACCTGCTCAGCCCCGAGGGAGCCAACGCCTGGCTGTTCCGTGGTGGCTTCTTCCTGTGTGGCGTCGCCACGTTGATGATGGTTGCTGCCGTCACGCACGAACGCGCCGTCACCTCCCGGCTGCTCAGCCTTCCCGTGCTGCTGTGGATCGGTACTCGTTCGTACGGGCTCTACCTGTACCACTGGCCGATCTACCAACTGATCCGCAACATTGCCGGCAACCATCTGAAGCTGCACGAGTTCGTGTTCGCCATGGTCGCCACCGGCATCATCACCGAGGCGTCGTACCGGTTCATCGAGACCCCGATCCGCAAGGGTACGTTCGGCTCGTCGCTCGCTCGGATCCACCGGTCGCCCACGGCTGGGCCTCGAAGTGCGCTGCTCGCCGTCGGCGCTTTACTCGCGAGCTTCACCTTGTTCGCCGGCGTCAGCCTCGCGACCGCACCGGTGGTCGAGAACGAAGTGCGCGAACTACTCGACGCAACGGCTGAGGCGACCTGTGACGTCGTCAACGATCCGACCTGCTCGGGTGCCGGGACCCCCGACCCTGCGGTGGTTCCCGTCGATACGGCGTCACCAGACAACACCACGGACCCGTCCGGCTCGGCCGCCCCGCCGCCCTCTGCGGTTGTGGAGACGACCACCACAACGGTGCCACCGGCCCCCATCGCGAAGCTGGCGCTCGGCGATTCGGTGATGCAAGGCGGGGCGCCTTCGTTGGTGGAGCAAGGGTTCGTCGTGGATGCCGTCGAGAGTCGACAGTTCGCCGACGGTGCCGATGCCATCGAGACGTTGAACGAACAGCGTCGCCTCGGCGACGTGGTCGTCGTCCACCTCGGTACGAATGGCACCATCGACGCGAATGACATGACGCGCATGATGGAGGCGCTCGCCGGGGTGCCCCAGGTGCTGCTGCTCACGATCGACGTCGACCGCGAGTGGACCGCAGGCAACAACGCGTTGGTCTACGACGCGGTGAACACCTATCCCAACGTGTTCCTCCTCGATTGGGCAGGCAACGCCCCGGCCTGCCCCGGCGATTGCTTCGCTTCGGACGGGTTCCACCTCCGGGCCGACGGTCAGAAGTACTACGCCGCCCTCATCGTCGGCGTCCTCCAGGCCCCTGCCGGCTGAGATCGTCGGCATGACGTTGCCGACGCAACGGCCTCGGCGATACTAGAAGCCCCATGTCCACGCTCGCACCACCGCGGGTGGAACCGGTACCTGACGACCGGGCACACATCAGTCGGGTCCCGTATCTGCCGGGCCTCGATGGGATGCGCGCGCTCGCCGTGGTGGCGGTGATGGTGTACCACGCCAACAGCGACTGGCTGCCTGGCGGCTTCCTCGGCGTCGAGATGTTCTTCGTGATCTCGGGCTACCTGATCACGTTGCTGTTGATCTCCGAGCGCGAGCGCACCTACCGGATCTCGCTACGTCAGTTCTGGCTCCGACGTGCCCGGCGACTGCTCCCAGCGCTGTTCACGATGATGCTGCTCGTCACCGTGTGGACGGCGATCTTCAAGAACGAGGCGCTCGGTGCGCTGCGAGGCGATGTGCTCGCCGGGGTCTTCTACGTGGCCAACTGGTATCAGATCTGGGAGGGTCTCGGCTACACCGCAGCCGGTGACTTCGCGCCGCTGCGACACCTGTGGAGCCTGGCGGTCGAAGAGCAGTTCTACATCTTCTGGCCGGTCGTGATGATCTTCCTGCTGGGTCGCAGCGGCACCCGCCAGGTCGCGTCGGTCAGCCGGTGGCTGTTCATTGCGGCAGCGGTGATCACCGTCACCGTGGCGCTGCTGTACTACTCGGGTCCCATCGGCGAACCGAACGTGACACCTGACGCTTATTGGTGGTTGGGAGACCGACCGATTGCCAAGATCGACACGCTGTATCTCAGCTCGGTCACCCGTTTGAGTGGCATTCTGCTCGGAGCAGCATTCGCCATGGTCTGGCGGCCACTGGCCATCGTGCGCGGACCGCTGCGTTCGAAAGGGCGACTGTTCGACGGTCTGGCGCTCGTGTCGATCGCCGGCTTCGGCTGGCTGTGTTGGAACACGTACCTGGCTTCACCGACCGGTGACGACCCCTTCCTCTTCCGCGGCGGGTTGTTCCTCGCCGGTCTAGCGACGCTCGCCATCATCGCCGCCGTCACGCACCGGGGCGCTCACGCCAACCGACTGTTGGGCAATCCGCTGTTCCGCTGGATCGGCACTCGGTCGTACGGGCTGTATCTGTATCACTGGCCGATCTATCAGATGATCCGCGGAGTCGCCGGGAACAAGCTCACGTTTCGCGAGTTCGCGTTCGCACTGCTGTTGACCACGATCGTGACCGAGCTGTCGTATCGCTTGGTGGAGACGCCGATTCGCCAGGGCCGGTTCACGCACGGGTGGAGGCAGATCTTCGCCGGAGCGAAGCGTGGCCCCAAGTTGTTGGTCACCGGCGCGGCGGCCATGGCGGTTGCCGTGGGCCTCGTCGTGGGCGCCGTGCTGTTGACAGCGCCGCTCGAGCAGAACGAGATCGCTCAGGCGCTCGACGCCGGCGAGGAGTTCACCACCGATCTCCTCGCCGCCGATGTCCCGGTCGCGTCCACCACCACGAGTTCGACGACCACGACCTCGCCTCCCGTGACGACCGTGCCCGCAGTCGTCGACCCGGTACTCGACCCGTCGGGTTCGATCGCTCCGGATGGTTCGGTGCCGCCGATCACCGCCGCGCCCACGACCGTGCCAGCGACGACCGTGCCACCGACGACCGTGCCACCGACGACCGTGCCGCCAGCACCGGTCGGGCAACTCGGGGTGGTGTCGAGCCTCGACGGGCTGCTGCCGCTCGCCATCCCACCGACGGTCGCTGGCTTCCCGCTCGTCGCGCTCGGCGACTCGGTGATGCTCGGTGCGGCCGAGGAACTCCAGGCGCGCGGGTTCCAGGTCGATGCGCTGCAGAGCCGACAGATGAGTGCGTTCCTGCCGACCATGCAGACCCTGAAGGACAACGGCACGTTCGGGTCCGTCGTGGTCGTGCACCTCGGCACCAACGGTGGCTTCAGCCAGGAGACCCTCGACGCCATGCTGGCCACGGTGGCCGAGGTGCCGGTGGTGTTGCTCCTCACCGGCAAAGCCGACCGTGGCTGGATCGCCGACAACAACGCGAAGCTCCGAGCCGCCCCGGCGACGCACCCCAACGTGACCGTCGTCGACTGGGAGGTGTTGTCGGCAATCTGCGAGGGCCGCTGTTTCTACGACGACGGCATCCACCTCACCCAGTCGGGCCAGAACTTCTACGCCGACGTCATCGGCCGCGTCCTCGCTCAGCCCTGACCCGAACTGTCACACCGTGCCGGGCCTGATGTGACAGTTCGACTCGCTTGGGCGTCGGCCGACGTCTGTCGTACGCTCGGAACATGACAACTCCTGTTCGTGTTGCCGTCACCGGTGCTGCCGGCCAGATCGGCTACAGCATCCTCTTCCGTATCGCATCGGGCTCCATGCTCGGCCCCGACACGCCGATCTCGTTGCAGCTGCTCGAGATCACCCCTGCCCTCGGTGCGCTCGAAGGAGTCCGCATGGAACTCGACGACTGCGCCTTCCCGCTGCTCGCTGATGTCGTGTGCACTGACGACGCCGACACCGCATTCGGTGACGCCGACGTCGCCATCCTCGTGGGCTCGATGCCGCGCAAGGCCGGTATGGAGCGCGCCGATCTGCTGTCCGCCAACGGTGGCATCTTCAAGCCGCAAGGCGAAGCGCTGTCGCGCTCGGCCACGCCCGACGTGAAGATCCTCGTCGTCGGCAACCCGGCCAACACCAATGCCCTCATCGCACAGCGCAACTCCGCTGATCTCGACCCCCGCCGGTTCACCGCGATGACCCGCCTCGACCACAACCGCGCGAAGGCGCAGCTCGCGCAGCGTCTCGGTGCGTCGGTCAACGACATCACCAAGATGACGATCTGGGGCAACCACTCGACCACGCAGTACCCCGACCTGTTCCACGCCGTGGTGAACGGCCAGAGCGCGTACGACGCCGTGGGCGACCACGAGTGGTACGACAGCACCTACATCCCCACCGTTGCCAAGCGCGGTGCCGCGATCATCGAGGCCCGCGGATCGTCGTCGGCGGCCTCGGCGGCGTCGGCGGCGGTCGACCACATCCGTGACTGGACGCTCGGCACGCCCGTCGGCGACTGGGTGTCGATGTCGGTGGTCTCCGACGGTAGCTACGACGTGCCCGAGGGCATCATCTCGTCGTTCCCATGCGTGTGTAAGGACGGCGACTACGAGATCGTCCAAGGCCTCGAGATCGACGACTTCAGCCGCGCCAAGATCGACGCCAGTGCCGACGAACTCGTCAGCGAGCGCGACGCGGTCGCCGAACTCGGCCTCATCTGACGCCAGGCCTTGGAGCGATGAGTCTTCGCGCGCACAGGTAGCGCGGAAACTCATCGCCTTCAGGTTGGAATCAGAGCGATGAGTCTCCGCGCTGACAGGCCGCGCGGAAACTCATCACTCTCGGCATGTGGTGGAGCTGCCACGGTGGTCGGTAGTCTCACCCCACCGACTCCCTCCTCGAACTCGTCGTTCAACTGGAGGTCATGTGGCCATCTTCACCACCGAGTCGTTGGAGTTCCTGCGCACCCATCACGGGGTTGCAACATCGTTCGAGTTGCAGCAGTGCGGCTTGTCGGCGCCGGCAGTCCGGTCCCTCGTGGAGGCGGTGAACCTCGTCGCTGTGGTGAAAGGGGTATACCGAATCCCCGCCGTGGCGTTCGACGAGTCGGCGAGATGTGTGGCGATCCGTGCTGCTCACCTCGACGTGGCGATCAGTGGTCCAACTGCCGGTCGATTGTGGGGACTTCGCCGTCTCCCGCGTGATCAACGGATCCATGTGCTCGCCCCACCCGCCAGCCACCCGACCGTGTCGTCGTGGGTGGTGCCCTATCGGACGGCCGCGTTTCATCCGGAGGATGTCGTTCGACGCCCCGATGGCATCGCGGTGACCAGCCGGGGCCGCACCGCCCTCGATCTCGCCAGGTTCGTGAGTGTGACGGATCTCCTCTCGATCATCGAGCAGGTGCTTCGGGACGGCAAACTCGACGACAACGATCTCCGTACGGTTGCGGTCGATTGGATGGCGCCGCAGCGGCCCTGGATCCGAAGGTTTCTCGAGCTGGTCGACGGTCGTCTTCGCGGAGGTCCTGCCGAGTCGCACGGCGAGGCGGTGCTGGGGCTAGCGCTCGACTCGGCTGGACTCATCGGTCTCGAACGACAGCACCGGATCGATCTTCCGGGTTACGGTCCGGCGCGTTTCGACCTCGCGGTGCCCTCGGTTCGACTGGCCATCGAAGTCGATCTCCACCCCACGCACAGCGAAACTGCCGAATGCCGCAGCGACACCGCTCGTGATGTCGCGGCAGGCGAACTCGATTGGACGGTCGAGCGAGTGATCGACGACCACTTCGGCGCGAACCTCCCCGCAACTGTGTGGAGGATCCTGGGCCTCGTGGCAACGCTCCGCTCACAGCGATGAGTCTTCGCGCGGACGGGTCGCGCGGAAACTCATCGCCTTCGAGTGGGGGTCAGGGGGCGGCGGTGAGGTCGAGGCCGATGGCGTCGGCTCCCTCGTCGGAACGCAACGACAGGGTGTCGCCCTCGATCTCGTAGGTCACCTCGCCTTGGAGCACGGCGAGGACACTGGCTTCGAGGGCGGCCACTTCGGGCTCGCACCCGATCAGGGTCGAGGCGATCGGGCCGAACACCAACGTGGTGTCGGTGATCTCGACGCTGCCCGAGCCGCCGTTGCAGCTGGTGTTCACCGCAACGGAGCCGTCGTCGGCGATGGTGATCGACGCCGCGGAATCCGTTGGCACGCTGCTGATGGCCTCGGCGGTGACGGTGCCGGTGACCGTCCACGTGGTGCCCACGAGCGCAGCGGGCTCGATCTCGTCGAGGGTGATGGTGGCGTCGTCGCCGGTGAGCGTGAGCGTCGATCCGGCGAGGGCGATCGCGGGCGATGACGACAGGAACTCGCTCACCCGCATGTCCTGATCCATCAGCGGCTGTTCGCAGGCCGTCTCCGTGGATGTCAACTGGCTGGCGGTGAAGGCTCCATCGGCGATCTCGAAGCTGCCATTCATGATGTTGCACCCCGCACGGACGCTGACTCTGTCATCGAGGAAGTTCATCGTGATCTCGGAACCCTCGACCAGGTCGTAGCCGGTCACCGTGCTGGAAGCGAATCCCATGCCGGCGAGGTCTGCGGCAGTCACGGGTCCATCGGACCCGCCGTCGCCGGAACCGGCAGCGGTGCCGTCGACCGGGTCGGGTGTGGTTCCCGGATCGTCACTGCCACATGCAGCGAATCCCATGCCGGCGAGGGCCAGGAGCGCAATGGCAGTGCGGGGGGTCATGTTGATTCGACGCTGTCGAAGCGAAGTTGGTTCCCTCGGCGACTGGCAAGTCAGCGAATCATGACACGGCGACGGCACAAGAAATGTGCATCATCTGGTCGACGCCGGCCTTGAGGTCTTCGTCGCTGATCCGCATCGTGTCGCCGGTCTCGCCGAGCAGGTCGCTGACCGTCATGATCGCCAGCGATTCGATGCCCTTGACGGCCGCCACGGTGTACATCATCGCGGCTTCCATCTCGACGCCGATGTGGCCGAGTCGCTTCCATCGGGCGAACGTGGTGGAGTCGGGGTCGTAGAACAACCCCGACGTCACGACGGGCCCGACGTGCACAGCGCCGGTAGATCCCTCGCGGGCGAGTCGGGCAGCAGCCTCGACCAGCGAGAAGGTCGCGCTCGGGGCGTATCCGTCCATGTCGGCATACCGGAACGGCGTCTGGTCGTCGCTCGAAGCGGCGAGAGCGACCACCGTGTCGCCCATCGCCATGCCGTCACCGAGGCCACCGCAGGTGCCGACACGCACGAGCCGGGTGGCGCCGAGCATGATCAGTTCCTCGAACACGATGCCTGCGCTCGGGCAGCCCATGCCCGTCGATTGCACGCTGATGGGTTTGCCATCGAACGTGCCGGTGAAGCCGAGCATCCCGCGCTCGGCGTTGACTTGGCGGAAGCCCTGGTCGAAGAACGTTTCGGCGATGTACTTCGCTCGCAGAGGGTCACCCGGGCAGAGGACGTTCGGTGCGTAGTCGCCGGCTTCGGCGCGCAGATGGATCGGCATACGGCCGAGCGTATTCGGTGGGCGCTACTTGAGGAACTTGCTGGTCGTATTGTCGGCGAGCACCTTGCCGCCGGTCTGGCACGTCGCGCAGTAGTTCACGGTGTAACCGGAGTACTCGACGGCACGGACGGTGTCGCCGCAGTCGGGACACGGGTCGCCGGTACGGCTGTGCATCGCGCTCGGACGTTCCTTCGACGAACTCATGTCGCTACGGCTTCGCTCGTACTCGAGGCTCTCGGCGATGCACGACCGGATCGCATCACCGACCTTCGCCGCGCCATCGATACCGAGCTTGCGCGTGTTCGCGAACGGCGACACGCGAGCGCGATGGCACACCTCGTTGGCGAGCCGCCTCCCGATGCCGGCGATCATGCGCTGGTCGCGAAGGAACCCGTGTACCCGCATCGAGTTGGCCGAGAAGATCGCCGCCAGTTCGTCGTCGGAGATCGTGGCGGCTTCCGGTCCCAGGTGCGCGAGCGGTGGCGATGTCAAGGCGTCCGCTGACGGCACACAGCACACGCCGGCCCGCCGTTCTTTGCCCTGTTCGGTGAGCAGCAGCGCGGATTCCTCGATCGAGCCGTCGGGTCGCTCGACCGGTTCGAACACGAAGCGGGCCTGACCGCCCTGCGGTTTGGTGCTGAGCTTGTCGTCGGCCAGCAGCCGTCCGCCCTGCATGAGATGCACGACGAACGTGGTCGGCTCGAACCGCACGAGCAGGTACTTACCTCGCCGCCCGACGTCGACCAGTGGCAGGCCGTACGCGGTGTCAGGTGCCGGCACGGCCGTCTTCAACGCCGTGAAGTTGAACGGTGTGAACCTCGTGAGGACCCGGCCGGTGAAGCGCTCGGTCAGTCGTTCGGCGTGCGCTTGGATCTCAGGCATCTCCGGCATGGCGACGACACGCTCACTCGTAGATCGTGCGGTCGCGCACCGTGGCGAACACTGCGTCGAGTGCCCCGAACACGGGCTGCGAGTCGAGCAGGAGTTGCTGGTCGCCGTAGAGCCGGATCTTTCCGCCGATGAACGCTTCCTGCGCGTTCAGTTCGCCCATGGCGACAGCAACGGCGGTGCTCCAGTCCTGTTCCATCTTGACGTCCTCCGGTTCGGCAGGGCCGGCCGCGAAGGTGGCCTCGCCGTTGCCGACCGACAGGTGGTAGGTGATATCGCCCTCTGGTCCGTCGCTGACCACCTGGGTGACGCCGATGCGGTGGGACTCGGCGACGGTACGCATCTGGTCGCTGGAAGCGACCTCTGCGGACAGCGCGTTGATCCAGTCGAGGCTGAGGTATCGGATCATGGTCCGTAGTCTGCCTGATCGTGGACCCCGTCGCCGATGCCCGCGCCGCCGACGGCCGACATCGAGGTGCCACAGTGGAGGAGTGGGTGTTCGCCGCATGGACCGCCGACGCTGCCCTTGGCGTGATCTCCGGGCATCGGATCGTCGGGCGAACCGCCTGGTACTGGGCTGCACTCGCCCGGGAAGGCCAGCCGCTCCTGCACATCACCGACTTCGAGGTGCCGGTGCGTGCCGATCCGTTCATCGTGAAGGGCGAGGCGTTGTGGGCCGAGCACACCTGTGACGATCCGATGGCGCAGTGGACGATCGGCAACGAGACGTACGCGTCCGCCATCGACGACGCCGACGACGCGCTCGGTCGGGCCTACGGCGACCCCACTCCGATCGCGTTCGATCTCGAGTGGTATGCAACCGGCCCGGCCACACCGCTCGAGCCGGCCGGCGATCGGGCGGCGGTCGACATCGGCTACGAGCAGGTCGGTGTGGTCCACGGTGCGATCGACATCCTCGGCGAAGCCCGGCTGGAACTCACCGAGGTGCCCGGCCACCGGTGGCACCGCTGGACGAGCCACTCCACCGGCTTCGGACCGCTGACGCTGCCCGAGGTGCGAGCCCACGCTGGTGTGCGGGCGCCGTTCGCGTTCCCCGACGGCAGCGTCAGCGATCTCGTGCTCACCCCCGAGGGTTGGGCCCGGCGAGCTGATCGTCCTGGTCGACCGATTCGGTGACCGGCCCAACCGCTGGCCCAGTCGCTGGCTCGGTGACGCTCGATGGCGAACGATCGCTCCGACTCGTGTGCCGGCGGCGTCGGGACACGAACCACACCGCACCGAGCACCAACGCTGCCGCGGCGATGAACGGAGCCGCCACTGCCAACACGAAGCCGATGGCGAACAGTGCGCCGACGAACACGTCCCAGCCAGCGCGCCACGCGTCGCCGATGCCGTCGATCGAGTCGTCCTCGACGGCGGCGATCTCGGCGGTGGGAATTTCGTACTGCAGCGCGATGGTCAGCGTCGAGCGGTCGACGCGGTCGTCGAGGTTGCGTTGGCTGGCCAACAGCTGTTCGAGCGAGATCGTGCGCTCGGAAATGACCAGCTCGATCTCGACGATGTCCTGGAACACGGTTGCGTCGACCAGCAGGCTCTGGAACCGGACGATCACGTCACGTTCCACACCGATGCGGATGTCGAGGTCGACGAGTTGATCGGTGACGTCGGTGGTTTCCTGTGTGCGTTCCGACAGACGGCCGACGGTGGCGTCCAGGTCGGTGATCAGCGGTTCGAGTTCGGCCGGCGGCATCTTCACGACGAAGAAGCCCGACCCGTCGACGCTGCCATCGTCGCGTTCGTTGCCGATGTCGATGTCGGCGGTGAACACGGTTGCGCCGTTGCGCTGCACTGCGGCGAGCGTGTCGGCAACCGCGCCTCGGATGTCGGACGTCGCCACCGTGACGCCGGCAGTGATCGCGAGTGCCTGTCCCGTCGGTAACGGATTGCCGGGTGCCTGTGCGACGAGGGTGTCGCCCGCCGACTCGGTCACCTCGGTCTGTTCGTCGGCGCCCGAGCGTCCGGGCGCCGATGCGTCGTTGCTCGGAGCGTCGGAGTCGTTGCTCGGAGCGAACTCCGACACTGAATTCGAGTCGTCATCGCTTCCGCATGCTGTGACCCCCAGCCCGACGAGAACCATGAAGGTGACCGCTGTGAATGTCGTCCTGTTTCTCCCCATGCATCTTCGACGCCGCCCGACCCCGGCTGGTTCCGTTCGAGATGCGCCTGGGGCATCTCGAACAGTCAGTCAGCTGTGAAGGGGGTGCCGGCGTTGCCGGAGGTGAGGTCGCCGAGCGTGAGCGACTCGTAGGCGATCTCGGGATTGGCGCGCACCGCCGCGTCGAGCTTGCGGGCGTCGTCGCCGACCAAGATCCGCCACCGGTCGTTGCGGACGGCGTCGAGGATCTCGGCGCTGGCTTCGGCCGCCGTCATCGGCGCCTGGTCGCGGAACATGTCGGACATCAGCTTGACCATCTCGGTGGTTTCCATGTCGAGTTCGTGGCGGCCGTGGCGCATCGAGTTCTCCACGATCGACGTTCCGATGTGGCCGGGCATCACCACCGACACCTTCACGTGCGGGGCGTTGACCCGTAGGTCGGTGATGAGCGCTTCGCTGAATCCCTTCACAGCGAATTTCGCAGCCGAGTAGGCGGTATGAGGCCGGTCGGGGCCGATGCTCGCCCAGAAACCGTTGACGCTGGAGGTGTTGATGATGTGGCCTTCGTCCGAGGCGATCAAGAGCGGCATGAAGGAGCGAACACCGAGGTAGACGCCGCCCCAACAAACGTTGAAGGTGCGCTCCCACACATCACGTTCGTCGGTGATCACCGATCCGCCACCACCGATGCCGGCGTTGTTGAACAACAGGTTGATGTGCTCGGTCGAGTGCTGGTCGACGACGGCGTCTCGGAAGGCGAGCATCGACGGCTCGTCGGACACGTCGCACACGTGGGTGGTGACGACGGTGCCATCGGGTGCCGCCTCGAGCGCCAGGCGTCGTGACTCGGCCATTTCCTCGATCGACATGTCGCACATGGCGACGTGGCATCCCTCCGATGCCAGCTGGACGACCAGCTCGCGACCCATCCCACTGGCGCCTCCGGTGACGACGGCGATCTTCCCTTCGAAGCTCTGCATCGGGGCATGGTGGCACAGCGACCACGCCGGCTGCTTCACTGGGGCGGTGGCGTACAGCGGTGACATCCTCGACGACTTCGCAGCATCGAAGCGCGGTCCGACCTATCCAGACCTGTCGGTCGAGATGGGCATGCTCGTGGAGGATCGCGCCAGCCACTTCTGCGGTGACGTGGTGCGCTGGAGCGCCGAGGGTGTCACCCTGCAGGACCGCAACGACTACGTCCGTCACTTCACGTGGAAGCCCGGTGGGTTCCTGATCGAGGGCAAGCCGGTCACGCTCGTTCGGCCAGCCACGGCGACAGCCGCAACGCAGCGGATCACCGCATCCGGATCGGTTGCCGGTGACGGCAGGGCCCGTGTCGCCGCGGCGAGTCGGATCTGGGTGGAAGGCAAGCACGACGCCGAACTGCTCGAACACGTGTGGGGCGACGATCTGCGCGAACTCGGCATCGTCGTCGAGCCATTGCACGGCGCCGACGATCTGGCGGCGGCCGTCTCCGAGTTCGGCCCGTCAGCCGACCGGCGGTTGGGAGTGCTGCTCGACCATCTCGTACCGGGCTCGAAGGAGACCCGGATCGCCGAGACCGTGAGCGACCCGAACGTGTTGATCACCGGGCATCCGTTCGTGGACGTGTGGGCCGGCATCCGCCCGAAGGTGCTCGGCCTCGACGAGTGGCCCGACGTCCCTCGTCGTGATGAGAGAGGGAGCGACGTGCCATGGAAAGAAGGGTTGTGCGCAGCGATCGGTGTGCCCTTCGAGGGCTTCTGGCCGCGCCTGCGCAATCAGGTGAACACCTTCGCCGACCTGCGCCCCGAACTCGTAGGTGCCGTCGAACAACTCATCGACTTCGTCGCCGAGTAGGTCACCCCGGTCATGCGATTCGAGAACTGGGTGCGGTTCCCACCGTGGCTGAATCGGGCATGGCCGTCGAGGCGCTTGCCACGCCTGCTCGCCGAGGTGATCGAGCCGCTGAGTCGCGGAGATCGCGGGCGGTATCAGCGAGACGACTGGTCGACGGACACGTTGGCGGAATGGTGCACCGTCGAGCGGGACGGGCCATCAGCTGTGGATCAGTGGGAGTCCTGGATGGCGGCAGAGGACGCTCACTTCGCCCGAGACCCGGTTCGAGAACGCGCCGATGTCATCGTCGACGGCCGAAGGCAACAAGATCGGGAGCGACTTCCATACGTTGATCCGTTGCTCGCTCCGAACGACGTGGCGATCTCGTTGATCGCCTGGCGGTGAGTGCGCAGCTCGTCGAGCGTTGGCAGCGTGGATGTGAGGTGCGATTTTTCACCGACTGGTCGGTGTCGCGTCATCCGTGCCAGCGGTGTGCCACTGGCGGGACGCGTCCGAGCCGAAGAACTTCGAACGGACGGCGTCTTCGAGATCGATGTCGAATGCCGACGCGAGCGCGCTGAGGCCGACGTAGACGTCGGAGATCTCGCTGGCGAGGTCGTCGATCATCAGATCGGGGTAGTTGTCGGACCACGTCTTCTTGATCTCCGCGGCGACCTCCCCGAGTTCCTCGGTGAGCAGGCAGAGCAGCCGAACCGGGTCATTCATGAAACCTCGCTCGGCACGCACCTGTTTGATCTCGGCCTGCAGTTCGCGAACGTCGGTCACGGGCGAGACCCTACGTCAGGGTTGCTGGCCCACGTGAGGAGGCAGGGTGTGCGCTGCGGCGTGTGGCAGGCACTGACAGCGAGGGGGTGACGCCGGTGGTCGGTCGAGGACGTCCGAAGGACGCAGCCTCGGCCGACCACCGGTGACAGGACCCGTGAGCGGGAGTCGGGATCAGACGAACGCTGAAGCGAACACCAGGCTGACGATCGTCATCACCTTGATGAGGATGTTCATCGACGGGCCGGAAGTGTCCTTGAACGGGTCGCCTACCGTGTCGCCGACGACGGCGGCCTTGTGCGGGTCGGAACCCTTGCCGCCGTGAGCGCCGGCCTCGATGTACTTCTTGGCGTTGTCCCAGGCACCGCCCGAGTTGGCCATGAAGATGGCGAGGGCGAAGCCGGTGACGAGCGCACCGACGAGCAGGCCGCCGAGGGCGTCGACGCTGATGAAGCCGACCACGAGCGGCACGACCACGGCGAGCGAACCCGGCAGGATCATCTCGCGCAGCGACGCTTCGGTGGAGATGGCAACGCAGCGAGCCGAGTCGGGCACGACCCCCGGCAGACCTTCACGCAAGCCGGGAATCTCGCGGAACTGGCGGCGAACTTCCTCGATCATCTTCGTGGCGGCACGGCCGACGGCGTCGATCGTGAGTGCCGCGAAGAGGAACGGCAGCGCCGCACCGATGAACAGCCCAGAGAAGACGGCGACGTCGCCGATGTTCAGATTGAGCGCCTTTGTGGGGTCGGCATCGATGATGGCGAACTCGAAGCTCTTGAACAGCGCCAGGGCCGTGAGTGCTGCCGAGCCGACGGCGAAGCCCTTGGCGACGGCGGCGGTGGTGTTGCCGAGCGAGTCGAGCGCATCGGTGACCTCACGCACAGACGGATCCAACTCGGCCATCTCGGCGATGCCGCCGGCGTTGTCGGCGATGGGGCCGTAGGCGTCGACCGACACGACCACACCGGTGGTGGCGAGCATGCCGATCGCCGCCACGGCGATGCCGTAGATACCGCCGAAGTCCTCGCCGATGCCGCCGAACGCGTCGTCGGCAAAGGCGAGCGTGCCACCCCAGTAGGCGATGCCGACACCGGCGAGGATCAACCCGACCGATGCAGCAACCGACTGCATGCCGGCGCTGATGCCCGACAGGATCGTGGTGGCGGGGCCGGTCTCGGCCTGCTGTGCGATCTTCTTCACCGGGCCGTAGCCATCGGAGGTGTAGTACTCGGCGGTCTTGCCGAGCGCCCAGCCGACGACCAAGCCGCCGATGACCGCTATGGCGAGCCCGATCGGGTTATCGAAGTCGTCACCCGAGAACAGCCAGTAGGCGACGCCGACCGTGCCGACCGCAGTGATGCCCATGGCGACGTTGGTGCCCATGTGGAGAGCCTTGGCCAAGTGGTGGCTGTCGGTGGAGTCGCCGCCCTTCACGAAGAACGAACCGATGATCGAGGCGATCATGCCGATGAAGGCAATCGCCATCGGGAACACCAACAGGCTGATCGTTCCGACATCGCCGGCCTGCTCGGCGGTGATCGCGAGCGCGAATGCGGTGAGCGAGATCGGGGCGATGATCGAGCCGACGTACGACTCGAACAGGTCGGCGCCCATGCCGGCGACGTCGCCGACGTTGTCGCCCACGTTGTCGGCAATGGTGGCCGGGTTGCGAGGATCGTCCTCGGGGATGCCGGCTTCGACCTTGCCGACGAGGTCGGCACCGACGTCAGCGGCCTTGGTGTAGATGCCGCCACCAACACGTGAGAACAGTGCAATCGTCGAGGCGCCGAGGCCGTATGCCGTCAGGATCTCGAAGGCCTGATCGACCTGGATCCACACCACGAACACGAGGTAGGTGACCATCAAGCCGAGCAATGCGAGACCGGCAACGGAGAAACCCATCACGGCGCCGCCGCGGAACGCGACCGGCAGCGCCTTGCCCGGGCCGGACTTGGCAGCCTCGGTGGTACGGGCATTGGCCATCGTGGCGACGGTCATGCCGGCGTACCCGGCGGTTGCCGAGAGCGCTGCACCGAGGAGATAGGTGACTGATGCGAGTGGGTTGATCACCACAGCGATCAGCACGATCATCGCGAGCACGAAGACCGACACCCACTGGTACTCCTTCTTCAGGAACGCCTTGGCCCCCTTCTGGATCTCTTCCATCAAGAAGACCATGCGCTCGTCGCCGGGCGACTCCTTCTCGACTGCCTTGTAGTAATAGAACGCGAGTACGAGTGCGGCGAGTGCCGATACTGCTGCGAGATAAGGAACGACGTCCACGGGCTTCTTGCCTCCTGAGGGCGGTACGAGAGTAATCCTGCTCGGGTTGATCCGAGGGACCGGACCATGATGGTCGGCGGGCAGGCTAGGAACCAAGCCGACGAAAACAACCCTTGTTTTGTGACCGATGGGACATCGACTTGTCGCGACGACGATTGAGCGTTGGCTCACTCCTTCGGAGTAACTTCGGTGGAATGGCACAAACGTTGAACCGCGGTCCGGTCTCGGGCACCGCAGTCAAGCCGCCGTCGAAGAAGAAGAAGCCGTTCCTGGTCGACTTCTACTCCACGGCCGTCGGCAAGAAGTACGTGATGGCGATCACCGGCATCATCGGGATCGGCTTCGTGATCGGCCACATGGTCGGCAACCTCAAGATGTACCTCGGCGTCGTCACCAAGGGCGGCGCGCAGGTCTATGACATCGACGTCTACGGCGAGTTCCTCCGCGAGATGTTCGTGCCGCTGCTGCCCGAAGTCGCCTTCCTCTGGATCGTCCGGATCGTGCTGGTCGGTGCGATCGCCCTGCACATCCACGCGGCGTACACCCTCACGATCTTGAACCGTCACGCCCGCCCGGTGAAGTACCAGAGCGCCCGCGACTACCAGGTCGCCAACTTCGCCAGTCGCACCATGCGCTGGACCGGCGTCATCGTGCTGCTGTTCATCGCCTGGCACCTCGCCGACCTCACCTGGGGTTGGACGAACCCGGACTTCGTGAAGGGTGCTGTGTACCGCAATCTCGACGCCTCGCTCTCGCGGCTCCCGGTGGCGGCGCTCTACATCGTTGCCAACATCGCGCTGGGCATCCACCTGTTCCACGGCACCTGGTCGCTGTTCCAGTCGATGGGCTGGAGCAGCCCCCGTTTCAACAACTGGCGTCGCCATCTGGCGACCGGTGTCGCCACGATCGTCGTGGTCGGCAACGTGTCGTTCCCGATCGCAGTGCTCGCCGGCATCGTCGAGTACGACCCTGACGCCGTGACCGTTCCCCTGGAGGAGGCAGCCCCATGAGTATGAACCTGGATTCCAAGGTCCCCGACGGACCAATGGCCGACAAGTGGCAGAACTACATCGCCAACCAGAAGCTGGTGAACCCGTCCAACAAACGCAAGTTCAAGATCATCGTCGTCGGCACGGGCCTGGCCGGGGCGTCGGCCGCTGCCACGTTCGGTGAACTCGGCTACCAGGTCGAGGCGTTCACGTTCCACGACTCGCCGCGCCGCGCCCACTCGATCGCGGCCCAGGGCGGCATCAACGCAGCGAAGAACTACCAGGGCGACGGCGACTCGGTTCATCGTTTGTTCTACGACACGGTCAAGGGTGGCGACTTCCGCTCTCGCGAGGCCAACGTCCACCGCCTCGCCGAGGTGTCGGTCGACATCATCGACCAGATGGTCGCCCAGGGTGTGCCGTTCGCTCGCGAATACGGTGGCCTGCTCGACAACCGCAGCTTCGGTGGCGCTCAGGTGAGCCGCACGTTCTACGCCCGTGGCCAGACCGGCCAGCAGCTCCTGCTCGGCGCATACCAGCAGCTCGCACGCCAGATCGGGCTCGGCAACGTCAAGTTGTGGAACCGCATGGAGATGGTCGACGTCGTCAACATCGAGGGTCGCTGTGCCGGCATCGTCACCCGTGACCTGATGACCGGTGAGTTCTCGTCGCATTCGGCACATGCAGTCGTGCTCGCCACCGGTGGATACGGCAACGTGTTCTACCTGTCGACCAATGCCATGGCCTGCAACGTCACCGGAGCGTGGCGCGCACACCGCCGTGGCGCAGCGTTCGCCAACCCGAGCTTCACGCAGATCCACCCCACCTGCATCCCGCAGGCCGACGACTTCCAGTCGAAGCTCACGTTGATGTCCGAGTCGTTGCGTAACGACGGGCGCATCTGGGTTCCCAAGAGTGCCGACGAGACCCGCTCGCCCGACCAGATCCCCGAGGCCGACCGCGATTACTACCTCGAGCGGATCTATCCGAGCTTCGGCAACCTCGCGCCACGCGACGTGTCGTCGCGGGCGGCCAAGCGCCTGGTCGATGCCGGCCAAGGTGTCGGCCCGCTCAAGAACGGCGTGTATCTCGACTTCGCCGACTCGATGGAACGTCTCGGCAGCGACGTCATCGAGGAGCGCTACAGCAACCTGTTCGACATGTACGAGCGCATCACCGGCGAAGACCCTCGCAAGGTGCCGATGCGCATCTACCCGGCGAGCCATTACACGATGGGTGGGCTGTGGGTCGACTACGAACTGCAGACCACGATTCCCGGACTGTTCGCTGCCGGTGAAGCCAACTTCTCCGACCACGGCGCCAACCGCCTGGGCGCCTCGGCGCTGATGCAGGGCCTCTCCGACGGTTACTTCGTGTTGCCGTACACGATTGCGCCGTACCTGTCCGACCTGCTCAACAAGCCGGTGCCAGATACGAGCCACCCCGAGTTCGCCAGGATCCAGGCCGAAGCGACCGATCGCTTCAAGCAGTACATGGCGATCGGCGGCACCAAGACCCCCGACCACTTCCACCGCGAACTCGGCCAGATCATCTGGGACTACTGCGGCATGGACCGCAACGCCAACGGCCTCGAAAAGGCGTTGTCGGAGATCCCTGCGCTGCACGAGGAATTCAAGAAGGACCTCCGGGTCACCGGGTCCGACACGAGCATCAACCAGACGCTCGAGAAGGCCGGCCGCGTCGACGACTTCTTCGAACTCGGCATCTTGATGTGCAAGGACGCACTGAACCGCGAGGAGAGCTGCGGCGGCCACTTCCGCTCGGAGTATCAGACCGACGACGGTGAAGCCGTCCGCAACGACGACGACTTCGCCTACGTCAGCGCCTGGGAGTGGACCGGCGACCCGTCGAACCCCATCGAGAACAAAGAGCAACTCGACTACGAAGTCGTCAAGCTGGCAACCCGGAGCTACAAGTGAGCACACTGACCAACCTCAGCCTCAAGATCTGGCGCCAGGACGGCCCCGACGCCCAAGGGCGCTTCGAGACCCACCAGATCCCCGAGATCAGCGACGAAGCCTCGTTCCTCGAACTGCTCGACATCCTCAACGAGCGCCTGATCGAGGAAGGCAAGGAAGCCATCGTCTTCGACCACGACTGTCGCGAAGGCATCTGTGGAACGTGCTCGCTGATGATCGACGGCGTCGCCCACGGGCCGCAGAAGGGCACCGCGACCTGTCAGGTGCACATGCGGGTGTTCGACAGCGGCGACGAGATCGTGATCGAACCGTGGCGAGCCGCTGCGTTCCCGATCATCAAGGACCTGATGGTCGACCGCTCTGCCTTCGACCGGATCATCGAGGTGGGCGGCTACATCACCTCGCCCACCGGTGGTGCTCCCGACGCCAACCTGATTCCCATCCCGAAGCCGGTGTCCGATGCGTCGATGGACGCCGCGGCGTGCATCGGCTGCGGTGCCTGTGTGGCGGCGTGTCCGAACGGTGCGGCCAGCCTGTTCACCTCGGCCAAGCTCGCCCACCTCAACCTGCTGCCGCAGGGACAGGCCGAGCGGTACAAGCGCGCCGAGGCAATGGTCGAGAAGATGGACGAGTACTTCGGATCGTGCACCAACCACGGCGAATGCCAGGCGGCGTGTCCGAAGGAGATCTCGATCGACAACATCGCCACGATGAACGTCGACTATCTGAAGTCGAAGTTCAAGAACCGCAAGTCACTGTCTCGATAGTGCGCCGGACCCTTCTACGGGTTGGCGGTGATCATCGAGGAATAGCGGTTGTGGCTGTCGACGTCGCCGCTGGTGAGCTGCAGGTCGAGGGTGATCGGGCCCTGTGCGTCGGGGACGTCGAGGCGGATGCGACCGACCTTGACGACGTCGTCGGCGGGGATCGGGCCGCCGAATCGCCATCGTTGTTCTCCGCCACTCCATGACGCGATCGCGTCGACCACCGCGAAATCGAGTGCCTCGCGCAGATCGCTGACGACATGTACGTCGATGGCGAGTTGGTCGCCGGGCGCCAGCACTCCGAGGAACTGGTCGGCAACGATCAACACAGGTGCGCACGCAGCGACGACTGCCGCTACGGCCGGTTTGGGGCGCCGCTGATGGTCGAGGATGCTCGACGAGATCGCCGGAGCCGGGTCGTTCAGCGACGAGAAGCAGAACCCGCCGGTCGGGCGATACTTCAGGCGCCGCAGCGTCTCGATCTGCACCTTCAGCACATGGGCTTGGTAGCACTGCAGTGCGTCACGCCACTCGTTGAAGCTGTCGAACTCGGCTGGGGGGAATCGGTGCTCGGTGGCGGCGCGTTGGTAGCCGGTGGCGAGCTGCATCTGATCCCAGTCGAGGCCCGGCCACTCGTACGACTCGAGCTGCTCGTCGATGAACAGTGCGTCGACTGGTGGCGAATCCGAACCGAACTCGCTGACGAAACGCACCATCCTTGGGATGCGTGCAGCGAAGTCGGCGAGGTCTTCGGCTTCGCCGTGGCGCCACCCGAACCACAGGTGGCTGTCGGTGCCATCGAGCTGCGGCAGGTGGGGGACGACGCCCGAGTGGGCAACGACATGACGGGTCGAATCGGCCCGCTCGAACGCCCGCTTGACCCAACGGTCGAGCACCGACTTGTTCCACGATGGCAACTGCGTTGCGACCAGCGTCCGCGCCGTGCCACGCCAGCCGGTCGCGGTCACACCCGCGTCGGTGGCGGACGGGTCGTGGTGTGCGGTCCACATCGCGATCGACGGATGGTGGCCGAGCGAATCGACAGCAGCTCTGGCCTGCTCGACGGCCTGATGCCGCACGGAGCGGGCGTGTCCCCACTGCAGAGGGAAGTCCTGGAGGAGCAGGATGCCCGCCTCGTCCGCGGCGTCGTAGAGCCCTCGGTCGGCGATGTGTCCGTGCACGCGCAACGCATCGAGGCCCAGATCGACGGCGGATTGCAGATCGGCCCGGATCATCGTGCTGGTTGCGTTCGCGGGCCCCGCCGCGGTGGGCAGCAGGTTGGCGCCCTTCAGGAAGAGCCGCTCGCCGTTCACCGAGCAGAGCCAGTCATCCCACACGATCTGACGCAGGCCCGTTCGTCGCAGCCGACGGTCGCTGATCTCTCCATCGACGACGACCTCGACCTCGACATCGACGAGCGGCTGGTCGCCGAGGGCTCTGGGCCACCACAGCGCTGGATCGGTGATGTCGATCGTCCACTCGAAGTCGTTCGACCCGGCTGCGATCGACTGCTGCTGTTCGTCGACCTGGTCGCCGTCGATGTAGGTGCGCATCGTCACCGGCGTCAGTCGATCGCTGTCGATGCGCGTGGCGATGCGTAGATGCGCGCGGCTCGCGTCGGCATCGCGACACAGCACCCGGAGACGATCGATCTGTGCTGGGCCGGTCTCGTACATCGACACCGGCCGCCAGAGCCCACCTGGGTTGCGGCTCGAGCCGACACCCGTGGGCGCCTGGAACACGCCGGTGATGTTGCGACGCCCTGCCGTGGAGGACTGGGGCGAGCATGTCACCTCGACGGCCAGCACGTGATCGTCGCCGAATCGCGACAGCGAGGTGATGTCGAAGCTGTGG
>Ga0209390_10003615_pt1 | contig 24748 bp, 23 predicted proteins | sample BON01_FD_187212 | JGI IMG/M metagenome (GOLD analysis project Ga0209390, IMG submission 187212) | Freshwater microbial communities from Lake Bonney liftoff mats and glacier meltwater in Antarctica - BON-01 (SPAdes) (version 2) | ecosystem: Environmental > Aquatic > Freshwater > Ice > Glacier... | reverse complement strand
TTTGGCAGCTCTAAAAATGTCTTAAACCAATCGTGTTTTGACTTCCCAAACATTTCGATTTGATTCCAGTTTTCAGCACCACAAATCACCGCAGACATCGTAATGACAATTATATCGGTCAATAAATGCTCTTTTTTTCTTTCAATTCTATGATCTTTCATTTTTGAAAGAAGCTCAATAATATTTTTGTTTTTCATAACTTATACATCTGATTATCAGATAAATATACAACTTATAAATTATTTAAATAGCATTTAATTAACTGATTATCAAATAGTTATTAACATTTTTAAGTAAGGTTTTAATGCGTCTGCCCTGCGGATTTGGAATGATGTTTTGGAAAAATACAGACCCCAACTTTCTTATCTACTTTAATAACACAAAACAAACAGGTTATAATTTTGTCAGTTTCGGAAACATTGGATTAGGTTATAAGTTTTCGAAAAACAGAAAAAAGTCAAATAAAGAAGCCTGAATAATTTTTAGAATTAAAATTTAAATAAAACTTCTGCTGGTTTGGATCAATTGTCAAAAAACAGACCACGAATTTTTAAAGATAAAAATCCACGTCAATGAATTTTTGTATTTTTACGTTTATAAATAAATAGAATTATGGGTTGTGCTAGTTGTAGCAGCGGTGGTGGAACGCCCCGCGGATGTAAAAACAACGGTACGTGTAGTTCTGGCGGTTGCAATAAATTAGAAGTGTACGATTGGTTAGGGAATATGTCCCTCCCAGCCGGTCAAGCACCATACGATATAGTAGAAATTCGATTTAAGAATAGTAGAAAGAATTTCTTCAGAAATGCAAAAAATTTGTCCCTGCAAGCAGGCGACGTAGTAGCTGTGGAAGCAAGTCCAGGTTACGATGTTGGAGTGGTTTCTGCCACTGGCGAATTGGCTAGAATACAAGTAGCGAAAAAGGCTCCAGGTTTGAAACCGATGGAGATCAAAAAGATATACCGCGTTGCGGAACAAGAGGATATTGATAAATGGGTATCTGCACGTGCTTTGGAAAAAGATGTGATGTTTCAAGCAAGAACATTGGCATTGAAAATCAACTTGGAAATGAAAATTTCTGATGTTGAATACCAAGGCGATTTATCAAAAGCAACTTTTTATTACACTGCCGATGCGCGTGTAGATTTCCGTCAGCTGATAAAAGATATGGCGGATAATTTCAAAATACGTATTGAAATGCGCCAAATTGGTTCACGCCAGGAAGCAGCGCGTTTAGGAGGTATTGGTTCTTGTGGTCGCGAGTTGTGTTGTTCAACATGGTTAACCGATTTCCGTTCCGTTTCCACTTCAGCAGCACGTTATCAGCAACTCTCGTTAAATCCACAGAAATTAGCCGGCCAGTGCGGAAAACTGAAATGCTGTTTGAATTATGAGTTAGACATGTATATGGATGCCATCAAATCATTTCCAAAGGCGGATACAAAACTGTATACAGAAAAGGGAATGGCTTACCATATTAAAACAGATGTTTTTAAACGTCAAATGTGGTTCGCTTACGAAGGAGGAATCGGTGGAGGTCTAATTGCATTAGATCCAAATCGAGTTCGTGAAATCATAGCTCTAAACAAGGACAAAAATAAACCACACGACTTAAAAGAATTCGTTGAAAAAGTTATTGTTAAAGAACCGGATTATTCTAACGTTGTTGGTCAAGATGACTTGAATCGTTTTGATGGTTTGATGACCAAAAAGAAGAAAAAGAGAAAGCAGAAACTGGCTGGACAGGGCGCATTAAATGAACAGAATAGGACTAATTTAGCCAAAACTGCAGATTCAAAGACCCGCCCACAAGGTGAGCCCAATCGGAATCAAATATCAAATCAGAACAATAGAAAACCAAATCCACGTCCCGCAGAAGGAGGTGAGCAAAAAGAGGATTCGCTCACTGCGCCTCAGGCAAGAGAGGAAGGTCAAGCTATCAAAAGGAGACCAAATAAACGCAGAAAATCCAGCAACAAGCCGAAAGGTCCAGAATCCGCGCAAAGTGAATAGCAAATTAATTTTGATATTAACAATTGGTCTTGTGGTGTTTAGTTCTTGCGAGACCAAACCGTATTATGATAAAACATATTCGTTTAAAGGTAAAACGTGGAATCAGCGATTAAAACCAGAATTCGTTGTTCCTGTTGAGCAGACGAACCAATACTTTGATTTTATTATTGCTATTCGGACAACAACAGATTATAAATTCAATAATCTTTGGATATATTTGAATACGACGACCCCTAACAATAAGAAAGGAAGAGATCCGTTTCAAATAAGAGTTGCCAATAATGACGGAACATGGAGAGGGACAAAAACAGGAACGGTAGTAGAAAATCAGCTTTTATTTAAACGCAGAAAATTCCCAGAAAAGGGGAATTATAAGTTTACAATAGAACAAGCAATTACTGAAAAAACGGTTGGAGAAATTTTAGATATTGGTCTTCGCGTGATTCCTGTAAAATGAATTTAATTTTTCTTATTTTTCCTTTTGTATTTTCGCGTAAAAGAAAACGAGACAATGTGTTCACTTTTGGCTTTAACAAAAGATTTTCCGTACATATACTTTAGCGAAACGTTGTACGGTCCAATCATTTCAAAATCCATTCCAATGGAAGCACGAATTTTGTTAATATAAACTCCAGAATATACGTTGTTGTCAAAAAACCACTCACATGAAGCAGTAGGAGAGAAGATGCTGTTATTAATATCGTAAAGGATTTCAGGCTTTATCCGAACGCCTGGCGCGATGTCTGAAAAACTATTTTCAGTGGAACGAATTCTTGTAAAAGACCCCTGTAAACGAACGCGCGTGCCAAATTCGAACCGATTCCAATTATGAGAAAGGTTAGCATTTAAATTAAAGCGTTGAGATACGTGGTAATTCCCAAAATCATTTCTATCTGTAATTACTCTATAGTCGAATGAAGGCTTAAACCATTTTGCAACTTCATATTTTACCGTAAATTCTGTAAAAAAAGTATTCAATACAACCGGCTCCATTCTGAAATTTATTTCTGCGGCAAAGTCTAACTTCTTGGTGTAGGCATATTTCACGCCGCCAGATACCCAAAGAGCATTGTCTACTTGAGCAAAGACACTGGTTACCATAGTTAAATTAAGAAAAATTAAAATTCTTCCCATCAATCTTTAATTTCAATTGTACCAACATTCACGGTTTCTTTGTTTTTCGAAATAGTAACTGTTTTAAGAATCACATCCGTGCCCGACGAACAAGCAGCATCAAAGCATTTTTCGTAAGTGAAAATAGTGTAAACCCCTTTTTCTAGGTATTTGAATTCAAAAGTCCCATCATAACTTGTTTCAACTTTATCGTCGTGAGTTGTATTTCCTGCTCCATAAACTATATAAACATCATGATTCATTGCATCATATGTTTTGTTTTGATAAACTCCCGCACCATTATAATCTAGAGCGGTTATGTTCCCTTTAATAGTCGACGAACCTCCAGAGCCTTCCACTTTTTTACAAGACGAAATCAAGAAGTTTAGTAGAATAATAAATGTGAAAAGGAGTTTTTTAGAATACATACTATAAAATTATTTGAATTTAATATTGGATGAAAATTATAGTATAAATTTAAAATTATTTTTGAAATCCTGTTTTATTAATTAAATATAGTGGGTGGTTCACAAAGTTTTAACAGCATTAATGAGCTATTTTATCAGTAAATTCCATCTACAAAGCTTTATTAATTCTCGCATAGACTAAGAATTAGAATATTTATTTCAGTAAGTGAATCAATTTTCTTAATTTTCCTGTAATATTTATTTAATTATCAGGGATAAAACTATGAAAACGTGCCTCCTTATTTCCACTTTTTTCTTATCATGTACCGCCTTTACTCAGTTATTTATAAACGAATATTCATGCTCAAATTTAAACGGACCGACGGATGCTTTTGGCAATCGAGAGGATTGGATGGAAATTTATAATGGTTCTGCAACAGCTGTGGATCTGACGGGATATTTTTTATCTGATAAGGCTTCTAATGTTACTAAGTGGTTGGTTCCGAGTGGCAATGTGCCAGCAAATGGCTACACCATAGTTTATTTCTCTAAGAGAAATTTAGTTCAAGCGGGACAATTACACCCTAATTTTGCCTTAAGTCAAACACGAAATGAATGGATAATCCTTTCGGATCCTTTGGCAAATGTAGTAGATTCATTGAAAATGAGATTTTTAACAAAAGCGAATAATTCTTATGGAAGAACGAGTAATGGCTCCAGTACTTGGAGTTTGTTCACAAGTCCTACTCCTAATGCGGCAAATTCCGGAGGAGTAAATTATTATACAGCAAAGCCAACAATAAGTTTGCCGCCAGGTTTTTATAACAGCACTCAGACAGTGAGTATTTCGTGCCCAAACCCTTCCGCAACTATCAGATATACTTTAAATGGAGCGGATGTTACAGCTACATCAGCTTTATATTCAGGGCCAATTGCGATCTCTTCGACTACTGTGTTGCGGACAGCGGCATTTAGTTCAGATCTGCCTAGTTTTATGGAAACGAATACCTATTTCATCAATGTGAACCATGGTCTTCCTGTTGTGTCCGTTTGTAGTCAATCAGTCTATAATTTAATAGCAAATGGTAATCAAGGAGGCCCAGAAAAAGTAGGTCATTTTGAACTTTTTGAACAGGATAAAAGTTTCAAGGACGAAGGTCAAGGAAATTTTAATAAACACGGAAATGATTCATGGGCTTATGCGCAAAGAGGTTTTGATTTTATTATGCGCGATGAAATGGGCTACAACAATGAAATCCATCATAAAATATTCCAAGAGAAAACAAGAGAAGATTTTCAACGTTTGATTTTGAAGCCAGCTGCAAATGATAATTATCCTTTTGAAAATGGAGCTCATATTCGTGATGCATTTGTGCATACTTTGTCTCTTCGTGCGGATTTACGTTTGGAAGTAAGAACATGGCGACCGTGTATTGTTTATTTGAATGGAGCGTATTGGGGGGTTTATGAAATTCGCGAAAAAGTGGATGATAGTGACTTCACAGATTACTATTTTAATCAAGACAAATTTAATTTGCAATATTTAAAAACTTGGGGAGGGACTTGGCAAGAATATGGTGCTCCAAATGCCCTTCCTGCATGGGACAATCTCACGGCATATGTGGCAGCCAATAATATGGGCGTATCGGCAAATTTTAATTATGTCGACAGCTTGCTGAATTGGAAATCTTTAGTGGATTATTTTGTATTTAATTCTTACATCGTTTCTCAAGATTGGTTAAATTGGAATACGGCATGGTTTCGAGGCATGAATCCGGCTGGAGATAAAAAGAAATGGCGCTATACTTTGTGGGATATGGACGCTACCTTTGGTCATTATATTAATTACACCGGAATCCCTGACCCAAGTGCAAATGCAGACCCTTGCAATGTTGAGAACTTACCAGATCCAGGAGGTCAAGGACATACAGAAGTATTGAAAAAACTGCTAGATGAGAATCCGCAAGTAGAACAGTTTTATATTACCAGGTATATAGATTTAGTGAACACAAACTTTTCTTGTGCATATATGAATCAACTTTTGGATAGTATGATTTCGGAAATTCAGCCTGAAATGCAAGCACAAGTGAATAAGTGGGGTGGAACTTATGCTGGATGGCAAGCCGCGGTTCAAGAGTTAAAAGACTTTATCGATTTGCGTTGCACAGCTTTACAACAAGGCTTAATAGATTGTTATGGTTTAACAGGCCCATATATTACTTCCTTTGATGTCGTGCCGAATGGTGCAGGAACAATAAAGGTGAATTCAACTTGGGCGCCAAACGATCCATGGGTAACCAGCTATTATGGCGGTATCACAACATTATTAGATGAAAATGCAAATTCTGGCTATGTTTTTGATCATTGGGAATCAACAAACGGGATACTTGATAGTGCAATCACAAATTCAAACAATTCTATTAATATTGTGGGGCCAGGAACGATAAGAGCTGTCTTTGTATCGACAAATACATCAACTCCTCCTCTTTCAGGAGATGTGAAAGGGTTTCATTTGCCGACAGCGTTTTCACCTAATGGAGACAATAAAAATGAGATTTTCCGATTTGTCGTGGGTTACGATATAAAATCATTTACCTTAAGAATATTTGATCGATGGGGGAACTCAATTGTAAATACAGGTGAGCCTAAATTTGTTTGGGACGGCACGTATAAAGGCAAAAATGTTGAAGGCGGTGTTTACGTTTATACTGTAGAAGTGAACTATTTTGATCGAACAACGGAAGTTCTTTCAGGCAACATAACTGTAGTGAGATGAGAAATGCCTTACTAATTTATGTGTTGGTTTTTGGATGGTCCACATTAGGTCATTCTCAAGATATGATGTTTTCTCAAGTTAACCAAAGTCCCATGTTATTAAATCCTGCGAATACGGGTTTGATGGATGGATGGGAGCGGGTGGCATTGCAACATAGGAATCAATGGGTTGGATCAAATGGAAAGTACAATAATACGATTGCTTCATTTGATTTAAATCTAATGAAATCGGAAAGTGTATCTGGGGCATATATAGGATTAGGCGCTTATTTTTTGCGTGATGTGGCCGGCGACGGAAATATTGGTCAACAAAGCGCCATTGTCTCTTTGAGCAGTATTATTCCATTGGGCAGAAATGGGCATTCGATTTCGGCCGGTTTGCAAGGGGGTTTTGGAAGCACAACCTTGAATCAATCCAATTTAGTATTCGAAAGTCAATGGAATGGAGCTGAATTTGATCAAACTATTTTATCTGGGGAGCAATTGTCAAACCATTACTCCTATGCAGACCTTAATGCTGGAGTTTCGTATCAATTCAATGGCGGGTCAACCTCATTTTTTGGCAAAAGTGATGTGAAATTTCAAATAGGTGGCGCAGTTTATCATGCAAACAGACCAAGTATTAATTTTGCCGCAGGCGGTGAAAGTATTTTGAATAGGAAATTTGTATTTCACACCTCATTTTGGAAAGATATTCTGGATACTGATATTCAATTTGAATTGGATGCAGCACAATTTATTCAAGGAAAGCAAACAGCAACTTATTTCGGAGGAATGGTAAAATATAAGTTTTCGGATGGCGGAAATTATTTAGGTGGGTCTTCTCAAATTGGTCTCGGACTTCACATGAGAACTTTCGACGCTATGGTGCCTTCGGTGATGATTAAATTGAAAGGATTTAGATTTGAGGTATCCTATGATGCGACAGTTTCTGCACTTAGAAAAGCACAAGGAGGAGGCTCTTTGGAATTATCTCTTTCTTACACAAACTTTCAGGATGCACTTTTTAAGCAAAGAAGAAAATACCGTTATTAATTTAGTTGCCCTTTTTTAAACTTTTAAAAAGAGAAAAGATTCTTTTTCTGAAAAGAACAAAAAGAAGAAGATAAGGTATAATCATCAAATATAATATTCCCATATTGATGTTGCTTCCGAATGATGCTTCGTCTAAACTTGATGATTGTTCGGCTAACATTTTACATTGAGAGCACCCTTGTGAAAAGGCATCAATGGAAAAAATCACTAGAATTAATAGCGTTAAAAACAATTTTTTTCTGATCATAGCACAAAATTACAACCTTTTTGAGCAATGTCCTCATTTATTTAAGGTAGACATGTTTAATTTACGTTAAAATGTAATTCCGAATGGAACGAAATTCTACTAAATTTGTCGTATGAAAATTGGTACAATAACGATTGCTGTATGTTTATTTGGAATGCTGCTCAGTAGTTGCCGAGGAGAGCAAAAAGCGATCTCGAAAAAGGGAACTCAGAATATAGATACGCTATTGATGAAATATCCCGATAGTATTCTTCTACTTGTGAGACACGGTGAGTATTATTTAAAAAAGTACAATTTTAAGAGAGCTTTGTCATCGGCGGCAAAGGCATTTCGACTGGATTCAACAAATATGGATGCACGCATGCTTTATGCAGATGTCTTGAACAATAGACCGGACCGAACAATTCAGGAGGTGGTAACTGCGCAAAGACACTTTGGATATATCATAGAAAAACAGCCAAAAAATAAAAGAGCGCTCGTCAGCATGGCATCCACATTTAGCTTAATGCAGGATTTCGATAAGTCATTTGAATACATCAATGAAGCTTTGAGAATAGACCCTAAGTATCGAGATGCATATATTTTAAAAGGCACCAATTATTTGCAAATGAATAAGACGTCTCTTGCGAAGTCGTCCTACGAAACGGCCGTTCAGCAAGATCCTGAATTCTATGAAGCCTACGTTGCTTTAGGGAATTTATACCAAAAAGAAGACAATCCTATTTGTTTGGAATATTATACAACCGCCGCTTCACTCGTGCCTAAAGACATGAATGTATTATATCTACAAGCTTACGCTTTACAGTACTTTGGAAAGTCGGAAGAAGCCTTGCAAAAATACCGTGAAATGTATAAAATAGACGATAGCTTTGCTATGGCGCAATTTCAACAAGGCTTTATTAAACAATTCTATCAATTTGATTTAGACAGCGCGATTGTTTTCTACGACAGAGCTCTTTTACAAGAGCCTACATTTGTCGAAGCTTGGCACAATTTGGGTATGTGTTACGAGGAAAAAAAAGACAAAAGCCAGGCATTACAGTCCTACTCTAAAGCATTGAAATATAACCCAGAATTTCAAAAGTCGCGCGAGTCAGCCAATAAGTTAAAATAATGCAGAAGCTTACGCAACGTTTAGCGGAAGCTATTCTACCTCTTCTTGGCTTTTATTCTTGGAATTGGACTTGGTACTTCATTCTGTTGTTTTATATTCTGGATGTTGCAGCTAAAGAAATAACACTTCACCTCCAAGCCAATAAAATTTATAAAACGCAAGGAGGCGAAAAAAACCATGAAACGTGGAAAAGCGTAGGCATAAAAAGTGCGATGATTGCTGTTTTCACACTCTTTTTGTTGCATGTATTACAATATTGGAAATACCCGGAATTTTCATTTACGAATGAAATTGAATCGTTTTTAGGACATAAGGAAATTGGAATTCCACAAGGTTTGATACTACTCCCACTCATTTTCTTGAATGTATGGATGCACTATAAACAGAATTTTTTAAAAACCAACCAGTACGTGAAAATGAGAATGAATGCCATGTGGCAAGAGCATTTGAACTATCGTCTTTTTGTTTTGACTTTTGCAGCAATTGGTTTGGGATTTGGGACGGTTTTTGGAATAAAAGATTATGTACTACTTTGGGCGGCGGTACTTTTGCCCTTTATTTATTGGCAGTTTTTCAGGAAAACGGCTTAAGCACAAAACGGGCGGTTTCTCTTGTTTTCTGTTCCAAGAAAATCTCTTTATTTTTAGTAACTTGATCTAAGGTTTTCTGATCGTAATGGCGAACCGTTACCAACTCCAAGTTTTGGTTGAATTTTACACTGTATTGGTTCTCAAAGAGTGCAAGTAATTGTTGTAGATCTATTTTCTCTTCATCCAACAATACTGAAAAACTCAGAGCTGAATTCTGCATTAAGTTTATTTTAGCATTTGCACGGGAAAGGCGGTTAAAAATATCACTTAGATTTTCTTCCACAATGAAAGAAAAGTCTTTTGGCGTAAATGAGATGAGAACTTGCTTAAATTTAAAAATGAAGGAAGGAACTAAGTGATCAAATTCTGGTGCAGATTGAATAATTGTGCCTGCAGCTTCAGGATTGATGAAAGATTTTACATAAAGTGGAATTTTCTTATTTTGAAGTGGTTTAATTGTTTTTGGATGAATCACCGATGCTCCGTAATAAGATAATTCAATCGCTTCACGGAAGGAGATTTGATCTAGTTTAATGGTATCCTTAAAAAACTTTGGATCGGCGTTTAACATCCCTGGCACATCTTTCCAGATAGTAACACTTTCTGCATTCACACAAAAGGCAAATATTCCTGCTGTAAAGTCAGATCCTTCGCGACCTAAAGTTGTAGAAAACTTGTCTGATGTATGTCCGATGAAACCTTGCGTAACTTGAATGTCGTAGGATTGAAAGTCAGGCAAGAAATTTTCTTGTATTAAATTTTCGGTTCTTTTCCAGTCAATTTCAGCTTCTCGGTAATTATGATTTGTACGAATTAATTTTCTTGCATCGGCCCAGTTCGAATTTAATCCATCGAGCTTTAGAAACTCTGAAATAATTTTTGACGATAAAATTTCTCCTAATGATACAATTTGAGCATACTCAAAATCATACGATTTAAGAGTTGTTTTATCTAAGGAACTCGCTAATTTGAGAAATTCTGGTTGCAACAGATCTTTTATTTGATCGGAATTTAAGCTAAATAATTCGTCAATCAATAGGTAATGAAAATCTTTGATTTCTTTTATTTTTTTATGGAAAGCAACTGATTTTTTTGCCCAGAAAAACTGCATAACTTCCTCAAGAGCATTGGTTATTTTTCCCATTGCTGAAAAAACAACAATGATTTTTTCCCCTTCGTAAATTTGTAAAATTCGAGATACGTTACGTACTGCATTTCCATCTTTTACAGACGCTCCTCCAAATTTAAAAACTTTCATTGTGTGTTTTTAACTCAGTTTATCTGATAATATACGCATTTCTATAGCAGGAGATATTTTTTCATATAATACTTGATAAACCGCATCAACTATAGGCATGTCAACTTTGAACTTCTTGTTCATCTCTACAACACTTTTTGTTGCGTAGTAGCCTTCCGCGATCATATCCATTTCTAATTGAGCCGTTTTAACGGAATAACCTTTCCCAATCATAAAGCCAAAAGTTCTGTTTCTTGAGAACTTTGAATAAGCAGTAACGAGTAAATCTCCGAGGTATGCGCTAGACTTAACATCACGGTGAATCGGACTAACAACATCGATAAAGTTTTCTATTTCGATTATAGCATTTGAAATCAATACGGCTTGGAAGTTATCTCCATATCCTAGTCCCGAACAAATTCCTGAAGCTAAAGAGTATACGTTTTTCAATACTGCAGATATTTCTGTCCCAAATAAATCGTCAGAAATAGTTGTTTTGATATATCGGCAACTGAGAGCATCGGCCATAAGCTGAGCATAGTCGTCGTTTTGACATGCAATGGTCAAATAACTCAAACGTTCTAGAGCGACTTCTTCGGCGTGACACGGTCCACAAATAATACCGATTCTCTCGTACGGCGTGCCAAAAGTTTTATGAATGAAACGCGCTGGAATAGAATTAAACTCGGGAATGATTCCTTTAACGGCGGAGTAAATAATTTTGTTTGAAAGAAATTTGGTGTCGAGTGTGGAAAAAATATCCGTCAAAAAAGCTGATGGCGTCGCAATAATAATGATATCTGCGGGTTCCATGATTTCACGAAGATCCGTACTTACGGTGATTTTATTCAAATCAAATTCAACAGACTGAAGATATTTTGGATTTTTACGAAATTTCGTTATGTGTTGGACTGACTCCTCGCTCCGCATCCACCAATTAACGGAGTCAGTATTATTACACAAAATCTTTACTAGAGCAGTTGCCCAACTTCCACCGCCAATAACAGCTATTTTCTTTTTTTCTTCCATTCTAACAGTATCAAAAGTAAATAATATTATGTCAAAAGAGCACCATTCCTTGAATTGATACTCAGTGGGTCAAATATATTTCCACTATTCTTTCATCAACTTCATGGTTTTCAAACCATTTTTGTGATAAACTAGAACGAAGTATATGGCAGCTTTATAAGCTTGTAAATTTAAGGAGGCCTGAGTTCCGGTAAGGTTGTTCATCTCTAGTACTTCACGGCCTTTTGAATCTAAGATAGTAATTCGGGTTACAAAGTTTTCTTGTGACCAGTGTAGCTCTGTTATTCCTGAAGTAGGATTTGGGGAGAAGAAAAACTCGTTATTATGGAGTTCTTTAATATCTGCAGTGTTTACAACAATACACGATGAGGTATCTACGCATCCATTTTTGGAAATTTCAACGGCAAAAGAACCTAATAAAGCTGTTACTTGGTAGGTCTGGTTGGTTGCTCCAGAAATTTGACTGTTAGCACTTGAACACAATATCCATTGATAAGTTGTACCTGCAGGAGGCTGAAGTGAAGCTAACAAGCTGCCATTTTGTGTTATATTAGTGTTAAGGGTCGTTACAGAAATGGCATGACTTCCGCATGTTCCTCCGGTCACACAGCCACCTGTTCCGCGGGCGAAATACGTGGCATTGGTCGTTGGCAAAACATTAATCATTGGCCCAGTTCCTATGGGTGAACCACCGCACGACCCAGCATACCACTGCCATGTTGTGGCGTCATTTAGATTCCCGGTTAAAGCAAGTGTTGCTGGTTGACCACCGCAAATTTCTGTAGGACCGGTAATTGAGGGAATAGATGCTGAATTACATGGCAGACCTGATATTGTAAAATTGTTATCTGAAATATCGAAAAACGTTCCATTTTCTGCCATTACCATAATTTTTGCACTTGTCGTGGGCGTACCTGGAACTATAATGCTTTCTGTCCCGTCGTTTGGTGTATTTGAAGCTAAAAGGATTGGGTAAGTCAAGCCGCCATCAATTGATAAGTAGATATTTACATTTGCTGCATTAATTGGAGCCGCTATGGTATTAGCAACTGACCACGTGATCGTCTGCGTAGATGTGGTGCCCCAAGTAATTCCAGTTGCATTGGGATACAATACAACAAAAGGCCCTGCAGAAGCTAAAGTAGAAACGGTAACATTCATGTAATCTGAACATCCGCCAGGTCCAGAGGAATTATCTCTAACGGAAACTCTGAAATTCATTGTTCGCGTGACGGAAGGAAGTACTTCCCAGGTGTAAGGTCCACCAGTATTCAATGATGCTAAATTAGGAAAATAGCGTGTGGGACTTAAAGAAGAAGGATTGCTCCGAAAGTTTGGTCCAGAAGTAGAACTTGCAACTGGAGCTTGTTGACTAACTTGGTTATTCGTTTGTTCCCAATTGTAAGAAAGAGGATCGGAATTTAGGTCAGTTGCAACTGCTGTTAACGCAAATGGAGTGTTTGCCGGAATTGAGACATTCCCATTTGTGCTAACTATTGTTGGTGAATTATTGGCTAAAGCCGTTACTGCAGGACAAGTATGTGCGGCTCCAGTGATAAAATTTGAAATTTCACTTAAACTTATTCCGTGAAAATGATCGTCGCTGTTACTTTGAACATTTGGCGAACAAATACCTGCATACCCCATAATAGTGCTGGCGCTTCCTGGTTCAACAGCTGTGGCATTATTTCTATTGCAATTATTGTTTTGTGTATGATTTGCCTTGAATTGATGTCCCATTTCATGCGCCACATAATCGATATCAAATGGATCGCCTATTGGATTGCTGCTGCCTGTAACACCTCTTGCCTTATTTGAATTACTGCACACTACACCTAAACCGGCCAAACCACCTGAGTTGGTTCCAAAAACATGTCCAATGTCATAATTTACTGAACCTATTGTAGTGTTCACGTTATTTTGATTTTCAGTAATCATGGCGCCTGCGTTGCCATTGGTGTATGGATCTGTACCCGCATTGGTATAAAGTAGATTGTTATTATTTGCGATAATGGTCATTGTGATTGCTATGTCACGTTCATAAACACCGTTGACTCTGTTCATTGTTGTTACTTGATTGGAAGTCGCCAAGGTCACAGAGCCGTGATAAGCAACATATTCCGCTGTTCCGGCTAATGCTAATCTATAGGTTCTAAGTTGACAGCTGCCATATGGAATTTTAACAGGTGAACCTATTTCAAAAAACTCTTCGCTATTAATCTCGCTATTTTGAAGTGCACAAGTCATTTGTTTGCTTGTGTGAAAATCTTTTTTGAAATAAACCATAACAGTTGAAGGTTCTGTCCTAGATATAGGATCGATGAAAAGGGTATTTCGACCTGGTCCATAAATCATAGCATGGAATCCTTGAGGAGTCACGTCAAATTTTCCTTTTATTGAATTATCGACAACATTGATTCCTTCGAAAGATATGATATTGGGAAATAGAATATTCAAATCCGGATGCATTGTTTTATTCCGAAGAATACGGAAAGATTGAAGGGTGCCATTTTCATCTGGAATAGAAATATAACTGTTGGAATTTTTTAATTCTTCATCTTCACGATAATTCAGGTGCTTAATCGTATTTTCAATTGTGAGTAAACTAACATTGAAATAAATTGCTTTTGAAGCTTGAATTTCACGCGATATGATTTGATTTTTACTGGGATTGATGCGTAAAAAAGAAATTTGTGACAGGGAATTGAATACCACGGTCGTAAGGAGGAGAGCGTAGAAATGTTTCATATTTTTAAAAAATGTATTTTAAACAAATTTAACGATTATTATCAAAATACAGCAGTGAATGTTGAGACCAAAAAAATGGCACCTGGATTAACAGATGCCACCTTCCGATATGCAGTTAGCTTTAATCAACCAATACCGGAGTACTAGTTGGGCTAAGAGCGTCTTTAATTTTTTGTTCTAGTTCTTCCATCAATTCTGGATTGTCGAGCACCAGTTGTTTCACTGAGTCTCTTCCTTGTCCCAATTTTGTTTCCCCATAAGAGAACCAGGATCCACTTTTCTTTATGATGTTTAATTCTACACCCAAGTCGATGATTTCTCCTACTTTGGAGATGCCTTCTCCATACATAATATCGAATTCAGCTCTTCTGAAAGGTGGAGCTACTTTGTTTTTAACAACTTTCACTTTCACACGATTCCCTATTGCTTCATCACCATCTTTAATTTGTGTTGATCTGCGGATATCCAAACGTACTGAAGCGTAAAACTTCAATGCATTTCCCCCTGTCGTGGTTTCTGGGTTTCCGAACATCACGCCAATTTTTTCGCGCAATTGGTTAATGAATATGCAGCACGTTCCAGCTTTATTTATTGAACCTGTCAATTTACGTAAAGCTTTAGACATTAAACGGGCTTGTAATCCCATTTGAGAATCACCCATTTCACCTTCGATTTCGGCTTTTGGTGTAAGTGCTGCAACAGAGTCAATTACAATGATGTCGACGGCACCCGAGCGAATTAAATTATCTGCAATTTCGAGCGCTTGTTCTCCGTTGTCAGGTTGTGAGATGATTAGATTTTCTATATCAACGCCAAGTTTTTTAGCATAAAACTGGTCGAATGCATGTTCAGCATCAATAAATGCGGCTATTCCACCTGCTTTTTGACACTCAGCTATTGCATGTATAGCTAAAGTTGTCTTTCCTGAGGATTCTGGACCGTAAATTTCAACAACTCTTCCCTTTGGGTATCCTTGAATACCAAGAGCAAGATCTAATGTTAACGACCCTGAGGAGATAACTTCTATGTCCATGACTGGACTGTCACCTAATTTCATTACGGAACCTTTACCGTAGGTTTTTTCGAGCTTTTCCATTGTTAATTGGAGTGCTTTTAATTTTTCTGCGCTTACTTCTTTAACTGACATATCGGTTATGTTTAGTTTCCTGATTTAGTTCAGGATGATTAATTGTATAGTACAAATTTGGGGTAGCAGAACGTAATTGATTTACGTTCAACTATTTTTTTTAAAACTTTCTAATATTTCTTGAGCATGAGCTGTAGTTTTGGGCTTCTCGATGATATCGATTATTTTATTCTTTTCGTCAATAAGAAAAGTAGTTCGATGAATTCCATCGTACGTGCGACCCATAAATTTTTTCTCGCCCCAAACACCAAAAGTTTTTATCATTGATTTATCCTCGTCTGCAATTAATGGAAAAGGCAAGTTTTGTTTTTCAATAAATTTTTGATGTATTTTTTCGCTGTCTGCACTAACACCAATAATATAGATTCCTTCTCCAAGTAAAATACTGTAGCTGTCGCGGATGTTACAAGCTTGATTTGTGCATCCAGGCGTATTATCTTTTGGGTAAAAGTAGATGGCCGTTTTTTTTCCAATAAAGTCCTTAAAACTTAATGTTTCTCCGGTTTCATTTTTTCCAGACCAACTCGGAACGAGGTCACCAATTTTTAAATGCTTCATATTTTGACAGAAATATAATCAAATGTAATGTTTATTTTCTCATCAACAAACATTCTATTGATTTTGTTCGCGAAAACTTTATTTTGAAGTTTTTTGGGAAAAGCGCAGAAAAAAACCAGTTTGAACCACCATACCAGCGAGATAAGTGAGTATGAATGATAAACCGTGTAGGCGAATTGGTGTGATTTTTAAATAAACTAATGCAACAACAAAAGAGAGTATTGCTAACATTTGAAAAACAGTTATAATTAAAAATCGCGGAACAAACTGATCCTTTTTAAATTTAAGATACATGATTGTTGTGCCCAATAGTAAAATGGCGCAGCTATACGAGATTTCTTTGATTAAAAAGAGGTCGTTTAATTCAGGTTTAGCGTTGTGAACGATAAAAAATGCTGAAGCATGAATTAGAATTAGCGAGAGAATACAGAATAAGCCGCTATTTTTCATGGTTGTCTTTGTTCATTTTTATTACTTCTTTTATTACAATATATAAGGCGATAAAGACACTCGTCAAGGATAATATAACTGTCCAAAGTGGCGTAGATTGATATTTTTTGTCTAGAAAGATTCCGAGCCATGTCAATCCGGCGATGATTGTCCCCATTTGTATACCTAAACTAGAGTATTTGGCATACTTCGAGTATCCCTTTTCTTCCTCGCTCATTAATAGACAATGTCTTCAGGTTGCTCTTTCAGTGCAGTAATTGGGGGAGACTTAGAAACAGGTTTAAAACCTGCCATAACACAATTCCCAATGAATACTGCACCTTGGTGAATCTCTATTTTAGTGGTATCAATATTACCTGTAATTAGGGCTTTTTCTCTTAGAACAAGCAAACCTGCAATTTTTATATCTCCTTCAACTCTTCCCTCAATATCTGCGTCGGCACAAATTAAGTTTCCTTTTATTATTGCGTTTTCACCAATTAGCACTTTTCCGGCACAGTCTATATTTCCAATTATTTCTCCGTCGATACGAATACTTGATTCTGTAATAAGTTCACCAATTAATTTTGTCCCTTCAACAAAACGATTTAGTCGATCTGGAGCTTCGAAATTTGTGCCGTTTTTTTTACCTATCATATTTCTGGAAATTATGGATTAATAATATTCATCGTAAAAATTATCATATTCTTCGAGTTGCTGAGTTTGAAAAAGAATTTTCAAATTTTCCTGTGAGATAATGATGGTTTTGGCTTTTTGTAAATCTAATAAATGTTTGCGTGTACTCTTGTATATCCGGACATAATTTATTGCTTTCATTTCCGTTTCGAAATCATCAATAAGGATAATACTCTGATTATCTCCGTATATTTTTGAAGACACTTTTAACTTATCTCGTGAGAAATATTCTCTATGAAAGTCAACTATTCGCGTTTTAGCCAAACTTGAATTCTCATTTGAATCAAGAAAGACCATTACATAGAGCCGCACGTTTCCGTCGTAGGAGTAAATTGATTTTGACGTGAAGTCTACCGATTCATTTTTGGAATAACCATTATTGATTATATCAATCATTTGCTGCGCACGCTCCGCTTCTGGTGTTAAAGGAAACTCTTTTGTTAACTGCGTTAAAGTAGGCAACAAGGTTTTTTTATTTTCATTTAATTTCCCTTGACACATAGCTTTTAACAAGAGATATTTAGCTCGGAATTCATTTGTTGGCTCATCTTTTAAAACACTTTCTGTGCGAGAAAGGGCCGGATAGTACAAACCACTTCCATATCGATCTAAAGCCTGAATATATTCTCGTTCTGCTCTTGCGTCCAATTCTTTTTTCTTTACAAAGTAATCCGGATCGCGCAAATAGTTCGCGTAATCAGAATTTGGATAGTAATTAAGAATATAGCTCTTGTGAATGCTCGCTGCTGCTTGATTGGTTTTTTCATTTATCCTGTACAACTGAAATGCCGACATTAATTTATAATCGGTTTCGTAACTTACATCTAGAACAGATAGGAACTGCTTGGAAGCCAGCTCCTCTTCTTTTAATTGATCTTTATAGATCAATCCGGCTGCATAAAGCGCTTTAACCATGCGATTTTGGGAAGCCGTCATAGTTGAGTCCGTGAGCGGGATATCGGCCAATAAAGTTTCTTGACTATATGGATCTATTTTTGTTGGAGTCGGGATAGCCGACTCGCTATCTTTATCTGTTGTGTCGGCATTGGAAAAATCAGCAATTACGATTTTATCGCTTCGTCGCCAACTATCTTCATTTTCTCGTGTCCCCCAGAGTTTTTTAAATTCATTCAAACCTTCTGCTCGAGTTTTTGCATTTCTGAAATACCATTTATTGCCCGATTGGTCTTGGTTAAATCCATTGTCATTTTTCTGAAGCGCAGCTAGCTTTTCAGCTTCTCTTTTCTTTCTTTCCGTTTCTCTATCTTTTAATTTATTGGATACGGCGTCCAAATAGGTTAGTCTTTCGGATTCATCCATGCGCGCTATTCGCTGAACGCTGTCTTCGAAAGCTGCAATTTCTACTGCATTAACGAGGTCACGAAGTTTGCTTGCTTTGTTTTGTATGCCTTCAAAATTAGGATAAGTTGCCGGCATGACTGTGGCGCATGAATCGTAATATTTTTGAGCTGGGATGTAATCGCGAACTTTAAATTTAAGGTCAGCCATTTGTTCATAAGCCATTGCTTTTTGGCGGTTGTTGCTCGTTGAATAGAATGCGGAGGCGGTTAAGTTTACAAATGCGGCCGGTTCGTTCCCTTTTTGTAGATTGATTTGCGCTAAGGCGTAATAAATCTGATCCTTGAATTCAGCATTTTTTGCATCGCGAAGCATTTTGTTTAGCTCTTTTATAAGTTTAGCGTTTCCACCTAAAAAAGCTCTTTTCAAACGAGCACTAAACTCCATTTCGAAAGGCGCATTGTTTTTTAATACTTTGCTATAATTTGTTTTTGCTTCTAGGGTGTTGCCTAAGCCTTCGTTTAACTGTCCTAAAACAAAATAGACGCGTGCCCTTTCTGCTTTTTTTCTTGTTTCTTTTACTGCTTTTTCAAGGTTTTCAATAGCCTTGTCTTTTTCTCCTTTTGCCAAGGATAACTCAGCTCTGGTTTTGTAATAATCAAAAAGTATTTTCTTTGGAAACTGAGCGACTTCTTGTTCTTTCGCTTGTTTGCGTTTTCTTTTACTTTGCTTTAGTTTGACAAAAAAGTCCATAAAACTTTTCTGCTGATTTCTTTCTTCTTCTGCGTCTAAAGCATTTTGAAGAACATCCAAATTAAAGCCAGCTTCGGTGTATTTTTTAAGCGCGATGTTCGTTTTGGCCATCCACAATTCACCAATATAATTCGATGGATCGTTGGAATAAAACTTCTTGATGAACATGAAGTTTTTCATCGCAACGTTATAATCCCGGCGTAAGTAGGACGCCTTTCCTACTGTCGTCCAGTTTTCATCAATAAACGAGTTGTTTTCTTCTTTTTTCGCAGAGGGTCTTGCGTTTCCAGGCATGGAATGGTCTGAAATTGCCTTTGTGCATTTTACAATAGCCGTATCAATAGCGGGGTAAAGATTTTTTACATCTTCTTCACTTGGATATAAATCAATCGGAATAAGACTGTAATAATCTTCCTTAACGTTCTTTCTATAACTGGAGATTGCTTGGTCTAAAAGTAAATTTGCGTTAAAATAACCGTTGTATTGAGCAGTTGTGGAATGATAGAAACGATTAATTGGTGTGTTTTTCGCCGGATTGCACCCCCAAAGGACGAAAAGGAGGGCAAAAGCCCACAAACCAACATTAAACATATATTTCATTCGTAAATTCTCGTTTCCTATAAAACGCAATTAAGCGTGTTTATTGTGTTTTGAGGGCTAATTTAAGAAATCGAATCGATTTTATTAAGCGATGTTTGTGAAAACCTGTTGTATATCGTCATCGTCGTCGATTTTGTCCAATAATTTTTCGATATCGACTAACTGTTCGTCCGGGAACTCAACTGGTGAAGTTGGAATACGCTCTAAGTTCGATTTTGTCGGTTCAATTCCTTTTCCTTCAAGGGCTGTAGACAAAGTTCCAAAAGAAGTATAATCACCGTAAAGCACCAATCTGTCTTCCAAAATTTCTATTTCTTCCAAACCAGCATCAATCAACTCAAACTCCAATTCCTCAGGATCTAATCCTTCCGTTTTTTCAATTTCGAAGATACATTTTCTGTCGAACATAAATTCCAATGAACCTGTAGCTACAATTTGACCGTTCGCTTTGTTGAAATAGGCTTTAACATTTGCAACCGTTCTTGTTGGATTATCCGTGGCACATTCCATGAAAACCAAAACGCCGTGCGGACCTTTTCCTTCGTAAATAATTTCATGAAAAGCCTCCATATCTTTTGCCGAAGCACGTTTTATAGCGGCTTCTATATTGTCTTTTGGCATGTTTTGTGCCTTTGCATTTTGAATCGCCGAACGCAATTTTCCGTTCATTGCTGGATCTTCACCGCCTTCTTTAGCCGCCATCGTTATTGCTTTCCCCAACCGAGGAAATAATTTCGACATTTTATCCCAACGTTTCTCTTTTGTTGCTCTTCGGTATTCAAACGCTCTTCCCATTTCTAGTTTTTTTGAATGGCGAATTTAAGGAGAAAGTTGCAAGTTTGGAAGCTAATTACACACGGAAATGAATTTAAAATAAACATTAATTTAATTCGTAAATAAGCATGTGCTTTTCTTTTAGGCGAACTAGTTTATTATCCAAAACTTGAATTATACCGTTATAACGTGTATCAATATCTAATGGATAGCTGTTTAGAAATTCGCCAGAAGTATTAAATTCGGCATAATAAACTTTAGCTGTTACCGTACTTCTAAAAAACCCAATGTACTCTTGAGAATTTAATTTTAAAATACCTAAATTGACAAAAGCGGGCAAGTCCTTTTTATAATTTCTGTTTTTCTCTTGTTTTGCTAATTTGTTTAGATGCTTTAACGGAATTTCAAATAGCAAATTATTACTAAGATTATACCAATAAGGTAAAGCAGTTGTTTTTAAAAATATATTTCCAGAGACTTTTTCAAATGAAATGCTTAAAAAGTTCAATCGATGATTACGATCATTATACCATTCTGATTTGTTCATTTCACTGAAAGATGAATGGGTAATATTGTTGTTTTCGACTACAAAATTTTCGACTAAAAAATTATTCGATACAAAATTTGCTGTAAATACATCAGGATTATATACAGGATTAGCATATATTCGATTGCTATCAATATAAATATTAGAATAAATATCAATAAAATAATCCTCAGGTGATTTGTTTATTAAGTAGTAATTTTCAATTTCCCAATTCTTATTTAATTTTATCAAAAAAGGCGTGTTGACGGTTGTAGTGACAATACTATTAATATTCTTAATTCCCTTTTTCGCGATTTTTGATTTTTCAACCATATATTGTTTCTCTTCCGCTGTGTATGTGTGTTCATTTGAGACTGTAATAGTGATATAAATGACATTTTCATCATCGGATTGACAGAAATGTTTGAATTCCACAAACCTATCTCCAACAAGTTTTCTTTTTTTGAAAGATTCAATAGTTTGTTTCAAATCCAGACTATCCAAATTCAATAAATTTAAGAGTTTCGAAGTATCAATTTTACTATTTAAATTAATCGATTTACTTTCCGATTGATCCAAATAAGAAATAGTACCTAAGTCTGAAGACAGGAAATATAGATTTTCAGCCAATTTCATTAAATCATAAGCAAGGGAAAATTTTCTTTCAACTAAAGGAAAACTATCTACTACTTTTGGATGTAAATTACTTACACCTTTAGACGAGTTTTTGTAATTGTGCAATTCTTCAAAGTTTGAGAATTTTTTACCATTAAATTTTTTTAGTCTTGATTTTTTATCTAAATATTTAAATAAAACTTCATTTTGCACTATATTTCGCTCGTTCACATTAAATCCCGCGGATATTAAAATCAATTCTAATTTTTCCTTACCCAATTCATTTTCATTTAGAAAAAAAATATTGTTTGAAATATTCTTATAATAGTTTAACGCATACGACAAGTCTGAATTAATACAGCTAGTACATTCTTGGTGATCCATAATAAAAACAACGCTACCTGACTTTATACCGATTTCCATTATGGCAATTTCCACTTTTGGGGGAAGGCAATATCCGACATTCTGTAGAGTAAAAAACGAAAATAAAACGAACAGTTTATACATAAAAGATTTAAATTGAAGAAAAAAACGTTGTTTGTGGTAAATACACTCTTTTGAATCATTACAAAAGAGTGTATTAAATTTGAAGTCGCTTAATTTTCTGGGCTAAAACCAACCCATTCTAAAGCGCACCAACTTTCATCAATTTTTGCACAAACTTTCATCCAAACCGTTTGTCCACTTGGCAATGTGATGTTGCCAGAATCTTTTGGACCTCTAATAACTCTAATCGGACCAGCGAGTTCTCCTGTTGAAATAACATCGATTACTTCCTGAGGAGTAGGAATTATGTTGTCTGGGATATACCCAAATTGACCCTCAGCATTCGTTACATAATGGGTTCTATAAGAAATCATCGTTTCTGGATCCGTAATGTTTACTGTTTGACCAAAACTAAAAGAACTTGAGATAAGCATAAAACTTAACATTAACTTTTTCATCTTAAAAAATTTAAATTAATAATTCAGTAAATTAATAGCTTGAAATAGTGGCAACTATTGAGGCATTTTAAAAGTTGCTTTGCCAAACAACCATAAACTAACGTAAAAAAAAAAAACGAGTCAACCTAATTTGGAATGTTAAATTTTCGTGCAATTTACTTAACCATACTGTTTTGGGGGATTTATAGTTTTTTCTTAAGATTTTAATTTTCAACAAAGTTAAATCTTATTGAGGAATAATGTTCTTCGTTATTTCTCTATTTTTACCCCATGAAAATTCTAGTCATCCGTTTTAGTTCCATCGGCGATATCGTTTTAACGACTCCTGTTTTGCGCGCTATGAAGGAACAATTGCCGGAAGTAGAAATTCATTATTTAACGAAAAAGAAATTTGCTTCACTTTTAGAGAACAATCCGCGGATCGATCGCTTGATTACTATTGAAAAGTCTATTAATGAAGTATTGCCTGAATTGAAAAACGAGCAATACGATTTGGTGGTAGATTTGCACAAAAACGTTCGAACCTTGGCGCTGAAAACCAAGTTAAAACGCCCCTCGAAGAGTTTTGACAAATTGAATTTTCAAAAATGGCTTTTGGTAAACACCAAGAAAAACCACATGCCAAATGTTAACATTGTGGAGCGCTACATGGAAACGGTGAGCTCTTTGGGTGTAAAAGCGGATGGTCAACCATGTGAATTCTATATTTCAGCTGAAAATGAATTGAATGCAAAAGATAACCTGAATTTATCTTCTGCAAAATTTTTGGGCGTGGCAATTGGAGCTCAATTCGCTACAAAGTGTTTGCCGATAGAAAAAACAGTTGAAATTTTAAGAGAAATAAACACGCCAATCGTTTTACTCGGTGGACCAGAAGACGAAGCCAAAGGCAATGAAATTGTTGCTCTACTTCCCGACAAAGAAATCGTAAATACCTGCGGGAAATTCAATTTACAACAAAGTGCTTCCATCGTTCGTCAAGCAAGCGCATTGCTCACGCACGATACAGGTCTCATGCACATTGCGACTTGTTTCAAAGTGCCAATAGTTTCCGTTTGGGGAAATACAGTTCCAGAATTTGGCATGTATCCATATTACCCTAAAAACCCAGAATTATTTTCCATTCACGAAGTAAAAAATCTCTCCTGCCGACCGTGTTCAAAAATCGGTTTTCAAGCTTGTCCTAAAAAACATTTTAAGTGTATGATGGAGCAGGATTTGAGTTTAATTGTTGATAGATTGACAAGTTGTTTGGAGAGTCAAGAATCCAGCGTCAAGAATCCAGAATAAATTTGACTTATTTTGGCAATTCTCGACAAATTGTGTCTAGTTGATTTCCAGAAAAGAAATACAAACCTCCTTTATAATCTCTTGCCTTGTGCTCTACAGGCAGTCCTTGCAATTCATTTTCAAAATACCTTGTATAAACGGATCTTTTTTCTTTTTTGTAGAAATCACCATCAATAGCAAACAAAGGGCCTTGAAAAGGTTGATCTGTCGTTTCGCTTAAATGTGCAAAACCAGTCATTACAAGGAAAAGCTTTAGATTGTGGGTGCGGGCATATTCTTCGTATACGGCCATCGGGTAACAAGTTTCACTAGAACAACCGTTGACAAAGATATACACTAATGATTTTGGCTGTTTTTTTAATTCCGTTAAAAGTTCTTGAGCATTTATAGCATATACTTTTCGAGGATCTAAACTTTTTCCTTCAGCATAGTGAATTATATTACTTTTTTGGGTTTCAGTTAGTTTGTCATAGTCATTGGTTCGCCCATAAACCACGATTACTATACAGGAACCAAGAACGAAGGATAAAAATAAAATGAATATGCTTTTCATGAATTGGTCTTTTAATTTTAATTAAAAGTACTAACTACATGACAAAAATTATAAACAATTGATTATCAATAAATTAAGTCTTAAATTTCTTGTTTAAAACCTTGAAAATCAGTATCTTAGATGATGTTATCAAGCAGTCATTTAAGCCCAATTTCCAAGGTTAGTAACGAAGATACAACCTTATTTTCAGTTTTAAGTAATCATTTCGGTTCGCACTTTAATAAAGCTCGAATCAAACTTATTTCGATGTTCATCA
>Ga0209390_10003610_pt1 | contig 24787 bp, 21 predicted proteins | sample BON01_FD_187212 | JGI IMG/M metagenome (GOLD analysis project Ga0209390, IMG submission 187212) | Freshwater microbial communities from Lake Bonney liftoff mats and glacier meltwater in Antarctica - BON-01 (SPAdes) (version 2) | ecosystem: Environmental > Aquatic > Freshwater > Ice > Glacier... | reverse complement strand
GCCTGAAGAAGCTCTAAGAGCTCTTAAACGTAAAAATGCATCTCTTTTAAACAATTTAAAAACATTCAATTAGTTGATCTGGAGAGATCTTTCAATGAATTACTTATTAACTATTGCGGAAGTCCTGTTTAAAATTGCTTTTTATCTTTTTTGAAGAAATTTGAACCTGCATAAAAACTTGGAGATGGAAGAATGGGTAATTTTTTTTTAGAAGTTTCAGCTTTTTTTGAATAATCTAAATGGGCTGCAAGATCAGAATCATCTAAGCATTTAGGTTTAATTTCTTCATTTATACTTTCATCGCTCAGCCCAACAACACCATCATTTAAACGTAACACCAACGTAGGTTTTTCTGTTGCATTTAAAGATTCATGCCATTTTTTAATAATCTTAAAATATCCATCTGCAGATAAAGTTAAAGACGGATTTACATCATATTCATCACTCATCTCTATAGTAACCAAGTTACTTTTTCTGTTAAAATTAAAGGTAGTCATTGGAAACAACCTACTCTCTAAGGTAGAAAACATCTCATCATATTTTCGATCAAAATCATTTCTCATATATTTAAAATCATATTCTAAAAAAATAGCCATTGATTCCAAAGCGTCTGTAGGTCTATTGTTCAAGCAAGTAAAGTTTTTTTGCAAATGAGAATATGTAAACTTTTTATCTGGAAGCATAGCTTCGTCCTCTTTTAAATGATTTGAAAACTCTTCTTCAAAATATAATTTTGATGATTCTAATTGAGAACATCCAGAATCTAACTCAGAACCAACATTTTCACTCTCTTGAAAAAAAGGGTGTTCTGTATTGCCCTGAATGTCAGGACTTTCGTGCTGCTCAATACTTGAACCTGTCTTGATTGGAGTAACAAAAAACATTTCTCCTGTTTTTTGCTTTTTAAGGGGCGAAGAAACAGGAGACTCTTGATTAACTGATCCATAATTGACGCTGCTCAACATAATTCCAAGGAAAAATAAAGATAAGCAAAATAATTTTTTCATGTATAAATCCTCATTATAAATAATTTTAATTCAAAGTTTTTAATTTTTTTCTGGATAAAATATAAGAGCTGGTGGAGTTAATGGGACATCATCTCCTTCACGTATAACCCTCAGTATTTCATACATTGTTATACTATAATCTGCTACGTTATGCTCTTCTGCAAGAGGAATATAATATGTCTGTTTATAAATGTTATTAAGACTATTTGGACTTCGTGTAATGTTTGAAGATTGTCGTGCCGATGCAATAAGAATTTCTAAGCATTTATGAGGCATCAAATCTAAGGGAAAGTAAGTCTTAGATCCATCATCAAAATCAGAAAAAAGAGAGGAAGTTTCAAAGTACAAACAACCATTTGTAGTACCAATTTCAAAGCTTTTAAATGCGCGCATCAAAGGTGTAAAGCTGGGAATGTATAAATAACCTCCCTTGAGCATAGACTTAAACTGCGCCCTTTCATCTGAAGTATTTTGCATCTCACCTAAAAAAACATGTACCCAATCAGTATTTTTACTGACAAGCAATCCTAGTCCAGAATCATTCATGATGCTATTGAGATCCTCTATTATTGGATAAAATGCTGCACAAGCATTTAAATATAAAATTTCATGTGGCTTAAAACTTAATAAAGCATTGTTACCAGAATCAAAACAGTGATTAATTCTATCTCTAAATGCTTCAACTTGCTCAATAGAATGAGCTTGCCTTAAAGCAGAATTAAGTCGATCAGACTCAAGCAATCTCATCATTTCTAGAAAACCTTGATAAGATGGATCTTGACTCGAAGTGACAATCTGATCTATAGTCTGTTTTGCTTGTAATCTATTTTTTTCTTCATTCAAAAGAAGAATCTCTTTTTTGAGAAGAACTATTTCTTTATTTATTTGCACTTGATTCTTACGTAAACCTCCTGCCACTTTGGCAATAGCAGCTCTCCTTTCTTTTCCTTCCCCTCCTTGATTTTCTGGGGATTTTAGCTCTTCTAGTTTAATTTTATGTTGAATCTCAAAATCTTCGTTCATTAAATTTTTGTTGAAAAGATCAATTTGTTTTGCTTCTAAAGCAGCTATTTCACCAATATCACCTTCAGGAGATCCCTTAACAGCTTCCGGTCCAAATCCTGAACCTGAATAAAACAATCCATCGACACCATCTGGAGAGGGTCGTGAACCATCCTTAGGATGAGAAGATAATTCATCCAATGTTTCAGCAAAAACAGCCGATAGTCCTTCAAGTGATTCAATAGAAGCAGCAGATTGTAAATAACCCTCTGTTGGAGCAGCGGCAAATATATTATTTAACTGCCAACAAAACAAAACAATCAAAACAAAGTTTCTTCTTCCAAACAAATTCATTTTAAAACCCTAACACAAAACAAACCTAACTATTTCTTTTATATTATTCATATGTAAAATAATAACAAATAACACAAACAGAAATCAATAATTAAAATTAAGAAAAAATAAAAAAGGTAGAAATGCTTTATTTAAAACATTTCTACCTTTTTTATAAAACTAAATTAGCTTATAAAGCCGGGAAAAAGATCGCTCTTTCTCTTGCTGAACTTGCTAAAGAATCTGATCCATGAGCTGCATTTGCTCCAATAGATGAGCCATACAATGCACGAACTGTGCCTGCTGCTGCATCTTTAGGATTTGTTGCACCCATAAGATCTCTCCAACCTAATACTGCGTTATCTTTTTCAAGACACATAATAACGATTGGCGAAGCTGTCATAGCGTCAACCATCTCTCCAAAGAAAGATCTTTCACTATGTTCTTGGTATAATTTATGCGCTTGCTCTTGAGTCATTGTGATTTTTTCCATCCCAACAACATCAAAACCAGCGGCTTCAATCATATCAATAATTTTGCCAGCATTTTTTGCTGCTACTGCATCAGGTTTAATAATTGCAAATGTTTTTTCCATATTACGCCTTTTTGCTTGTAGCTGTTTTTTTAGCTTTTGCTGCAGCTGGTTTAGCTTTAGCTGGAGCTTTTTCTTTTTTATCTTCAGTTGATTCAGCTGAATTAGCCATATGTCTTTCAAGTTCTAACTGGAAAGCTGACTTTGCTTTTGAAGAATCAGAAGAAGTTGAAGTTTTCATAGCTTCTTTTTTAGGAGCTGCTTTTTTCTTAGGAGCTTCTGTTGAAGATGCCGCTGAAGAAACTTCTTTTTTAGCTTCTTTTTTAACTTCAAGAGCAATGCTTAAACCAAGCTTGCGCTCTTCAGCACTTGCATTGATAACGCGAAGTTCTCTTTCTTGTCCAGCTTTTACTGGCTCATCTTTTTGCTCAACTAGCTCAGAATTGTAGATTAAACCTTCAATTCCTGTTGATAGTTTAACAAAAGCACCATAATTCGTAATCTTAGTTACAGTACCTTTAACAATTGAATCTACAGGGAAATCTGTTTCTACAGTTTTCCATGGATCTTGCTTCAATTGTTTGATTCCAAGAGCAACTTTCTTGCTATCTTCATCAATAGAGATGATAACAGCTTCGATTTTATCGCCACGCTTATAAAGATCACCTGGGTGCTCAATATGTTCTGTCCATGAAAGGTCAGAAACGTGTACTAATCCGTCAACACCTGGCATTAATTGAACAAAAATACCAAAGTCTGTTACGTTACTTATAACACCTTTGATTGTTTGTCCAGCCTTGAAGTCTTCGCCAACAGCTGTCCATGGATTTTTTTCTAATTGCTTGATACTTAGAGACATTCTACGGTTATCAACATCAAGAGAAACTACTAAAGCTTCAATTTCTTGCGCAACTGTAAATCTGTCTTGTAAGTTAGAAATTCTATCAGTCCAAGAAATTTCTGAAATATGAATAAGACCTTCTACGCCTTTTTGTACTTCAACAAAAACGCCGTAATCAGTAATACTTGCAACTTTACCTTTAACACGAGTTCCAACCTGAACTGCTGAGTCAAGAGCTTGCCATGGATTTTTATCCATTTGCTTCATTCCAAGAGATACTTTGAAGTTTTCTTTATCAATAGAAATAACTTTTACAGAGATAGTTTCGCCAATTTTAACGATTTCACTCGGATGAGAAATTCTGCCCCATGTCATATCAGTGATATGTAATAGGCCATCTACTCCACCAACATCAATAAATACACCATAATTAGTGATGTTTTTAACAACACCTTCAATTATTTTGCCAGCTTCTAGAGATCCAAGAACAACTTTTCTTGATTCGTCACGACGTTCTGCAAGGAACTTTCTACGAGAAATAATAATATTTCCACGCTTCTTGTTGATCTTGATGATTTCTGCAGTAACTGTCTGACCAACATACTGATCAAAGTCTGTTACACGATGTAAGTCAACTTGTGAACCAGGAAGGAAAGCTGGAATACCAACATCAACACTTAGTCCACCTTTTACTTTATGAAGAACAATACCTTCAACAGGTAGTCCAGCTTCTTGTAATTTAGTGATTCTATCCCAAGCTTTAACCGCTTTTGCTTGCTCATATGAAAGAACAACATCGCCGTTAAAGTTTTCGATTTCATCGATCATAACTTCAATATCAGATCCAACTTCAAGAGCTTTTAACTCATGCTCTGGAAACTCATATGAAGGAACAAATCCGTTTGATTTGTAATCAATGTCAATCAACACGCCGCTTGCATCAACTTCAAGAACTTTACCTGTAATCAATTGCCCTGTAGAAAATTTCTCTACAGTACCTTCGTACAATTCTTCCATGTCCTTCAATTGAGCTTCACTTAGAGTGAACTCCTGCTCAACATGAACGACATTAGCCTTAGCAAATTGCGAGGGTCTAATAAACTCTTTTGACATAATAACTCCCAATTCAATTTTTTATCTTTCTAAAAAACTGTAAAAATGTTAAAAAATAAGATCTTTTCATGTTTAAATCTATCAAATTATAAATGACTAAGCAACTCATAATTTTTTATTTAAAAACTGACTAATTCCTTTCTGCAAAGCAATGAGTGATAGCATTCCGCACTGCATTCTTTTTAATCCAAGTGGCATATTCAGCAATTGTTCAACTAATTGTTCATCATAAGCTTTTATCTCTTCTGTCTTTTTCCCTACTGCAAAAACTGTCAATTTTGACGCCATTGCGACACTTAAAATACATCCTTTTCCTTCAAACTTAACGACCTTAACAGCTCCATCCTCAATGAGACCAGAAATTGTGACACTATCTCCGCAAGATGGGTTGTACATCGGAGAAATAAAATCGAATGTAGTTAACAATCCAAAATTTCTTGGATTTTGATAATGATCCAAAAGTTCTTGCTCATATAAATTATGCATACCCATATTAAAACCCCTATGCGCTTACAGTATTAATTATAAAAAACATCAATTTTAATAATGCTTGATTTTTTTTATGTATACATCGTAAAGTATAATAAATTTTATTACATAAAGGGATATTTCTATGAAATTTTATACGAAAAAAACATTATGTTTGTTGGTTTTATGCCTGTTTATCATACAATTAAACATAAAATCTTCTGAAAAAGGTGCTCCTTCTGTTTATGACTTAAATGATTTTTCAATGCAAAACCAAACAGATGAAGATCAATCTTCGCCAATGCCAGACCAGGTAGATAAGAATCAATCTTTAGCTCTGTTACCACCAGCCCCTGTGCCAATGTTACTACCAGCACCATTATCTACAAGGTCATCACCTTTGCAGACAGAAAACTTTAATGCTCCAGATATAAATGGAATGTTTCCTAGAGATGAGCTTTTAGATATTTTAACATCATGCAAAGATAATCTTGATTCAAATAAAAAAATAAAATCAGAATTATCTGAATCCCAAAATATTTTACTAAAAAACCAAGGCCCAAGCTATCTAAAAAAAGGAGTTTATGGGGTTGCCGTAATAACTGCTGTAAATGCCCTGAATGAAAATAATTTTTTTGGTCAACTTGTAGAAAAAAGAGTTGTTGGAATTGATGATCTTCTTTTTGCAAATGTATCTTCTAGCCTCATACAGCCCTTCCTGGTCAGTGGATTATGCTTATTTGCTTGGTACAAACTTGAGGGATGGATAAAGCAAGATGATGTTTATAGATTCAACAATTTACGAGACAACACAAACAAACAGTTTGATAGAATAGAGCAAAACGCTATAAATCAATACAAAAAACTATATGAATATATTGATAAAAGAGATCAGGCTACTATAAAGCTACTTGAAAACCAGTACCACAGCTTGCTCGACTTCTGTAAAAAACAAGACCTTGAACTGCAAGTGTTGGTGAATAAAACAAATGCTAAGTTAAACGATAAAATTGAAGATATTAAAAAAACAGACCTCCAAAGGTCTCAAGAGATACAGTCTGTGGTGGATAGTATTAAGGGAAGTATCACTAATGCTCAAAGTGAAATGGAAAAGATCCATGCTAAAATTGAACCCCTAAAAGTAAACAACCAGATAATGAAACTGCAGGTTCAGTCAATGATTCCAATTATTGACAAGGTACATAGTCAAGTTACTAATCTTGGTCATGATCTTGCTGGCAGAGATATGAATGAAGAACTGGATAATATTGAGATTCCAGAAGAAAAAGATGACACTCCACCTGATCCATCAACTCAAAAAGGTAGAGGCTCTATGTGGCGTCTGGTTAAATTATTAGTAAACCCTTCTTCAACAACCGGCAACTAAAAAACCAAAAGGTTTTTCTTTTTAAAGTAAAGTACTTTCATAAAGAAGTGCCTTACTTTAAAAAGAAAAATGCATAAATAACGTACCTCGTGACAAGTCGCAGGCTTTCAATATATTGAAAATAAAAACAAACCAAGGGCTTACTTAACTCTATAGGTTTTTTTTGGATGATAGCCAAAATCATCCGGCCATGACTCACCCTGAGATTTAACTAAATCAACTTTTTTTGGATAGCGTCTTTTAATCTGCTTGAAAACTATAGTTTTATTATTTGTTTGGTCAAAAGACGAGACCTGAGAATGATTTGATGCTTGAATTTTGCAATATTCAATCTTTTTAAGCAATCGCTTGCGACAATGAACCGGTTGGTCAGATCCACCTGACTTTGCAGATGAAAGAGCAACAAAAGATGCATTGATTAAAAGAAATAAAACAAAGTATACTTTTTTCACAACCGCGCTCCTTATCTAAGCACGAATAATATTATTTTTTTATATAGCAAACTATAATAAAATTAAACATATTTTTGCAATAAAAAATCAATTTTTTTTATATGAATTTGTGCGTGGCTCATTTGATCAGACCTTGGAGTGCTGTTGCTGCAAAACAAAGCCTGAACACCTAAAGACCAGAGGTCATTCCACGCTTGTTCATTAAAAAATGCATGGGTTACAAAAATAACAATTTCCTGAACACCCATCTGTTTTAACGCAATGCAGACCTGTATTAAAGTTTGTCCAGAATCTAAAATATCATCATAAATAATGATTTTTTTCCCAAACTTACCCTGAAAACTTTCCAATTCTATAATGCCATTGACTCTTTTTTTAAAAAAAGAACCTATATCAACAGCAGAAAACAACTTCTTAATCCAGTCATTTCGAACATTTACTCCCTGGTCAGGAAAAACAAAAGTGAAACCCTGTTGAACAAATCTTCTCATATCAAATTCAAAAATATCTTGAGAGCTGTAAGCAACGACCGGGACCTTAAGGTTAATTAATGAATCTGGATTGTGTGGTTCTAAAGTTACAATGCTATTAACCTTAAGGGCTGACAGTAAAGAATCTGCCCACCTTAGGCCGCAAGAGATCCTTGGACTACAGGAATCTTGTCGCTGGTATCCCAAGTAAGGAGAGATCAAAATAACCTGCCGAGCTTTATGTTCAGCAAGAGCTCCCAATAACATTAATAATTGAATTGTTTGATCTGCCGGAGCCGTTAAAGACCCAATAACAGCACACTTTTGATCATAAAGGGCTGGAAGATCGTATAATGAGAATTCTTGATTTGCAAATTGGCGAACCGAAAAATTATCCTGTTTTACCAATCCTTTAACAAGGTACTGATACTGATCCTGAACAAATAACATGCCATCCTTTACAACTAAAAAGCCTAAGAGCTTTGTGAGTAAACTCTTAGGCTTTTATTAAATTTTTCAGATTTTAGCTTTTGCTCTTATCTGATTTTTTACTATCCATTTTTTTTGATTCAACTTTTTTTGGATGCGACTTTTTCTTAACATCCTTCTTTTTCTCATCTTTTTTTACATGACTCATGTGTGGATGCTTTGAATCCGTTGGCTTGGCTTTTTTATTTTTACAACAACCAGCAACCAAGAAAGCCATTCCCACAAACAGAATGCTATTTAAGTACTTCATACTAAATCTCCTTTTAAATGAAACATATATTCTTTATAGATTTTCAAAATACTTAATCTCTTTTTATCGAAAAATTAAGCCTTGTTTTATACTTCTAAATCATCTTCAAGGGCTGAGCAATCTTATGATCGAGGGTCACGCATATCGCTTAATTTCTCTTCAATTAAAGCTGTTTCTGAGTTGAAAAATCCTTGCTCATAACCATAATATATAGCACAGCCAACGGCTATAACAAAAAACAACTTAACCATATAGCTCTTCATAACTACGCTCCTTTTAAAACTTGTTGGTAAAGGTTAAACTCTACCAACTTTAACTTTTACCAACTTTTCACTTGATAAAATCTTCTTAACTGCAACTTGAACTTGGTCTACAGTTATTTTTTGTAGAGTCTCTACACGTTTTTCAAAATAGTCAAATGGTAAATTATACTTTTTAAGAAATAAAAATGTGGAAGCTTTTTGATCATTAGATTCATAAAGAGAATCAAAGGAATTAATTAATGCATTTTTTGCTTCCTGCAACTCTTCTTCGGATAGTGTGTCAATCGCATAATCAATCTCTTTTATGATTGCAGCCTGCGCTTCATCAACTCTATCATTAGAAACAATAGTTTTTATTAAAATCATTCCTGGCTGATGCCCCGCACTGTACAGCAATGATCCACCAATTGTATAAAACAAACCACTTTGCTCTCTCAACTGAAAAAGACGAGAACTCATAGAACGCAAAGATCCACCCGTAAGTATTTGGTCAAATAAAAGTATCTTATCAAAATCATCATGAGCACGTTCAACTGAAGCTCCCGCAAACACAAGAACCACCTGGTCTCTGTTAAGATAAGACAAGAGTTCTTTTGATTCAACCGGCTCAAGAGAAGGATGTGATAAGTCTCTCACGGCTTGCCCTTGCCATAGACCAATCGTCTTACTAACAAGCTTTGGAATATCTTGATTCTTTATATTTCCAACAACCGCCAGTCGAGCACCAACCGGAGACATCATATTTTTATAATAATCAATACAGTCCTGTAAGGTAATTGCTTCCAAGCTTTCTTGCGAACCTAAAATCATTTTTTGGTGTGAATGATTTTTATACACAACATCTCGAGCTAGCTGCACACTGAAGGCCGAGGCATTGTCCCAATATTTTTTAATTTGAATTGAAATCAAGCTTTTAACTTTTTCAAAGGCCGCCTCTTCAAATGAAGCGTTTGTTAAGATTTCAGATAAAAACGAAAGTGCTTTTTCTGTATCTTCTGGCAAACATGTTGTGCTAATGCTTCCCGGAGAAATTGAAAACAAAATTCCATACGACTCTATTTCATCAGAAAATAACTGCCCGGGATAATTAAGAGTTCCCTCTAAAAGCATTTTGGTTGTCAAAAAACCAATTCCTTGTAAATTTTCTGGGTCATAAAAATGATTCGCCTTAAAATCAAGCTGAATTTCAACAATATCAACCGTATCATTTTGATACCACAACAACTCTAGTCCATTATCGATCTGTTGAGTTTCTGGCTGACCATGTTTTACAATCTTCTTTTTTTGAAGCTCAACAGTATGAACATACAAACCATCTTCAACTAAACCTTCACGTTGTTTTGCGCCTAAAATTTTTGCATCTTCCTGATCAGAAAGCTCTTGTAGTTTATTAAGCCTTGGTAGGTCAGCTTGAGGAATAGGAAGTACCTGGCCTTGGTTGCGAACAACTGAACTGCAATGATTTTTTGCAAGATCTTGAATATCTTTTACCAATTCTTCACTGCTTACATCACCATAAGAAAATGGATATAAAGGATCCTTTATTGCAACAAAAGATTTACCAATTGCGTATGCCTGTTTTTCTGTATCTTCTAATGTTTGTTGATATTCAATTTGAGCAAATCTTTGAGCTCTCTCGACTTCTTTAAAAGTTGGTCCTTGCTGAGCAATGTCATCAATTTCTGTTTGAATATGCTCTACAATTTTATCAATATCAGCTTCATTCTTTGGACCAAACTCTATGAAAAAAATTGCTTGATCGAAAAGATCATACACAAATGCATGGACGTTCACAACAAGCTGAAGTTTATCTACAAGTATTTTATACAAACGAGAGCCTCTACCGGTAGCAAGAATGTATGCAAATGACTCTAGGGTAAACTCGTTTTTAGTAATAATTCCCGGAACAAGAAAAGCAACAGAACAAATAGGCTGTTTCAAATCTCTAAAAAGTTGAACTGTCTTCCGCTTAAGGTCTTCATTTACATAAAATTCTTCTTTGTTCCAACCATTACCAGCAGGAATGGACCCAAACTCTGCTTGAACTTTATCATGCACTTGCCCGGGATCAACATCACCTACAATAACCATTACGGCATTATCCGGAGTATAATGTTTTTTGTAAAAAGACAATAAAGTTTCGCGTGTTACGCTCCACAAATCCTGCTTATACCCAATAATAGGATAATGGTAGGGGTGTGATTCAAACATGTTCGTTACCATTGACTCTGCCAATGTTGCTGCATAGTTATCTTTATACATTTTTAATTCTTGAATAACAGCCTTAACCTCAGAGTTAAGATGCTCCTGCTTAAACGTACAATTTTGCATACAATCAGCCATGATTGGTAAAACTTTATCCCAATTTGCAACAGGAATATCAAATAAATAACCCGTATAATCATATGAAGTGAATGCGTTACAACTTCCAGAGAGCTTGCTCACGGTAAGATTAATATCCGACTCTGTTAATTTTTCAGTTCCCTTAAAAATCATATGCTCTATGAAGTGGGCTATGCCTTTTTCGCCGCCCTTTTCATGCTTAGAACCAACATTATACCATAACTGAACAGAGACCTTTTCAGCATCTTTTTTTGGACAAACTAAAACTGTTAATCCATTACTTAAACTCGATTGAACAACACGATCTGACTGCATAAGCTCTTCCTAAAATTTTAAATTCATTGATGTTTTTGTGAAAAAATTAATTACCACCCAATCACTATTTATAAATAAATATACTTAAACCAACCGCTAGATCAAAAGATACAAACAATGCTTAAAGTTAAAGCTCATAAAGGATTTTTTCATGCTATACTGAGGGTAAATAAATATAATTATATAATTTTATACCGTTATGATATCACATATTTTTTCTACTAAACATCTTTTTATCATGGTTGCTGCCCTGATAGCTGGAATTTGCTGGACACCATACACACTCCTAAGCTGTTTAGCTCTGCTAGTATCTCTTTGCGTACTCCACAAAGAAGAAAGTTTTATCTTTCTTTGTAGCATAATTCTTTGCTTTTTCTTTTTTGGTATAACACGATATTATCAAAATCGAGAAGTTTATTTTTCTGACACTAATTTACTTAATAAAAATTGCAACATTACCGCAACGGTTAAGGAAATTTTACCACGCCTGGATGATCAAGAGCAAATATGCATACTTTTACAAATAAGCTCAATACAAACAAAAGACACGGAGAAGCATTGCAATAAAAGCATTTATTTATTTTTGCCATTTTATTCGAAGCTCTGGATTAAGCCATACCAAAAAATCATTATCAAAAACATAATTCTCAAACACCCACAATCAAATTCATATCAAGAATACCTTATCCGTGCAAACATTTGGGCAACGGCACATCAAAAGCGGCTCTCGTATACAACAATATCCAAACCAACCTTACTCAGACAACAAATCACTATCCTTTGTGAGCTGCCGCTCAAAATAACAGACCGCGCAGTCTCTGAACTAACACACACCCTGTACCTCTCAATATTTTGTGGCAAAAAAATAAAATCTGAAACAACCACAAAGATGAAGCGTCTCTTCCAATACTGGGGGATATCTCATCACCTAGCGCGATCTGGGTTGCACCTTATCCTGCTTATTGGACTACTAACCCTTCTTTTTTCTTGCATACCATTCTCTGCTCGACGCAAACAAATAATCATTGTTGGCATGCTGTTTGTTTATTACAGCATAACTTATTCATCAATAGCTTTTGTGCGTGCTTTTGGCATGTACCTTCTTTATTTCACGTGTAAACAAATGTCCCTGCCAAGCAAACCCATACACATTCTCCTGACAACTGCTCTTTTCATTTTAATCATAAACCCTCACCACCTTTTCTTTCTTGATTTCCAATTAAGCTTTATCGCGACCCTTCTCATTCTTTGGTTCTGCTCCTCAACTCAAAAAAGTTAAACTATTGCTTCTTAACTCTTCGGTTTTCTATGGTGGGATGAATAAAAAATCGTCCTAAAAATCCAATAAGGAGAGTTGTTGTGAAAACAATCAAAAAATATATTTTTTTTCTATGTATAAGCTTGCTATATTTGGATAAAGCATTTACAAGCGATCTCCAAGAAAATCACAACCCTGTTGATTTTAAAAAACCATACGACTTTCCATTAAGCGAAGAGGATTATTGCTTTTTAGAGGAAGAAAACCAAACAGAAGAAGAGTTGTTAGAATTACGCTCAATCAATACAAAAAAACCAACAACCCTTATTATATTTGCTGCAGCAGACAATGACCTATACCCATTTATATGGAAAAACATTAGACAGATGGAGGCAATTGGCTCAAACGAAAACATCAACGTCATCGTTCAGCTCAACACCCCTGGAAGCTCTAACCCAACTAAACGATATCTCATAAAAAAAGGAAAAAGACTTCTTGTTCCGGCCCAAGGAGCAGACCTGACAACAAAGCTTAATAGCGGAAGCCCTCAAACTCTTGTCGACTGCGCATCATGGGCAATGAAACACTACCCCGCAGACAATCTAATTATTAATTTATGGAATCACGGATCAGGAATTTATGACCCAGGCACATCAAGAACAATTAAAAGCTCTGAGCTATTTCACATCAACCCAACAACCCACATGCTTGACCTTGATCGAAACATTGGATACATAGACTTATTAAACCAAAACAATGAAAAAGAAGAAGCACAAAGAGGTATCTGCTTTGATGAAACCTTCCGAAGTTATATGTCCGGCCAAGACCTCAAGTTTGCATTGCGAGAAATTCAACTGAAAGTTCTTGGGGGCAAAAAAATAGCTATGATTTGGTTTGACGCTTGCTTAATGTCAATGCTTGAAGTTGCAACGATATGCAAAGATCATGTTGATTACCTTGTTGGCTCTCAAGAAGTCGAACTTGCATCAGGATCAAACTATGAATTTGCCCTTCGCCCTTTCTTGGACAAAAGCCTAACGCCGAAAGAGTTCGCCTGTCACATCGTCAACTCTTACGAAAAAGCATACCAACCAATTACTCGGGATTACACACAATCAGCCCTGGACCTGTCAGGAACCGGACAAATAGAAACAAATATAAACAAGATTGCAATAGAGTTGATGCTCGCCATTAGGGATCAAAAAAACAACAGCGTGATAGCTACCCTCAAGCAATCAAAATCGCGTCCATTCTGCACCTGCTTTGAAGAGCCATCATACATTGACTTACGCCATTTTTACACAAACCTTCAGGCTAACATCAGCAATATACGCCTGAAAGATCCCGTAAAAGAAGCTTCTATAAAAGAAAACTTAGCAAGACTACTGCACGAAGGCATTGGCCTCATCAACACCTTTATTGTTGCAAATAAAACAGGAAGTAACCTGCAAAGGGCTGGTGGGATATCAATCTATTTTCCCGAGCGAGGGATGTTTAATTCCTACCCAAGATCTGAATTTGCCCAAACCAACAGCTGGAACAAACTGCTGATCCAGTACCTATTAAGCAAGAAATAAGTTACAATGTGAAAACACAAAACCAACCATCTATCCAAATTGTAATAAAATGTGGATAAGTGGTGGATAAGTGGTGGATAAGTGGTGGACAACTATGAGGGGTATATAGAAAACACCTACTAGATCGACGCTTTCAGTTGGTTGTCTCTGAATAACGCCTCCTGGATGGTTGATCCAAGACAGGCACAAAAGTTATCCACATAGTTGTCCACCACTTATCCACCACTTATCCACATTGATTATAAAAATGAATAAGACCTACTAGAGATCTTTTTAGAGCAATATTATTGAGTTATCCACATAAAGGAGCTTTACCTATTATTACTAATCTTTTTATATATATATATAATACAGTTAATACATCAAAAACTTAAACTGTTTCAAATCAAGGGGAATGTTTCTTTTTTTTCATTTTTCTGATATTCTTTGAATATACAAAATTGTTATATTATTAATTGTTCATAAGAAATATTTTAACTATGTTACATAACGTAATATCAGAGCTCGTTGATGAAAAAGGTTTGAAAAAATCTGATCTCAGTGAGATTATAAAAGAAGGTATCTTAGCTGCGTATTTGAAAAAATATCCAGAAGCTATTTTACGTGTAAATTTTGACAAATCAGGGGCCGTTGTAGTAGAAACTGAAAAAACAGTTGTAACTGAGCCCGAAAATGAATTATTAGAAATCAGCATTCGCAAAGCACGCTTTGTTAAAAAAGGCGTTGCTCTTGATGAAGCCATTTGGATTCCTTTTGATGGGTCAATTGGCCGAGTTGAGATATTGAAGGCGAAACAGGTTATAGCCTCACTCATCCGTGATGTTGAAGCTATGAGTGTGTACAATGAATTCGTAGAGAAGCAAGGTTCTATTGTTCATGGGACTGTTCACAAATGTGAAAACAGTGGAACAACGGTTATGCTTCGCGACACCTTGGCGTTTTTGCCTCGATCGCTGTCTATTCCAGAAGAACGACACGTTGCAGGTCGACCAATCAAAGCGCTTTTGAAGGAGGTTCACTCTGATTTTAGAAGCGGAGGTCAGCTTATTTTGGATCGTTCATCTGGAGAGTTTCTAACCAAATTGTTGGAACTTGAAATTCCGGAAGTCTATGACAACTTGATTGAAATCAAGGCTGTTGCGCGAAAAGCTGGGTATAAATCAAAAATTATAGTCGCTTCTCATGATGCAAATGTTGATCCAGTTGGGACTTGTGTAGGTGTTGGAGGTGGTCGAATTAAGCCCATCCTTAAAGAACTTTGTAGTGAAAAAATCGATATCATTTCATGGGTTAATTCTCGAGAAGAGTTAGTTAAGAATGCTTTAAGACCAGCTGAAATTAACAAAGTTGAAATTGTTGATAAAGAGGCAACTGTCTGGTTGAATGAAGATCAGCGGGCTTTTGCTATTGGAAAAATGGGACAAAATATTAGTCTTGCTGCAGAGCTGCTTGATGTCAACATTCACTTGATGTCAGTTTCACCGTTATCAAGTGAGTCAGCAACGTTTGTAGACTCTGATGTAGATGTCGAAAATAATGACAGTAACTAGTATTGGTAGGGTTTTGAATGCGCGTATATGAGTTTTCTAAAAAGTTTGATGTCGCTGTAAAAGACATCGTTGAATTGCTTAAGGGTAGAGGTATCCGTCGTACTGATGCGGAGTTTATGCTCTCAGACTCTCACATTTTATTTCTTAAAAAGAGGCTTCACGTTGGAAACTCTAAAGAGGCTGTTGCTACTGCCCGTGTAGAGATTGACGTCTTAGACAGAGAGACTTCTTTGGGTGCTTTAGCTCAAACCCTTGGACGCCCTGCTAGTGAAATCATAATTCTCTTGTTGAAGCGCGGCATTGTTGCAAACATCAACAAGTTGTTACCTAAGGATGTTGTTACAATAGTTGCAGAAGAGTATGGCGCAACGGTTGTGAGTGATTTAAAAGACACGGCAAACAAGAGCCTTGTTTTTAAAGAGTCGTTAGAAAAAGAAAAAGTTAAGCAAGAAAAAAGAGATCCAGTTGTTGTTATTATTGGTCATGTTGATCACGGAAAAACAACATTGTTGGATTATATTCGTAAATCAAAAGTTGCATCGGGTGAAGTTGGCGGGATTACACAGCACTTAGGTGCTTATCGTGTTCCTACCGACCATGGTAGCGTTGTGTTTCTTGACACGCCTGGCCATGAGGCTTTTTCAGTTATGCGTGAGCGTGGAGTTAGTGTTGCTGACGTTGTAACGCTTGTTGTAGCAGCAGATGATGGCGTAAAGCCTCAAACGATTGAATCTATCAAGGCCGCACAGGCTTTGGACGTTGCGATTGTTGTTGCGATTAACAAAATTGATAAAGTTGATCAAAATAAAATTGAAGTTGTAAAAAGAGAGCTGTCTCAGTATGGCTTGCTGTCTGATGAATACGGTGGAGACACTCCGTACATGCTTATATCGGCAAAAACAGGTAAGGGTGTTGACGAGCTGTTAGAGTTGCTAGCGTTACAAGCAGATATGCTTGACCTGGTTACAAGCTCAAAAGTTACAGCACGTGGATATGTTTTAGAGTCTCAAATTAAAAAAGGTCGTGGAGCCGTTGCTTCTTTGTTGTTGCACTGTGGAACGTTGTCTGTGGGTGATTATTTCATTTGCGGTAAAGTTGACGGTAAGATCAATTCTATTGTTGATGGTGCGGGTAAGTCCTTGAAATCTGTTGGCCCTTCGGTGCCGGTATTGGTTTCTGGGTTCTTCGAAATGCCAAAAGCTGGAGATCTTCTACAGGTTTCATCACAAAAAGAGGTGAAAAAACATCAGTCTGAGGTTGAGTATGATGTTCAGGTGAAACAACTTTATGACGCTTCTCAGGAAGCTCTTAATGTGATTGTTAAAGTTGGATCATTTTCATCTTTAGATGCAGTTGTTAATTCCCTTTCTGCAATTCCTGCATATAGATCTCTCCCAATCCGAGTTATATCTTCGGGTGTTGGTGATATAAATGAAAGTGATATTGAATTTGCTGAACAAGCTGATGCTACAATTTACGGCTTAGACGTTAAGGTTGAGCGTAATGCAGCAGCCTTGAGAAGTGAAGTTCCTATTAAAATTTACAATATTATTTATCAGTTGGTTGATGATGCTAAGGCGGCTGTTTTGAAAACAAGACGACCTGAGTATATAGAAACCGAGCTTGGTAAAACAATTATAAAAGCTGTGTTCAGAGTTAACTCTTCAAGTATTGCTGGTGGCGGAGTCGTCAAAGGTAATATGAAAAAAGGTGAGCTTGTTGCTATTTATAGAAATAGTAAAAAGATTGGCGAAGGTACAATTAAAAGTCTTCAAAGAGATAAAAGAGCAGTTGAAATTGCTCCAGAAGGATTTGATTGCGCTTTTAGAGTTGATTCGTTTGAATCTTGGAAGCCTGGCGACGAAGTTGTTTGTTTTACTAGAGTAGAAAAGCTTTAATGAAACGTGTTGCTTTGCGTTGCTCTTTGTTGCATAAATAACTTAGAATTACACAAAAACCCCTCCCAGTGAGGGGTTTTCCTTTTGTTGCAATTTCTTTTATGTAGTTTCTTTTTTACATTTAGTTTATTATCAATAGACTTTTTTATAGATCTCTTGCTATAGAATATTTCGAAAAGATATTTAGGTAGTATGGTTTGAGAACTGCTTATTAACGAAGTGAAAAAATAATTTTTAAATAAATTGTTGCATTCACTTCGTTTTTTTATTTTATTAAGCTTTTTATTACCCCAAGGTTTTTTTTGTCACCCTCTAACTCATCAGAATGCGGGGTTTCTAATATTTTTGGAATGAGCGTGAATCGAGGATCGTTCATTATCATTGAAAACGCTTCCAGATTCATGCAACCTTCGCCGATGTTTTCATGTCGATCAACGCGAGAGTTTAATTCTTTTTTCGAGTCATTTATATGAAACAACTTGAGAAATTCAAGCCCAACCGTTGCATCAAAATGATCCATGGTGTTGGTATACCCTTCAGTTGTTCTGAAGTCATAGCCTGCAGCAAATGTATGACAGGTGTCAAAACAAATCCCTATTCTCTCTTTATGAGTAATTGGCTTGAGGATTGCGGCTAATTCTTCAAACGAACTGCCAATACTTTTACCTTGTCCAGCCATAGTTTCTACCAGTACCGCTACAGAACAGTCTTTTGTTTCCTCAAGTGCCTGATTAATAAAAACTCCAGTTTGCTCAAGCGTGGCTTCTTTTTGACCGGCTTCGGCCGTTCCGGGGTGTAATATTAGGTAGGGAATTTCTAATCTCTGGCACCTCTTTATCTCATCAACAAGCGCAATAAGTGACTTTCTTCGAACTTCTTCTGTCACAGATCCTAAATTAATGAGATATGAGGCGTGCGACACGACAACCTCAATAAGAGAGTTTTTTTGTGCTGATATAAAATCCCGAGCCTCTTTCTCAGCAATGGCCTTGGATGCCCACCGACGATTGCTTTTCGTGAAGATTTGTATTGCTGTACATCCAATTTCGGTGCCTTCTGCTATTGCGTTGGAAAACCCTCCAGAGATGGAAACATGAGACCCGAGAAGTTGAGAACTTTTTTTTATATTCATTGGTATTTCCTTCGTTCATTTATTTATATTGGAAGGTCTAATCATTGTTTATAGCTTATCATATCCATCGTGATAAATTTGACAAATTTCATTATTTTATAGAAACTTAAAACAATTAGATTTTCTAATAGTTGATAAATTCTCGCCTCTCATTTTCCAGGACTCCCATGAAATTTTTCCAGACAAAAAGGTTGTTAGCAATCGCATTGCTACTATTGCCTTTCGTTGTTCTTTCTAAAGAATTAACTGAGTCAAAGCAATCTGTTATAACTCAATTTAAAATAGAAAAAGAGCTCTTTGCTAATCGCAATATGACATTTCTGAACAGTAACGTTATTTATGATAGTTCATTTAGGTACAGAACAACAGCTGACGGTGTTTTAATTGCTAAATATGGTGATATAGAAGCAAACCCTGCCCTTGAAGTTAAGGGAATTGGTAGATTCCGTTATGATGTCGGAACTCCTGCAATTGTTAAAACCGCGGCGACGACAACCACGGTTGCTGGGACGGCAATTGCTATTCCAAGTACAGATGTTCAAAAGACACTTTTCTTTTTGAGAGAACTTCAGATGAAAGTATCTCTTGATAAAAATCCAGAAGGCTCAAAAAATTATATTAAGTTTGGAAGTTTTCCATATCAACTTGGTCGTGGCATATCTCTTGGTGTGGCTTATGATTCTGGTGGTTTCTTGGATCTTAGTCCTCGATTCTCTATTGATCAGTTTGCACCGGGCATGTTGTTACATCTTGATACGTTCAGCGAAAAACTTTCAGCTGATGTTTATTACGGAATGCTTTCAAATCCGAACTCTTCATTAAAAGAAAATTTAGAAATTATTCGTCAAAATGAAATTCGAGACGACGGTCGTAGCGCTATGCGTGGACAAGATCGTAGAGTTTGGATTGTTGCGGGTGCTTTACACTGGAAGCCGTTTGTAGGCGATGGTTGTAAGTTAGACATTGATCCATACGCATACATGCACCTTTCTCCAGATCAAAGCCTTGAATTTACAGCAGACTCTGATAGTCAATTGTATGCGATTGGATCAGCCCTTGAGTACAAACTAGGCAACTTTGAGCTTGGTTTTGATGCAGCGTTTCAGGGTGGAGCAACAAGAATAAAAAAATGGGATCGAAATTATACAAATCTTGTTAATTTAGATGGTGTTGTTACATCGCAATATACTAAAGTCTATGCAAGCGATCCAGCTGTTCCGGGAGCTCTTTTGGCGGTAGCAACAACAGCAAACCAGGTAATTGTTGCTGATTCAGAGAAAAATGTTTCGCAGAATGGTAAAGAAATCGAAACAAGCGGGCTATTTAATGCTATTAATAGATTTCGCCCATATCAACAACAGTTGGTTCATGGATATTTCTTTGTTCTTGATTCTGCGTATAAAATTAACAATGAATTTAAAGCATCTACAGATTTCGGATATGTTTCTGGACATTTATCCCAACTTAAAGATCTTGCTTCTATGACAGAAGAGCAGAGAATGAAGCAGGAGTATAATGGATTCATACCAGTTCAATCGGTATATTCGGGCAAGCGCATTCAGCACTTAGTTATGTTAAATACTGGTGTGCCACGATTTGTTGTTGAATATCCTCAGTTGCCGTCTGCTGATTATAATGTAGCCTCAAAAATTACTGGTGTTGCAACACTAACCGATAAATTTACGAATCTTGCATACGCTGCTGGAGCAATTGAATACAAGCCAGCGCGACTAGCAGATCAAAAATTACTATTTAAACCTGTTTGTATTTATTATTGGATGCCAGAAGCACCTAAGTTGTTAAATGATATAAATAGCACGGACACATCTAACTACACCCAGGCTTCTCATGCCCTTGGAACCGCTCTCAGTTTACAATTCACTGCAACTTTAATAGAGTGTTTAGACGTTGGTGGATTTGCAGGTTTAATGTTACCAGGAAAACAGTACAAGCAGTTTGCAGGAACGCAGCTTAAGAACGGAAAGCTTGGTAGCGACATTGCTTATGTTGTTAACTTTTCAGCGACATATAATTTTTAAATAAAAAGTGAGTATGACTATGATAGATATGAAGCGAACAACCTACTGTGGATTAATAACAGAAAAATTTTTACATCAAGAAATTTCTTTGGCTGGTTGGGTTAATAAACGTAGAGATCATGGCGGATTAATTTTCGTTGATCTTCGTGATCGACATGGAATTATGCAGATTGTTTTTAATCCAGATTTTAATGAGCAATCACATGAGTTAGCGCAACAGCTTCGTAGTGAATATGTCATTTTGGTTACTGGTAAAGTTGTTCGACGTGATGATAATTTGATTAATAGTCAAATTGCAACCGGAGAGTTTGAGCTACAAGTTTCTCGTCTAACGATTCTCAACAAATGTAAGATGCTTCCTTTTGCTTTAGAAGAAGGTGAAAGTGTTGATGAAGAAACTCGTTTAAAGTATCGCTATCTTGATTTACGTCGTCCTGAAATGTTGAAAAAAATGCAATTGCGTAACGAAATTGTTTTCGCAACTCGAGAGTTTTTTTACAAAGAGGGATTTGTTGATATCGAAACTCCAATTTTAACAAAAAACACCATGGAAGGGGCCCGAGAATTTATCGTGCCATCTCGTATTCATGAACATAGTTTTTATTCTCTGCCACAATCTCCACAAATTTATAAACAACTTTTAATGGCAGCCGGTTTCGATAAATACATTCAAATAGCTCGATGTTTTCGTGATGAAGATTTACGTTCAGATCGTCAACCAGAATTTACACAACTTGATATTGAAATGTCGTTTGTTAACGAAGAAGACGTTATCAGCGCAACCGATCAGTATATTAAATTTTTATTAAAAAAAGTATTGAATATAGACGTACAAATTCCATTTAAAAGAATTACTTACGACTATGCATTTTCTAACTTTGGATCTGACAAACCTGATATTCGATTTGATTTAAAGATTCAAGATTTTTCATCTTTGTTTGTAAACACAGAACTTAAATTTTTAAAATCAGTTGTTGCGGGCGGCGGACACGTCGGTGGATTACATGTTTCGGGTAAAGCGTATACTCGCTCAGAGCTACTTGCTTGGGTTGATAAAGCTGTTAAATTTGGTGCAAAAGGCTTGTTGTGGATTCGCTTTAATGAAGATTGTAAGCATGAGTCACCAGTTGCAAAATTTTTACCAGAAAACTTTTTTGATATTGTTAAGGAGACTATTTGTCCAACGCTTAAAGCTGGCGATACAATTTTCTTAATTGCTGGTGAGTACGAAGAAGCATGGACCCTGCTTGGTCGTTTACGTTTAGAGCTTGCGCAAGATTTAAAAATTATTCCAGAGAATGAACTTAATTTTTCATGGGTAGTTGATTTCCCAATGTTCGAATATAGCAAAGAAGATAAACGTTGGTATTCGAAACATCACCCTTTCACTTCTCCGCAAGATGGTTGGGAAAAACTAGAACAAAAAGACATTAAGGCTCGTGCATACGATATCATACTTAATGGAGTTGAACTAGGTGGTGGATCGGTTAGAATTCATGACTCTTCAGTGCAAAAAAAAATATTTGCAATGATTGGTATGACCGAAGAAGCTGCACAAAATTATTTCGAGTTTTTGCTTGAGTCTCAGGAAATGGGATGTCCACCTCTTGGCGGACTTGCAATCGGAATAGATCGCTTTGTTATGCTATTAACTAACTCAAAATCAATTCGCGATGTCATTGCATTTCCAAAAACTCAACGTGGAGCTGATCCAATGATGAAGTCACCTTCATTGGTTGAAGAGTCAAAATTAGATATATATGGATTAAAGTTTTCACCTAAGAAAACTAAGTAGATTTAAAATTAATAAAAAGCGGCCTGAAATTCAGGCCGCTTTTTTAATACAAAATGTTTTTATAAAGGATTATCGATGAAAAAATTAATGATAGCGTTATTGATGTTTATGGGAAAAGTTTCTTACGCGGCTGAACAACCAAATTTAATGGCTTTGGAAAGTGAAAAAGCTGTTCAAGTTCAAAGTGAATCACTGGAGCAAGCTTCATCAACAGCTGCTGCAGAAATTTCAGAAGATTTGAGTGCTCTCACAACTAAAGCAAACAAGCAACTAGATGAGATAAATTTTGAAAAAAACTATCCAATGCTAGCAGAGGGATTTTATTTTTTAGGGAAACCTGATTTTCAAAAACACATGGAAGAAAAGGTAAAAGAAAATCAATCAAAAAAAACAGAAACAAAAGAATCAGAAGAAAATTTATTGAGTTTGGTTTGTAGCCCTGTAGATAGTGCCGTAGAGTCGATGGAAGATGAAATATTTAAACAAGTTTTTCCTTACTATGTTAAAATTTCAGACACAGCAATTGATCATGGTGTTGACTTTGAAAGCATTAAAGAGCCAACTTTTGTATATTGTTCTAAGCATATTCAAATGTTTAGAAATAGAGTTAAATATGACGAAAAATTTAAACAAAAATTTCAAAAATCATTTGAAAAAATGTTTTTAAAGGCATCCAAGAATCTTTCTTCTGGTAGGGAATTTGACTTCTCTTCTTATGAAATTAAAAACTTAGAATATTTACTGGTAATGGGTGTTGATCCAAACATTTATGTAGAGCACGAAGAAAAGCTTACGCCAGCTCATATGGCTGTACTGTTTAAAACTACTTCTGCTTTGCAAGTATTAATTGATATAAAAGTTAATTTAAGAGCTTGGGATAGACATGGTCTTACTCCATTACATTTTGCAGCATCCTTTGATATTGAAAATAAAAATAAGGCAGATAGTATTAAAGCTATCTTGAAAGCAGATCCATTGCTTGCATATGTTCTATCAAAAAGCAAAAAAACTGCATTAGAATGCGCTACTTTAAAAGAAGCTGAGATGGCATTTTTGTTGATCGACACTGAAGAAGATCAAGAAAAAGCAGAGTTTTCGAGTGATGATGAATTTAAATAAAATTGTTTTAAATGAAAAGAATTAATGAAAATATTTATATTGGTGACCTTGATGTTGACAGGACAACTGTTTTTTGCTGCGCAAGAATCTAAAAAAAATGTTACAGCAAGTCACGAAAACAACAAAAAAGCAGATCAAGGTTATAGTGTGATTTCTGATTTTCTAGGTGTGAGCTCTGATAGCATAGAAAATTTGAAAAAAGATACTAAACTTTCAGAAACTGAAACAATAGAACTTTTACGTATAATTAATTCTATTTATACAAACTTCGATGACTTCAATAAATAAATTTTAATTTATCACTACAATAATATTTAAGATCAATTTAGTTATATAGTTTTTTTCTTAAAAATAAAAACTATATAACTAAAAATTTTTTTAGTTTTGAAAAACAACCGAGAAGTCTTTTTATAAATATATTATTCGTAAAAATATATATTCTAAGATTAAAATTTTCTTCAAATATTCACTAAAAAAATTTTAGCGAACTATTATAAATAAAAACAGCCTGATTTTAGGGCTGTTTTTTTATAATAACTGTGGACATTGACACAAGCCCAATGTTATTTTTGCTTTGCTTTAAAATTACTAATTTTTATAAGGAGTTGAGTGTGTATAAAAAATTAATGATCATGGTTTTTGTAAATATTTTTGTTGTTTTTAATTTACAGTCATCGCAACCATTAACTTCTTTGAATGATCAATTGAATAGTGATTCGAATTCATTTGAAGAAAAATTAGCAATTCTTAATAATGATAAATCAAAGCTTGCAGATGAATCAAAAGAGATTAATTTACTTATTAAAGAAGCAAAAAATGACCACTTTTTTTTGAAAGAACTTGAAACAAAAAGAATAGGTCTAAAAGATTTAGCTTTTTTGAAAAAAATAAATGATGAAATAGAATCATTGCATCTAAAGCTCAGATCTACGATTGATTCAGCCGAGTCTCGGTCTTTTGCATTGGAAAAAGCTGTTGAAGAATTGGAGCTACGTGAAAAAAGCATAAAACAAAAACTTGATGATTTCAGGACTTCCGCAATAGTTAATAAGTAATTCATTGAAAGATCTCTCCAGATCAACTAATTGAATGTTTTTAAATTGTTTAAAAGAGATGCATTTTTACGTTTAAGAGCTCTTAGAGCTTCTTCAGGC
>Ga0209390_10003609_pt1 | contig 24788 bp, 11 predicted proteins | sample BON01_FD_187212 | JGI IMG/M metagenome (GOLD analysis project Ga0209390, IMG submission 187212) | Freshwater microbial communities from Lake Bonney liftoff mats and glacier meltwater in Antarctica - BON-01 (SPAdes) (version 2) | ecosystem: Environmental > Aquatic > Freshwater > Ice > Glacier... | reverse complement strand
CCCCCCCCTCAAAAACAAAACAAAACACACCGAAAAAAATTGCAGCGTCCTCGTGTCCAACAACGGCCTCGCCGCCGTCAAGTTCATGCGCAGCGTCCGCTCGTGGGCCTACCAGACCTTTGGCTCCTCGCGCGCCATCGCGCTGGTCGCCATGGCGACGCCCGAGGACATCCGCATCAACGCCGAGCACGTGGCGCTGGCGGACCAGTTCGTGGAGGTGCCGGGCGGCACCAACAACAACAACTACGCCAACGTCAAGCTGATCGTCGAGGTGGCCGAGCGCGCCGGCGTGGACGCCGTGTGGCCGGGCTGGGGCCACGCGTCGGAGAACCCCGAGCTGCCGTCGGCGCTGGCCGAGCGCGGCATCCGCTTCCTCGGCCCGCCCTCGGCGCCCATGGCCGCCCTGGGCGACAAGATCGGCTCGACCATCCTCGCCCAGGCCGCCGGCGTGCCCACCCTCGCGTGGTCCGGCTCGGGCGTGGCCGTCTCGTTCGAGGTGTGCCGCGGCGTCATCCCCGACGACGTCTACCGCCGCGCGTGCGTGCACAGCGTCGAGGACGCGGTCGAGTCGTCCGGCCGGATCGGCTACCCCGTGATGCTCAAGGCGTCATGGGGCGGCGGTGGCAAGGGCATCCGCAAGGTGCACTCGGACGACGAGGTGCGCGCGGTGTTCAAGCAGATTCAGGGGGAGGTGCCCGGCTCGCCCATCTTTGCGATGAAGCTGGCGCCGGCCTCGCGCCACCTCGAGGTGCAGCTGCTGGCCGACAACCACGGCAACGTGGCGTCCTTGTTCACGCGCGACTGCAGCGTGCAGCGCCGCCACCAGAAGATCATCGAGGAGGGGCCCGCGGTGGCCGCGCCCCAGGAGACGCTGCGCGACATGGAGCGGTGCGCGCGCGCGCTGGCCAGCTCGGTCGGCTACTCGGGCGCGGCCACGGTCGAGTACCTCTACTGCATCGAGACGGGGCGGTACTACTTCCTCGAGCTCAACCCGCGCCTGCAGGTGGAGCACCCGGTGACCGAGGGCATCACGGGCGTCAACATCCCCGCGTGCCAGCTGCTGATCGGCATGGGCGTGCCGCTCCAGCGCATCCCCTTCATCCGCTCTGTCTACGGCGCCGACCCCAAGGGCAGCGACCTGTTCGACATCGAGACCACGCCCCAGCGCGTGCCCGACACGCACGTGATCGCTGTGCGCATCACCAGCGAGAACGCCAGCGACGGCTTCAAGCCCACGGCCGGCCGCATCGACGAGCTCGTCTTTCGGCCCACGCCCGAGGTGTGGGGCTACTTTTCTGTGAAATCCGGCGGCGGCATCCACGAGTACAGCGACTCGCAGTTCGGGCACCTGTTCGCGAAAGGCCCCACGCGCGAGGCCGCCACGCGCGCCATGGTCGTGGCCCTGCGCGACGTGCGCGTGCGCGGCGAGGTGCACACCATTATCGACTACGCCGCCGACATGCTGCAGTCGGCCGAGTTTGTCAACAACCGCATCCACACGGGCTGGCTCGACTCGCGCATCGCCGCCAACGTGAAAGCGGAGCGCCCGCCGTGGCACCTGGCCGTGATCGGGGGCGCGTGCGTGCGCGCGCACGAGGCCATCGCCGCGCAGGCGGCCGAGTACCTGGGCTTCCTGTCCAAGGGCCAGCTGCCGCCGCCGGACGTGTCGCTCGTGGCGTTCCGCGACGACCTCGTCATCGACGACGTCAAGTACCCTGTGGCCGTCGAGCGCAGGGGGCCCCACAGCTTCCACGTCGGCCTGACCAACGGCAGCGGCAGCGGCGTCGACGTGGTCGCGCGCAAGCTCGGCGACGGCGGGTTTTTGCTGCAGGTGGACGGCGAGTCGCACGTGCTTCACCCGGAGGAGGAGGCCATGGGCACGCGCCTGGTGGTCGACACGCTCAGCTGCCTGATCGCCAAGGAGGCCGACCCGTCGCAGCTGCTGGCGGCCAGCCCGGGCAAGCTCGTGCGCGCTCTGGTGAAGGACGGCGACCACCTGGCGCAGGGCGCCGCCTACGCCGAGGTCGAGGTCATGAAGATGATGATGCCCCTGCTGGCGCCCGCCGCGGGCCGCATCCTCTTCGCGGTCTCCGAGGGCGCCGCCCTCAACGCGGGCGACCTGATCGCCCGGCTCAAGCTCGACGACCCGGCCGCCGTCAAGCTGGCCGCGCCCTTTGAGGGCGCCTTTCCCGACCTCGGGCCGCCGCAGGTCTACTCGGACCGCGTGGACCACCGGTTCCGCCAGGCGCTCGCGGCCGCGCGCTCGCTCATGGCCGGGTACCCGCACCCGACCGAGGCGGTGCTGGCCGAGCTGGTCTCGTGCCTGGACCACCCGGCGCTGCCCTACCTGCAGTGGATGGAGGAGTTCTCGTTCGTCGAGTCGCGCCTGCCCAACGGCCTGGCGCAGCGGCTCGGCGCCGTGATCGCCGAGCACGAGGCGGCGCTGACCGTGGCCGAGGACGACGGGTCGCACGTCGAGTTCCCGGGCCGCGCCCTCGCGCGCCTGCTGCGCGAAGCCGTGGCCGCCGCGCCCGCGGCCGACCGGCCCATGCTGCAGACGCAGCTCGAGCCGCTCATGCGCGTCGCCCGCGCGCACGGCCGCGGCAAGGAGGACTACGCGCAGGGCGTGGTCGCGTCCTTGCTCGAGGAGTTTCTGGCGGTCGAGGAGAAGTTCCAGCAGGGCGGCGGCCTGACCACCGAGCAGGAGATGATCGACGTGCTGCGCAAGGCGCACCCGGGCAACCACCAGGCCGTGCTCGACCTGGTCATGTCGCACCAGGCGCTGTGCGTGCGCGTGGCGCTGGTGTCGGCCATCTTGTCGACGCTGGTGCTGCCGTCGCCCGTGCCCTACCGCTCGCTGCTGCGGCGCTTTGCCGCGCTGTCGTCCAAGGGGTGCGCCGAGGTGGCCCTGCGCGCGCAGCAGCTGCTCGAGGTGTCGCTGCTGGCCGACCTGCGCGCGGTGGTCGCGCGCGCGCTCTCGGGGCTCGACATGTTTTCGGACGACGCCTCGGGCGGCGCCGCCGCCGTCGCTGCGGGCATGGTGCTGTCGCCGTCGGCCGCCGCCGCCGCCGCCGCGCCGACGCCCTTTTCGGGCGGCGTGCCCGGCGCGGCGGGCGGCGGCGGCGGCGGCGGCAGCGCGCCCGGGAGCGCGGGCGGCATGCCTCCCCTGCCCCCCGGCGCTGCCGCTGCGGCCGCTGCGGCCGCCGCCGCGGCCCAGGCGGGGGGCGCCGGCGCTGCCGCCGCTGCTGGGCAGCCCACCGCCGCCCTCCCGCTGCCGCTCTTCCAGGCCGGCAGCGTCCCCTCGCTCCCCGGGCCCGGCGGCCTCAACATGCCGCGCAAGGCCACCTTGCGCGAGGGCGTCTACGCGGGCCTCAACTCGCTCATGCCCCCGCCCGGCTCGGCGCAGTCGGGCAGCGGCGCCCTGCCCGGCTGGACCGCCGCCGCCGCCGCCGCCAACGCGGCCGCCGCCAACGCGGCCATGGCCGCCGCCGCCGCCGCCGCCGGCATCACGGGCGGCAGCGAGCGCGCCGCCGCTCTCGCTCACCACGTCGAGCACAAGATCGAGACGTTGGTCGCCGCGCCCGCCGCTGTCGAGGAGGCCCTCGCATCCCTCATCGTCGACCATCACGACCGCGTGCTGCAGGGGCGCGCGCTGCTCACGTACGTCAAGCGCGTGTACCACCCATTCCTGCTGCGCGAGCCGCAGCTGGCGGGCGGCGCCGCGGGCACGCCGCTCACGGCGGCCTGGATCTACGACGACCCGCGCCTGGCCAACACGCCGCGCGCCCGCCACCTGGTCGGCGCGGGCCTCGTGCTCACGCGCCTGGCCGACTTTGCCGCCGGCATGGCCGCCCTGGGCCAGGCCATCCAGGCCATGGGCGTCGACGCGCCCGTCGGCGTGCTGCACGTGGCCGTTTGCGGCGCGGGCGAGCAGGCGCTGCGGCTGAGCGAGTCGGCCGAGGCGCTGCTCGCGAGCGCGCCGCCCGCCGCCGACGCCTCGGCCGAGGTGAGCGTCTTCTCCTCGGTGGAGATGTTTGCCGGGGGCGCGGGCGCGGCCCACTCCGCCGCCCCCTCGACCTACAACCCTGTGGGCGGCGGCAGCCTCGGCAACTCGCACGGCCACGCCAACGGCCACACGGGCAGCGGCGTGATCGCGCTGTCGGGCGCCGGGCCGCGGCAGGTCGCGCACGTCATGGCCGCCGCCCTAGCCGACGTGCAGCAGCAGCTGCGCCGCCTCAGCGTCAGCACCGTGTCGATGCTGTCGCGCGGCGCGTCCACCATGCCGCTGCGCAACGGCTTCCAGTGGGAGACGCTCGACAACCGCGGCGGCGCCGCCTCGGCGCCGGGCGGCGGCGGCCGCTACCGCCACGACCCCTTCTTGCGCCAGCTCGAGCCGCCCGTCGCCTGGCTGCTCGAACTCGACAAGCTGCGCTCGGCCCAGGTCATGTACGCGCCCAGCCGGAACCGCCAGTGGCACATGTACTCGTGCGTGGAGCGCCGCGACAGCCGCGCCCCGGCGCTCAAGCGCCTGTACATGCGCGGGCTGGTGCGGCAGCTCGGCCACCCGGCGCTGCTGGCGGCGACCTACGCGGGCAACTCGGCCGCGGTGGCGACGGCCGCCGTCAACGAGCTCGAGGAGGCGCTCACGGGCTGCCTCGAGGAGCTGACGCGCCCTTCGCCCGACCACTCGGCCGCGGCCGCGGGCCGCGCCGACTGGGTGCACGTGTACCACAGCGTGCTCCCTTTACTGCCGCTGCACGCCGCCAAGGAGGAGGCGCGCGTGGCCTCCGCGCTGCGCTCGGCGGTGGCCGCGCTGGTCGCCAAGCACAGCGGCGCCTTCCGGTCGGCCGGCGTCGCGCTCTGGGAGATCCGCCTGCGCGTGCCCGACTGCTCCGGCGCCTGGCGCATCCTGGTCTCCTGCCCTACGGGCCACGAGGCGGGCGAGGAGCACGTTGAGGTGTACCGCGAGGCGCTCCAGGCGGCGGGCGGCGGCGGCTTGGGCGGCGGCGGCGCGACGGCGGCGGATGCGCTCGCCGCCGGCGCCAGCATCACCGACGCCCAGGCGATCCCGGGCCTGTGCTACGTGCTCCCGGCCTCGGAGCAGCAGCTCCAGCAGCAGCACCAGGCGCAGGCGTCGGGCGACGGCGCGGCCATGGCCGCCGCCGTGGCCGCCGCCGCCGCCGCCGCGACGGCCTCTGCCGACGCGGGCGAGTCGCTGCACGGGCGCCGCGTGCTCGAGCCCTACCCGGCGCTCGAGCCGCTGCAGATCAAGCGCCTGGCCGCGCGCCGCCACAACACCACCTACTGCTACGACTTCCCGACCGTGTTCGAGAACGCGCTGCGCGACGCCTGGGCCGCGCGCGCGGCCGCGGGCGAGCCCGGCGCCGTGCCGCCCGCGGGCCGCCTGGTCGAGGCGCACGAGTTGGTGCTGGCGGGCAAGGGCGCCGCCGACGACGGCTCGGGCCCCAACAACTTCCGCTCGGCCGCCCTGCGCCTCGAGCGCGTCGACCGCGGCTTCGGCGTCAACGACGTCGGCATGGTCGCGTGGCACGTCACCCTGCGCACGCCCGAGTGCCCCCAGGGCCGCTCGCTGGTCGCCGTCGCCAACGACATCACGTTCCAGTCGGGCGCCTTCGGCCCCCGCGAGGACGCGCTGTTCCGCGCGGCCGGCGAGCTCGCGCTCGAGGAGCGGCTGCCGCTCGTCTACCTGGCGGCCAACAGCGGCGCGCGCGTCGGCGTGGCCAACGAGGTGCGCGAGGCGCTGCGCGTGCAGTGGCTGCAGGACGACGACCCGAGCAAGGGCTTTGCCTACCTGTACGTGTCGGACGCCGACTACACGGGCGAGGGGGGCGGCGGCAAGGGCGGCGCGACAGGCGCGGCAGGCGGCAAGGGCGGCGCCGCCGCCGCCGCCAAGGCGCCCCTCTCGGCGTCCGTGCGCGCCGAGGCCCTGGTCATCGAGTCGGGCGAGAAGCGCTGGGTGCTGCGCGACATCATCGGCCAGGAGGACGGCCTGGGCGTCGAGAACCTGTCTGGCTCGGGCGCCATCGCGTCGCTCTTCTGCCGCGCCTGGCGCGAAGGCTTCACGATCACGCTGGTCAGCGGCCGCACGGTCGGCATCGGCGCCTACCTGGCGCGCCTCGGCCGCCGCTGCGTGCAGCGCGCCGACCAGCCCATCATCCTCACGGGCTACGCCGCCCTCAACAAGCTGCTCGGCCGCCAGGTCTACACCAGCCACATGCAGCTGGGCGGCCCCCGCGTCATGGGCGTCAACGGCGTGTCTCACCACGTCGTCGACGACGACCTCGAGGGCGTGCGCGCGGTGCTGCGGTGGCTGTCGTACACGCCCGCGCAGCTGGGCGACGAGCCGCCCGTCCTGGCCACGGCCGACCCGGTCGAGCGCGCCATCGCGTACGCGCCCGCGCCGCACGAGAAGCTCGACCCGCGCGCCGCCATCGCCGGGCGCGAGCTGCTGCCCGAGGGCGCGGGCGGCGGCGCCTGCAGCGACGGCTCGACCGGCGGCGGCGCCGCCTCGGTCGCCGGCGGCGGCCGCGGCGGCGGCGGCAACGGCGCCTCCTCGGCCCCGGCGCCCTCGTCGGCCACCGCCACCCACGGGTCCTCCTCCACCGGCGGCGGCGCGGGCGGCGCGCCCGCGGCCGCCGCCTCCTGGGAGAGCGGCATGTTTGACCGGGGGTCGTGGTGCGAGGCGCAGGCCGGGTGGGCGCGCACGGTCGTCACGGGGCGCGCGCGCCTGGCCGGCGTCCCCGTCGGCGTCATCGCCGTCGAGACGCAGACGCAGATGCGCCACATCCCCGCCGACCCGGGCATGCTCGAGTCGTCCGAGCAGGACATCCCGCAGGCGGGGCAGGTGTGGTTCCCGGACAGCGCCGACAAGACGGCGCAGGCCATGGAGGAGTTTGACCGCGAGGGCCTGCCGCTGTTCATCCTGGCCAACTGGCGCGGGTTCTCCGGCGGGCAGCGCGACCTGTTCGACGGCGTGCTCCAGTCCGGCAGCCTCATCGTCGAGCAGCTGCGCACCTACCGCCAGCCCGTGTTCGTCTACGTGCCCACGGGCGCCGAGCTGCGCGGTGGCGCCTGGGTCGTCGTCGACTCGCAGATCAACCCGTCGCGCGTGGAGATGTACGCCGACCCGCGCGCGCGGGGCGGCGTGCTCGAGCCGGACGGCTTGGTGGAGATCAAGTTTCGCACGCCCGACCTGCTGCGCACGATGCACCGCCTGGACCCGACGCTGCGCGCGCTCAAGCGGGCGTCGGCCGCCTCGGCCGCCTCGGCGGCCGCGGCCGAGGCCGCCGCCACGGCCGCCGGCGTCGCCGCGCCGGCCGCTGCCGCCGCGCCGGCCGCCTCCTCGGGCGCCATGGTGCTCTCGGGCAAGGCCCCCGCCGCCGCCGCCGCCGCCGACCCCGACGCCGCCATCAAGGCCCGCGAGAAGGCGCTCCTGCCCGTCTACGTGCAGGTCGCGCGCTCGTTCGCCGACATGCACGACACGCCCGCGCGCATGTACGCCAAGGGCGTGCTGCGCGGGGTGGTGCCGTGGGCCGAGGCGCGGCGCTTCTTCGCGGCGCGGCTGCGGCGCCGCCTGATGGAGGAGGCGCTGGTGCGCCACGTCGGGTCGACGGACACGTCGATCCGCCGCGAGGCCGCGATCGCCATGGTGGCGGCGTGGTACGCGAGCGGCGGCGGCGGCGCGGCGGCGGCGGCGGCGGCGTCGCCGTCGCCGTCGTCGGCGCTGGCGAGCCGGCGCGCGGGCAGCGGCGCGCTCGTCGAGGACGAGGACCGCTGCATGGCGGGGCTCGGGGTGGAGTCGTCGCAGCAGGGCGCCGCCGCCGGCCTCTGGTCCAACCCCTCGTCGCCCGCGACGAGCGGGTGGGTGGACGCGCGCCTGCAGCAGCAGCAGCGCGCGGCCGCCGTCGCCTCGACACTCGGCGCGGCCGGCGGCGGCAGCAGCAGCGGCGGCGGCGGGGTCGGCGCGCTGGCCGTCGCGCTCGGCCGCGGCGCCCGCATCTCCGGCGGCGGCGGCCCCATCCCCCTCGCCGCCGACGGCACCACCTTCCGCGAGCAGCTCGAGGTCGACCGCGTCTTCCTCGCGTGGGCCGAGTCGCCCGCCGGCCGCGCACAGATTGCCATGGAGCTCAAGGCGCTGCGCGCGTCGGCCGCCGCGCGCCTCGTGCGCGACATGCTCGTCACGGCAGAGGGCAAGGAGGGGCTGCTCAAGGGCCTGCAGCAGGCGCTGCTGTCGGACTCGGCGCTGCCCACGCAGCTGCGCGCGATGCTGCAGCAGCTCAACTGAGGAGAGAGATTTTAGGAGGGAAGGAGAGGACAGACGAAAAAAGAAGAGAACACACATGCACGCACGCAAAAAAACACGTTTTTGTTGTTTGCGACCAACGGGTCGGTCGGTCGGTCGTCCTGTGGCGCCCCACCTTTTTTTGACGCGTTGGGCCGCCTCGACGTTGATGAAGAGGGGCCATCGCACATTACACACACATCCACAGACACACACACACACCAAATGCACCGCCCCCCTTGCTCCGAGGAAGAGAGAGATAAAAAGAGCCCGCCAGTGATTTCCCGCCCCTCCTTGTCGGCCCCCCCACCCACACACACGTCCGCTTTCCGCGCGCGCCTTTTTACGATCAGGAATTACACCTAATTTTACACACCACCCGCGACGGCTGCGGCGGCGACGTTGACCTCGAGCGGCGGCGACGAGGAGCTACGCGTCGCCCTCGAGGGCGTGGCGAGCGCTCTGATTGCCATCGGGCCGGCGGCTAGCGCGGCTAAGCGCCGCCCCAAAAAAGCCCCCGCCCAGGGCACCATCGACAACAGCGACGACGACGATGACGACGACGACGACGACGACGACACAGCGAGCGGCGCCTGGGCGACGGCGGCGGCGTGCTCCGTGCTGCTGCCCTTCTTGGCGGCGCTGCTGAGCAGCTGCTCGTGGGAAGTGATGGACGGCAGCCCCGAGCGCTACGTGGGGTCGCTGCGCATCTTGCGCGCGCTCGCCTTTCGTGACGGCGGGCGCCACCTGCTCGTGTGGGGCGCCCACTCGTCCGTCACCGACGCCCGGAACGACGCCTCGACGCTGCACGCGGCCTCGACGCTGTACCAGCGGTGCCGCCACCCGATCCCCGGAGCAACCCCTAGCCTACCGGCGACAAACGCGCAGCTTTTCGCCGCGCTGCGCCGCCTGGAGGCCGAGGCGAAGAGCGCCCACTACGAGCCGCTTGTCGCCGCCGCCCGCGCCGCCGCTCCCGCCGCCTCCTTCTGCCCGCCCCCGCCCGCACGCCCGCCCTTGTTCGACCTGCTCGCCCGCGCCACCTTTGACCTGGACGTGCTGCTTAGCCGGCACCGCCTCGAGCTGGATGGCGTAGACGCTGCGGCGGCAGAGGGCGGCCGCAGCGGCGGGTGCGGCGGCGACAGCGGCGGCGGCGGCGGCAGCGGCAGCGGCGGGTCATCGGCTCGTAAGCGCGCGGCAGCTCCGGACTGGTCCCTCCGGGCAAGGGCCTCGAACGCGCCGCCAAGCGCTCGGCGGCCGACAACGAGCAGGACGGTGAGGACGACGCCGGCGCCGCGCCGGCGCGCTCGCGCTCCCCCGCCCGCCCGCCGCCCGACGTCGACGCCAACGGCGAGGCGCGCTCGGCTGGCGGGCGCCGCTGCGCGTCGCGCGACCCCGCCGCGCCCGCGCCGCCCGAGCTGATCCGCCAGGCCGCCAAGCGCAAGCGCGACCGCCGCCAGCCCCCGACGCCGCCACCGCCAACGCCGCCACCGCCGCCGCCGCCGCCAATGCCGGCGCCGGTGGCACAACCCAGAGAGAGCGTCCTTTCGCTTTTGGCAACGCCGCCTCGGAGGCCGCTCACGTCCAGCGCCTCGACCTCGCCGACCGTGCCGGCGTTTGCATCACCGACGCCGCGCGCGCCGCCGCCGACGCCGTCCAGCGCCAGGCTGTCGCGCGCGATGCCGAGCGCGACGAGCAGCGCCGGGCTTCTGACGCCTCAGCGTGCTCTGTCCTGCGGGTCTACGCAAGCAAGGCGCGGCGGCAGGGCCTTTTGGCGGAGGGCCAGCGCTTATGGCCGGACGACCCGGTCACGGCCGCCGACAGCCTGCGCGACCGCAAGCCGGCGCTGTTGCGCGCGCTCGCTCGCGCAGCGCTCTTGGTCGAGCAGACGGCCGCCACGGTAGGGCTAGCCGCCACGGACGTCAGCGAGCCACCGGCGATGTTGGCCGCGACCCCCGCGTTCGCCGCCGCCATGCTGCGCCTACAAATTTTTTGGGGGACGTGACGCGGGTGGCGGCGGCAGCAGGAGGCGCGGCGGCGGCCGCGCTCCGCGCGCTGTACGCGCTGATGGCGGGCGTCTGGCCGGCCTCGCGCGTGAAGACCCGCCGGGACAGAAGCGCCTACGAGGACTCGTCGCTCCTTCAGGTGATCGCCCTGCCGGAGAAGGGCGTGTCCGCGCCCCTTCTCTACATCGGCGCCCTGAACTGTGCGCGGGGGGGCGGGGGGCGTGCCCCCGGCCTTTACCGTCAAGGCGGGAGGCGATGGCGGCAACGGCGGCGACGAGGGGAGCGGCGACGAGGGGAGCGACGACAACGAGGGGAGCGACGAAGAGGGGAGCGGCGGCGAGGGAGGCGGTGGCGGTCGCGTGCAGCCGGTCAGCATGAAGGGCAAGGTGCCCACTGCGACTTGCCGGACGTTGAACGTTCTGCGCGCCGGCCTCGAGTGCTGATGCCCGGCCGAGGACGCCTTAGCCGTCTTTGTCGACTCGACATGGGGCGAGGAGAGCGACCACGGCGAGGGTTGGTCGCACGGCCCACTCCAGGACGCGAGAGTCGTCGCGGAGATGGCCGTGGCCCTGGGCCGCCTTTGGGGCGCCCTGCGCTCTTTGGGCAGCCGCGCGGCGATCGGCGCCCCGCAGGGCGTTAACGGCGTCGTCGTGGCCAATGCGGCGCACCGCGGTGGTCGGCTCGATCAAGGCCATTCGGCCGATGCGAACCTCCTGCACCCGGTGGCGTGCCCCCGGAGTGGATGGAGTAATGAATTTCAAATCGGGGTGTATGTGTTGGCGGCCACCGGGTGGGGTGGCGTGGAGCGGGCTGCGCGGACGTTTTGCGCTATTTCTCCCGCCGGCGTTGGTGGTCCCCGGGGTGGGTTTTTTTTTTTTTTTTTTTTTCCCTTCCTCTCCCTCTCTCTCTCTCACTTGCTCATTGCGCCCTACCCCCACATAAAAAATACCAAACACACTACCACCACCACAATAGGGCCGACTATGGCCGCGCTGCGCCGGTGGGCGGTGGAGGACTGCGCCCGCGAGGTCGCGGCGACCAACGGCAACTCAGAGCTGCGCTGCGGGTGCTGCTGGGAGGAGCTGGGCGGCGACGCCATCACGCGGCCGACGCCGTGGCACGTACTTTGCTACGTCCGCGAGTTCGTGCCGCTGTTGGTCGAATTGACGGGTCCAGCGCTGTCAGCGGGCGCGGAGGCGGCGGCGCGCGAGCTGGTCCTGGTCGCGCGTTCAACCGACGCCGCAGGGCCCCGAGCGGCCGCGGGCGCCGCGGCGCAAGCGGCTGGCCGCGTCAGTGCCGCCGTCGCCGCCGCCGCGCCAGCCGCCGCCGCGCCAGCTGCCGCCGCCGCCGCCGCCGCCGTCGCCGCCGCCGTCGTCGGCTGCTTCGCCAAGGCGCACATCTACTGCTCACGCGCCACGCGCGACAGCGAGCGGGGTTGGTGCCGCGATTGCCGCATTCTGCGCGTGCTCGGGTACGGCCCCGAACAAGAGCACTGCTGGACGTGCGGGGAAGCAGCAAAACGGCCGGGAGGTGGGACCGCGGCAGCTGCTTACAAGCTGGAGAACGGGCTCGTCGCCGACACCGCGAAGATGACGAGCTGGCTCCTGTCGTTAAAGAGCGCGCCGGTCCGCGCCCGCTGCCGTGCTGCGGCGTCGACGTGCCCCCGGGCACAGCGACGCGCCGCCGCTGGTTGCCCCCGGTCGCCGCTTTCATGGCGCAGGCGAGTGTTGCGGCAGTGGTCGCGCGGCGACCAAGCGCGGCGACAGCGGCCGCCGAGGCCGCGGCCGCCATGCTGACGACCTTCGCACCGACTGCCGCCAGCGAAACCAGCCGCTGCGCCGAGACGCTGGCGAAGGCCATGGACGCGGCGTGCGCCGGTGTCAGCGGCCGGCTCGCCGCGGCCATTGCCAGCGAGCGCCAGTCCTTGGGCGGCACCCGCTCAGTCGCTTACACGTGCAGCAACTGTTATCGGCGCTGGAAGCGCAGGAGACGGCGGCGGGCTGATACTGATTTGGCGGCCGGCCGACCTGTCGGCGCCGCCAGCCGTTAACCTGTCCGCTCGCTCCCGCTCTCTATTAGTTTGTCTCCTTTTGCTCCAAAACGAACACCATACCCACACGCCCCAAGGGCCACACACAGGGCGAGAGAGGACCAAAGGGCGAGAGAGGACCTAGTCTCGCGGTCAGGAGGTTCAAACGCGCTCTCCCTCTCACAAAAAGCTGCGATCTGCTCGCAGGGGAGCCGACCGGCTCAGCAGAGCGAGAGGGACAGTGCGCGCAGCGAAGCGCAGACAGAGAGAGAGAGAGAGAGAGAGAGTGGGAGAGACATAGAGGGGAGAAGCGCGCGTCGCTGGCATCGTCGGCGGCGGCGGCGGCGGCGGCGGCGGCGGCGTTTTCCCTTGCGCAGGACAAAATGAAAGGAACCACGGTGCGCGGCGTCGGCACGCTGTCGCGGATTGTGGGCAAGATGTCGGCCGACCCCCGCGACTGGGCGGCCGTCGATGACGAGCTGCGCCGCCTGAAGGAGCAGGAGGAGGAAGAGGGATCGCAGGGCGGCGGCGGCGAGGGCCACGGGGGCGGCGGCGGCGGCAAGCGCCTGCGGCTCGAGCCGCCGCCGCAGCAGCAGCGAGCAAAACCGCCGCAGCCGCAGCCAGCGCCGATGGCTTCGACGCACGGCCAAGACGGCGTCTACAAGCTCCTGTGCGCCGTCGTCAGCCGGGCTGAGCGCGCCGCCATTGGCGCGGCGCTCGGCGAGGCCGAGCGGCAAGCAGCAGCACCGGGGCCACAGGACGACGACAACGGCGGCGGCGGCGGCACGAGCGGCGGCGGCACCACCGCCCTCGCCCTCGAGCGCGAGCCGCGCAACCCGGCCGACCGCAACGCCATCAAGGTCGTGGCCTCGCGCGGACAGCAGCAGCAGCAGCAGCACCTGGGCTACCTGCCGCGCACCGTGGCCGGCTACCTCGGCCCGCTGCTCGACTCGGGCCTCATGCGCGCGGACGGCGTGGTCACGCGCGCGAGCGAGTCGGCGCCGTCGGCGGTCGAGGTGCGGCTGTCGCGGCAGCAGCGGTGCCCGGGCGCAGGCGCGGGCAAAGGGGAGAGTGGCGGCGCAGGAGTATCGTCCGCGCCGGGCGGTGCTGCGGCGGCGGAGGACCTCGAGCGCGACGTGCGCGCAGCGATCGACGGGTGCCTGGCCGCCGGGCAGCAGAGCCTCGTGAGACAGACGACGGCAATCGCGACGGGCGGGCAGGGGCAGCAGCAGCAGCAGCAGCAGCAGCAGCAAGGCGACGACGGCGCCGAGGGCGACGACGCCGCCGACGTCGATCGGGGCCACGCCGCCGCTTTTGGGCGCATGCTCGCGGACGTGCGGCGGTACGACGCACACCTGCTCTCGGACGAGGAGGCGCGCGTTTTTGATGCGATAGGGGCGCTCGACCTCGCGCCTCGCCGCCTGCTGCTGCGCCTGCTGACGCGCCGCTCCGCGCGCGGGGCGCGCTGGGTCCTGCTGGGCTCGCTCGACTTTCCCGACGTCGGAGACGTGCCCGCGGCGGCCCGCGCCTTGGCTGAGTCGACGGACGCGTTTGGTGGTGGTGGCGGCGGCGGCAGCGACGGCGGCCAGCCGCAGCAACGGCAGCAGCCCGGCCTCGTGCGCTTCTCGACGGCCGCTGAGCCCGACTGGCACGCGCTGCTTTCCGCGCTGACGTGCGACGCGCTTAAAAAGGTGGGCGTGTCCGTGCTGCCGCGCGGGCACCCGGCGCTCTCCTCCACCAAGGACGCGCTCGTGTCGTCGCTGGCCGCCATCGCAACTTCTGCGGCGACGGCAGCGGCGGCGGCCGCAACTGCGCCGGTCCCCGCGCACGAAAAGCTGCACCGCGCCATCACCTCGACCTTTGGCCAGCTGGTCCAGGTCGACCTGTGCGTGCAGCTCGCCTTCCGCCGCCTGCAGCGCATCTTTTTTCTCAACGAGGGGCTCGATTTTGGGGTCTTTCTCGCCAGCGAGCGAGGCGCCGTCCGCTACCCGGCCTATGCCGTCCGGCGCTCCGGCGCGCGCCTGCCGTTCGCCTCGCGCCGCCAGCTGCTCGAGTACGAGCGGGCGCTAGCCGACGCCGCGGCGCTCGACGCTTGCCTGGAGCAGGGGGACCTGCGCGGCGCCGCCGCGGCGCTGAGGCCCGCGCTCGAGGCCGTGCAGGAGCGCGGCGTGCACAAGGCGGTTGCGTGGCAGCAGGTGGGGCCGCGCGGCGCGGCCAACATGCCCAACATGCCCAACCTGCCGCCGCCGCCGCCTCCGCCCAGCGGCGACGGGGCTGGCGACGGCGCTGGCGACAACAACGGCAACGACAACAACGACATCAGCAGCAGCAGCCTCGCCCTTTCCCCGCCGCCCCCACCCCTCTTCCTCGCGCGCTTCAGCGCGGCCTGGGTTTACACAAGCATGGCGACCGTCGGCGTGTCCCTGCTCGAGAAGGAGAAGCGGCACCGCGAGGCCGTCGAGCTGCTCCAGTGCCTGCTCGGCGGCAACGCGTGCCCTGCGCGGCGCGGCGAGTGGTGGTCGCGCATGTCGACAAACCTCGAGGCGCACCTGAAGGACGTCGACGCGGCGCTCGAGGTGGCCGAGGCCTCGCTCGCCGACTCGTGGGTGCGGCTCGGCGACCGCGTCGGCCTGCAGCGGCGCGTGGCGCGCCTGTGCAAGCCCCCCCGGCGCTGGAAGCGCCCGCCCTGGGCGCACGCCGTCATGGCCGACCCGCCCGAGGTGCGCCTCGTACGCGCGCCCGTCTCGGCCGACGTCGCCGCCGCCGCCGCTGCCAACACCGGCCGCTCCGTCGGGATCAAGACGCTCTACCGCTCGTTAGGGGAGGACGAAGAAGGAGCGGACGGCGGCGGCGGCGGCGGCAACCTGGTCACCGTCGAGGGCCTGGCGCTGCAGCACTACGCCAGCACGCAAGGGTGGCAAGGGACGCACAGTGAGAACGGGATCTGGGGCGCGTTCTTCGTCATCTTCATGTGGCCCGTGCTCTTTGCCGACGTGGCCGACGTGTTCCGCTCCCCGTTCCAGACGGCGCCGCTCGACCTCGACACGGACGCCTTTTATCCCGCGCGCTTGCAGGAGATCGAGCGGCGCCTGCAGGAGGTTGCCGCGGGCGACGGCGACAGCATCGAGCTCGCGATTCGGTCGTGCTGGGCCGCCCACGGCGGGACGGCGTGCCGGGGCATTTCTTGGGCGCGCTGGGACGTCGACGCGCTCGTCCGAATCGCGCGGAGCGTGGGCGCGCTCGGCATGTCGGTCGTCCTGCGCCTGATGGCCGAGGACCACGCTGGCAGCTCTGGCGGCATGCCCGACTTGCTTCTCTGGCGGCGGGTGCCGAAAAGCGGTGAGGGTGGGGGTGGCGGCGGCAAGGAGGAGGAGGGCGGCGCCGCCGATGTTTGGCAGGCCAAGATGGTCGAGGTCAAGAGCAAGAACGACCGGCTGTCGGACCAGCAGCGCATGTGGATCTCGGCGCTGTCCGACGGGGGGTGGGACGTCGAAGTGCTCAAGGTGGTGGATGGTTGAGAGCGCATGTTAACGCGCGTGGTTCGCGGGGTCATGATTGTCACGACCGCGGTCGCCGACATTTCTCCTTGCAGGGCAAAGTCGACGCGGGGGAGGGAGGGCTGGCCCAAGGCGCGCGCTTCTCCGGCCCATTTCGCCTGGGCCGCCGCGAGGGCGTCCGCCAGGGGGGCCAGCATGATGTCGTTGTAGGACAGGCCGCCGCCCCCGTAGGCCACGTCGGGCTCGAGCAGTAGAGCGTTGCGCCAGGCCACGTCTCCCGCGCCGCTGTCAAGGTGGGGGCGGACGGTCAGGACGCGGGCGCCCGCACGGAAGCCCTCGAGGAAGCAGTGCTCCATGTCGCGCCGGAACGCGGCCAGGTGCCCGGCGGTCGCCTGGGACGACGTGGTCAGGGGCTCGCAGGGAGAAGGGGCGCCAGAGGGGCCCGACACAAACATGCAAAAGGACGCGATGCGCGAGGGACCGGCGTCGACGTCGTCGCTCGTCGTCGTCGTCGGTCTCTTGGTCGTCGCGGTCGTCGGCGGCAGAAACCCGAGCGTCGGGTCGAACTGCACCGCCGACGAGTCCGACTCTTGCAGCGCGTGGCGCACCATGTCAGCGCATCGGCTCCACGGATTGCCGTCGGAACCGGGCTCAACGGCCTAGTCGCACTCGCCGAGGAGGGTCAAGCTGCCGCCGATCGGGGAAGGGGGCGAGGCGGCGGTGACGAAAGCGGGGGGGCGAGGAGTCCTGCTTGAACCGCCCACGGGCGCGTAATGGATTTGGCCACGGATTGTCAAACGGCGCCGAGGAGGGCACGCGCGTTGATCTTTTGCCAGACGACGACAGGCCCAGTGCATTTCACTAGTGCAAGTGCAGGTTCGGTTAGTCGATCGATCGCTGAGTCGATCCGTCGATCCATCGGCTCGATCGATTGAGCGGTCGGTCGGTCGGTCGATCGATCGATCCTGCGGTCGGTCACTGGATCGGCAATTCGATCAGAGGCTGGTCCGTCGATCGAGCGATCGACGAGTATTGGGTGCTTACATCGATATAATGGCGTTCCTTCATGGTCGTGACGTAACGACAACGGCGTAATCATATTAAGGGATTTACATTGACGCTTGAAGATTGACCACGGCCTGGGCTCCTCCATGGTAAGAACGGTGCATCCATATCTATTGATATCGACATCATCTGCGCTCGGCATGTCCCGCGAAATCAACGTTTGTCGAAGCAAGTCTGTTGAGCGTCGAACGAGCCGGTCTAGTAAAAGACGTCGATTGTCGATTGTCGACTGTCGATTGTCGATAGTCGATTGTCGATTGTTGATTGTCGATTGTCGATTGTCGAATGTCGATTGTCGATCGATCGGTTCATTCATCGATCGATGAATCGATCGCTCGATCGATGGATCGAACGAACACACCGCCGTTGCTGCCTGCGCGTCATGCTTTCCGAAGGCTCTCCGAGTCGTTAGTGACGCCATGTCGGTGGACGTGCTGTGGTTCTGCCGGCAGAAGAATCGAACTGAATAGATCGCATCGAGGAAAATCTGCAATTATTTCACGATCGATCGATCGATGCGGGACCCTCCAGGCGGAACTGGATCATGCATGCATCCGCCGACGCGGTCTTCGTTCCCGGGCGTCGCATGACTCTGACGTCTCTGAAGGCTTGGCGAAAACTGCGATCGGTCGAAACAAGCCTCTCTGCACTGTTGCTGTCGACGTGCGTGATACATCGACCAAATCGTGATGCACAAAGACCGCGTCGGTCTCAACAAGTCGTGTTGCCACCAGTGCTCGTCACTCAGAGTTCTGACCCCGTGGACTATGGGATAGATCGATCGATCGACCGTGTGTCGACCTCTTTTTTATTTGACCAAGACGACTCGTAATCGGTTGATCGATCGATCGATCGATCGATCGAACGAGGGGTTGATTTGGCAAGGCGCCCGAGCGAGACGCTAGTGTACCGGCGACGTCGGGCCTGATCGTCTGTTGCGGATCCGCTATGAGCTGTGTCCTTGCGTGTGTGAATCATCGTCGGACTGTGACAAGGCTGTTTTGCGATGCATCGGTCAGGCGGGCGAGCGCCAACCTGCGCTCAAGTTTGACGTGGCGAAGGAGGTCCATGCGTCGATGCGAAGCGGCAGGTGATGCTGCGGTGGGCAGCAGGAGGAGGTCGATCGAGTGGCTCGTGCGTGTTCTCATTCGTGCGCACAGTGCGTTGATAGAAGAAGAGCACCTGCACCACCAGCGCTCGTCTGTTTCGGGCCACAACTTCAGTTTCATTCATGAGTCAGACCCGGTGGCTTATGAGGGAAATCGAATGAATCATCGATGAGGGATCGATCGACCACCCTTTCATCGTCGGGTTCTTTGGTTATTTGCCGATCGGTCGGTCGCGCGTTCGATCGATCGACCGACTGGTTCGTATCCCAAGCGCGCGCGAGCGACACGCTGGTGTGCCGGCGATGTCGGGCCTGGTCGTCGATTGCGGGGCTCCGCCATCGGATTCCCTTGCGCGTGTGGCATAATCATCGTCGGACGGTCGACAAGGGCTTGCGGTCTTTGGAGGTCGATCGGGCGGGCGGAGTGTTTGGTGTCGCTGGCGTTTTGTTCGTGTGGTCGTTGAACGGGCGGCGAGGGCAGGTGTTTGGCTTGACGAGGCAAGTCCACGCGTTGACGCGCGTGGCTTGCAGCTAATGGCGAGGGCAGCAGGACAACAGGTCGACGAGATCGATCGATCGATCGTGAACTGCTCGTGCCTGTTCTCAATCGCGGGCGCGTCCCCGTGTCGGGGTCGCACAGTCGTAGCTCGAGGCGGGGAAAGACCCGACTGCGAGTCGGCGGCGAGTCAGCTTTCGTCGAGGTGACGTTTTTTTTTTCTCTGCGGGGGAGGCGGAAAATCAGGCGCCGTCGAGGTTGTTTTTTCCGTCCAGGGTCGAGCAAAAAGCTTTTTATCCCCCTACACGCTGATCTAACGAAACAACAAGACCAACAACGAACGAACGACACGCGACAAGGCCGCAGCCGGAGCCGCCTTCCGGACGAACGCCAGCGACGACGACGACCGTTGCCGCCGCAAACAAAAAACTCCCGAGGAAAAAAAAGGAGGCGCACACAGACCACCTCCCCCTTCGTCCAACGCCAAAAGCAACAGCCCGACAAGAAAGACAACCAATAAGACGGCCAAGATGGTCTCTTTCGCGGCTGCGGGCCTGCGGCAGCAGCGGCGCCGCCTCTCATCGGCCGCCCGGGTCGCCGCCCTGCTCCTCTTCCTCGCCCTCCTCGTCCTCCTCCCCCCCGCTTTCGTCGCCGCCGCCTCGCCCCCTTCCCCGATCGGCGGCAGCGTGACCCTCCTCGGCGAGTACGACTGGGCCGTCGAGCCCGGTTCCGACGGCAATCCGTGGAGCCGATGCGCTGACATGGTGCGCCACGCGCTGCAAGAATCGGGCTCGTTGGCGGTGCAGTTTATCCCGACGCTCGGGTTTCTGCTGCCGACGACCGCGACGACCAAGAGACCGACGACGACCAGCGACGACGCTGACGCCGGTACCTCGCGCATCGCGTCCTTTTGCATGTTTGTGTCGGGCCCCCCTGGCGCCCCTTCTCCCTGCGAGCCCCTGACCACGTCGTCCCAGGCGACCGCCGGGCACCTGGCCGCGTTCCGGCGCGACATGGAGCACTGCTTCCTCGAGGGCTTCCGTGCGGGCGCCCGCGTCCTGACCGTCCGCCCCCACCTTGACAGCGGCGCGGGAGACGTGGCCTGGCGCAACGCTCTACTGCTCGAGCCCGACGTGGCCTACGGGGGCGGCGGCCTGTCCTACAACGACATCATGCTGGCCCCCCTGGCGGACGCCCTCGCGGCGGCCCAGGCGAAATGGGCCGGAGAAGCGCGCGCCTTGGGCCAGCCCTCCCTCCCCCGCGTCGACTTTGCCCTGCAAGGAGAAATGTCGGCGACCGTCGTGCGGTTCCCCGAGGCGTGGCAGGCGCTCGTTGAGCCGGTGCGCGCGCGCGCGACGTGCCCCGTGTGCGCGACGCGCGTGCGCGTCGGCGTCGGCATGAACTTCAACCGCCTCGACGACGTGTCCTCCACGAGCCAGACGCACGAATCTTCGCGCCTGTCGTGGGCGTCGTGGGCGCTGGGCCTGAGCGACGTCGGCAAAGGGGCGGCCGCTGGCGTCCCCGACATTGACGGCCCGGCGCTCGGCCGCCTGCTGCGCTCGGTCGACTTTATCTCGGTCTCGGCCTACGCGCCCGTGAGCGGCCCGGGGTTCAAGCAGGACGAGCTCGGGAACGCGGCCTTTATGCTGGTCGAGCAGCTCGACGCGATCGGCGTCCCGGGTGCCACGGACGCGTTGCTCAAACCCTTTGGACCTCTCGAGCTGCAGTACGGCGAGGTCGGCCTGGGAGGCGGCAACAGCTACAAAGGCACCACGCGCGCGTCGTCGCCCTCGGAGGTGGCCCTGCGTCCCTTTTTCGGCGTCTACGGGGCGCACGACGACGCCCACGACCCGTGGCTCATCCCCGCCAACGCCGCCTTTCGGCGCGAGTACTTTCAAAAGCTCGCGTCGTGGATGGCCGGGGGCGCCAGCAACAAGCGCTACGAGGTCGGGGCCGCGTTCTTGTGGTCAAAGGCCAGCTGGGACGTCCTGGAGATCTACGACCGCGGGTACCACAGCGACGAGATCGCTCGCGACCTCCGGGCGTACAACTGCGGCGTCGGGACCGGTCTCTGGGATTGCGTCGGGGGGGGGCCTGGTGGTGCGGGCGGCAGCGGGGGGGCGAGCGGCCCGAGTGTGGGGCGCGGCGGTGGCGGCAGCGGCGGCGACGAGGGCGCCGCGGTTGTCGTGACAATCATGGCCGCGAATCGCGCCGCCATCGCCAACGGGACCGGGGCTGGTGTTGATTTTGAGCCGCTCGTCCTGAACCTGGCGCCGTGATGAAGATTTTTGGCGAGCAGGGGAGCTGGCGGGGCAGGGGGCGCGGGGATGCGTCTCGCCGGCCGTCTCGCGCCGCGCCCCTGCTCGGCCTTCCTCCTTCTCGCGCGCGCCCGTAAATCACGACGCACACAACCACCCACGACCCGACACCACCACGTCCGCTTCTTGTGACGCCTCCACACACCACACTAGAGCAAACTCGCTTTGAAAAAAACGATCACACACACTCGAAATGGTTTCCACGCGCGGCCAGGAAGCAGTAACAGCAAAAACACCAGCACCAGGAAAGAGGCCGCCCAGAGGCCGCGCCGTGCAGTTGTACCTCCTCGCGTACAACTCGGCGTTCGCGCTCGGATGGGCCTACTGCCTGGCCAGCGGCGTCGGGGCGGTCGCGTCGGTCGCGTCGGCCGCGTCGCCGTCTCGGCCGACGCTGCCCGCCCTCTGCGCCGCGTTTTTTGGGGGCGCCGTGCCGGCCGCGCGCGTGCTGGTGCTCTCGTGCATCCTGGAGACGGCGCACGCCGCCCTCGGCATGGTCCCCTCCTCCCCGCTCACCTGCTTCTTGCAGTGGTGGGGCCGCGAGAACGCGCTGTTCCAGGTCGCGCTGGCCGTCCCCGAGCTGCGTGACGGGGGCCACCCGGCGGCGGCGGGCATGATGCTGTGCTGGTGCGCGAGCGAGGTCATCCGCTACCCTTGGTACGCGGCGGGTGCCGCCGACCCCGCCCGGGGCCCGCCCCGCTGGCTCACCTGGCTGCGCTACTCGGCCTTTGTGCCGCTCTACCCGTTGGGGGTGGCGTGCGAGCTGTGGGCCATCTGGGCGGCGCTGCCCGCGCTGCGGCGCGAGCGGCGGTGGTCGGTGCAGATGCCCAACGCGGCCAACTTTGCGTTCGACTACAGCGTGTTCATCTCGGCGATGGCGCTCTTGTACCCCTACCTGTTCTGGGGGCAGTACAGCAGCCTGCTGCGCACGCGCGCAAAGAAGCTCGGGTCTGGCGGCGGCGGCAGCAGGGGTCGGCGCGGCGGTGACGAGAAGCGGGAGTGATGATTTGGCAAGGGGACGTTTGATCGATCGATCGATCCGCTGTGGTTGTCGTCGATTGTAACTGTTGGACGAAGACGGTCCTGGACTAGCGTGCCCGAACACACACCATGAAAACAAAAAGTGAGAGCGCGGGTTGCCATGGCCGGTTGAGAGCTGCCTGGCGGCCTGCGGCGTTTCGCCGCCGTGATAAAGCCCCGGAGCTGCTCCTCTCAATCCGCACCACACACACGACCAAACGATCAACGCACACAACGACGTCACCTCGACCCGCGCGCGCAGCACACACGCCATTCAAGACTCGACGTACGAAAACACACAAGACCCTCCCTCTTTTTTTCTTCCCGAGACTCGATGGGCTGCGTGTCCGACGTCCTGTGCTTGCCGTTCAAAATGGTCGGGAACGTCGTCGACGCCGTCGTCGTCGTCCTGTTTTGCCCCTGCAGATACTGCTGGGGCTGCCCCAAAACGTCGCGCGAGTCATCAGTGCGTTACGGATGAATGCTCCCTTTTCGTGCTAGCGGCGGCGGGACGACGCTCCCGGGCCGGGAGTCCCGGCATTTGTTTTATTGCTTCCTCCGCGTTGTCGTATCGCTTCCGCATTATCTGATCGCTTCCGCACCGTGTAAACCATCGATCGCACGTCTTACACGCGCGGCTACGTCACGTCTCGAGAATCGCCACCAATCCCTCACTGTCTGGACGGATCGCGCGTGCTGCCGCACGCTGCGTCGGCGGCGTCACGTCGTCGTCGTCTTTTTTTCTTCAGCCTTGGGTTTGATACCCCTCTCTCTCTTTTCGCAAGAAACACAATCGTACCCGCACTCCTGCACTCACGCAAACTCCTTGTGCGCGCGCGGTGTGCGGGGGGACAGGTGGGCCGCAAAAAAGATTCCCTGGCCCTTCCCCTGCCAAAGAGTGATGCGCCTGTCAGCAGCAGCTGCTGCCGCGGATGCAGGTGCCGCGGCCTTGCGGCTGTTGGCCGTGCCCGTGCGCATCGCCGGCGCCGGCGGCGGGACTGCATCCACGCGCGCCGGCGCAAGCAACAACGCCCCCCGCGACTTTTTGCTCTACGCTTGGCGCGCCGACGCCGCCGCCTCGTCGGCCGCCGCCGCCGCCTCTTCGCTGCTTCCCGTCTCGGCCGCGGCCTCCGCGACCGACCGCGCCGTGCTGCTGGCCGCGCACGCCCGCGGGTGGGTCGAGCGGCGCCTCGAGCGCGAGTGGCACAGCGTCGAGGGCGCGCCGCCCAGGACGCTCAAGCACTGGCTCCACCGCCTGGCCAACGGCGTGCTCAGCCGCGCGGACCCGACCGAGGCGGCGCTCGCGCGCGTGCCCCGCTCGCTCGACGCGCACGGGCCGGCCGTGGCCGCGGCGATCCGGCGGGCTCGGGAGCGGGCGCAGGCGGAAGAGGCGGTGGCAGGAGCGCGAGGAACAGGGGCGCCGGCATCAGTCGGCGGCGCCCGTGCGGCGGCGGCGGCCGAGGCGCCGTCGTCGTCGTCCGTCCCGGGGGGGCCCCGGTCAGGCGTCGTCGCCATCGACCACCACCACTCGCAGCAGCCCCCGACGACGAGCTCTTTCGAAATCTTGCACCCGGCGTCGCTCGACGCGCGGCTCGTGCGCAGGGCGCTGCGGCGGCTGTGCGCCAAGCGCGAGCCACAGCACCGGCGCGGCGCGCTGCTGTGGGCGGCGGCGCTCATCCCGCAGGCGCCGCTCTCAATCCTGCCGCTGCCCAACGTGACGATCTACTACACGCTGTGGCGCGTCTACATGCACGCGTCGGCGTACGTTGGCGCGCGCGCCCTGCTGGCGGCGCTTGACCGCCTGTCGGCGCGGCAGCGCGCGGCGATGCTGATGCAGCAGCAGCAGGTGCAGCAGCAGGCGCAGCAGCACCAGCAGCAGCAGCAGCAGCAGCAGCAGCCTTTGCCCCCGAGCGGAGGCCGAGGAGGGGGCGCAGAGGATGACGGGGCGGGGGCGGCGGCGGCAGCATCAACAGAGACGGCATCAGCACGGCAAGCAGGAGAGGCAGAAGGACGACCGCTGGCCGCCGGCCCGTCGCCGCTGCCCGCGCCGTCGCTTGTCGCGCGCGCCGACCTGCCTTCGCAGCTGACCGGCCCAGCGGACGCCGAGGCCCTGGCCGCGTTAATCGGGCAGCCGCACGTGGTCGAGAGGGTCGAGGCGCTGGTTCGGCGCATCGAGAAACGCCGCCAGCAGGCGCGGGCAGACTGAATGGCAAGAGAGCTGCCCCCGCTCTGCCTTCTTTTTTCCTCAGCCGTCGGTCGCGCCTAAAAAGAGAGACCGAGGTAGAATTACAGGTGGAATCGAATGCGTCCTGCTTATCGAACGAGCTCATTGTCGTGTATTGGGTCGGGAGAGGCGCTGGCGCGGCGCGCCGCGAGCGGAGCGGGAAACCCTATCTCTCTTTTTTAGGACGCGCCTTTGAACGATCTCCTGGGTGGGTGATGTCGTCGAGTGGGCCCTGGCACCGGCGCTTGTCGTCGTGGTGTGATGTGTATGAACAACGGCTATTATGTGCGTGTGTAGGCCGTACGCACGCGGGGCGAGGGGTTGGCTGGACCCCCAACGAACAAAGAAAAGTCTCTTTCGCGATAATAAGCGACAGAGGAGGGGGGGGCGGAGGAAAAAACAAGCGCATCGACGCGGCGCGCGGTTGGGCGGCGCCGATGAAGAGGTCGGGTCGGGAAAAGTAAGTGGGTGCCGGGTATGCTTTGTGTTCGTTGGTCATCAGGTTGATTGGAAAAAGAGAGGGGAGGGAAAGGGGGGGGGGCGACGCGCACGGGGAGGTGAGGGGCGACCCCCGCACGCCCAACGCAACACGCCCGAGCGCGCGCCCTGTCCACACCTGCGAGCGAAAAAAAAAAACAAGTCTTGGTGCTGTGCGTGTGTGTGTGCAAACAGAGAGAGAAAAAAAATACACAGGGTTCTCTCCTGTTTTAGCGTAGGATTGTTGGAAGG
>Ga0209390_10003608_pt1 | contig 24790 bp, 21 predicted proteins | sample BON01_FD_187212 | JGI IMG/M metagenome (GOLD analysis project Ga0209390, IMG submission 187212) | Freshwater microbial communities from Lake Bonney liftoff mats and glacier meltwater in Antarctica - BON-01 (SPAdes) (version 2) | ecosystem: Environmental > Aquatic > Freshwater > Ice > Glacier... | reverse complement strand
GCATCCTTTACCGGATACGACGACATGGAGTACGCATCCTTCGGCCAAACCTCAGGTGAAGCTGTTCCGCTGGAAGAGTTCGAGTTCCGCGGCTTCTAACCGATGTTTTTGGCCAAGTTACGCATCTGAGAGTGGGGGATTGGCGCGGGCTCATTCCCGCGCCTTCCTTGGATCTTTATTCAGCACGACGGCCTGTTCAGGTATGAGCAAAGGGGATGGTCCGAGGATTTCGCGCGACCTGCGGGTGTGCTCTACCGGCACGAAGTAAGGATGTGCACCCAATGAGCGGTCATCGACAAGCTTGAGGTGCGTGGCTTGCACCGAGTCCAATTACTCCCCACCTAAGGAGGATTGAATTCCTGCAAGAAGCTGACGTGCCATGACGATTCTTTGAATCTGGTTTGTTCCTTCATAGATTTGGGTTATTTTTGCATCTCGTAGCATCCGCTCTACTGGATAATCCTTGGTGTATCCGTAGCCCCCGAGAACCTGAACGGCATCATTGGTAACCTGAATTGCGACGTCGGCTGCAAAACACTTTGCTGCCGCCCCAAAGAACGTGAGGTCGGGTGCATCGCGCTCTGATCGGGCGGCCGCCGCATAAGTGAGTTGACGAGCGGCTTCAACACGCATCCCCATATCAGCAAACATGAACTGCAGTCCCTGAAAATCAGAAATGGGCTTTCCGAATTGTTGACGTGTTTTGGCATAATTGAGAGCAAAGTCAAGAGCACCTTGAGCGATGCCGACGGCTTGTGCCGCAATCGTGACTCGTGTGTGATCAAGGGTCTTTAGAGCGAGGGCAAACCCATTTCCTTCCCGCCCAATCAGGCGATCGGCTGGGATCTCAACCTTGTCAAAGTAGACTTCCCGCGTTGGTGACCCTTTAATCCCAAGTTTGCGTTCAAGTCCTCCGAAGCTCACACCCACATCTGATTTCTCCACCACAAATGCACTGATCCCTTTAGAGCGATCCTCGGGGTTAGTCACTGCAAATACGGTGTAGAAATCCGATTCACCGGCATTAGTTATCCAGCGCTTGACCCCGTTGATTACATAGGTTTCACCGACTTTGTCGGCGCGTGTCGTCATTGATGCAGCATCTGATCCTGCATCCGATTCAGACAAGCAATAGGAGAACAAAGCAGCTTCTGTTGCCATGAGAGGCAAATACTTTCTTTTGATTTCCTCTGATCCACCAAGGAGTAGTGGGACTGTACTGAGTTTGTTAACTGCCGGGATCAACGAAGATGACGCACACACCCGAGCCACTTCTTCGATAATGATGCACGTGGAGAGTGCGTCAGCACCGACCCCTCCGTATTCTGCTGGGACGTGTGGAGCAGCAAAGTCAGAAGCGCAAAGGGACTCATGCGCTTCTTTTGGAAATCGTGCCTCCTCATCAACGATCGCGGAAAATGGCGCAATTCGCGTTTCGCACAGTTTTCTGATCGTCTTGCGCAACACAATTTGCTCTTCGGAAAGTTCAAACATTGGATATGACATGATACGATTGATCCTCGATTCATATTCAGCACGTATGGGGTTAAGGAATCTGCCCCGAGTCTGGGGCAGGTCAGGTCATTCACGCTGATGGCCAATTGGGATTCTTGTACAACGATTGATGTTACGTTGTCCCTTCTTTCGGTTGCGCAGGACCACTCTTGCGACGGATAGATCTCCAGAAAGACACGCCACGGGTGCCAGGCAGGCTATTCACGATTCGCATTACGCTAACGACTGAATTCTTAGCCTGCCAGTGGTTAAATCGGTGCGATAAAAATGAAAGGTATTTCACCAAGAGGTTGTCGCACGTCCATCGTGATAAACTTAAGTCAGGCCTTTGTAGTGGCATGTTCCGACATGCCGGTTGGATTTTACTCATTCAAGGTCAAAGCCGTATCAGGCACTTTTTGGCTGCGATATTGCAGCATGCTGAGCGCGAATTCGGCGTAATCATGAGCGGTCTGCTCTGCAGACAGCGGTCCGTTTGGATGGAACCAATTGGTAATTCCAACGCACATAGATGAAATCGCGCGACCGGCCTCCGTTGCCGAGGGAGTGACAAAACTCTTGTTCTCTGTACCGGCCTCGATTGCATCATCAAGGAGTAACTGAACCTGTTTACGCAGATCTGCGATTCGACGGTAATGCTCTGACTCAAGGCTTCGCATTTCACTAGCACCGATAAAACTCACGTCCTTGCGGAGCGTGTGAAAAAGAGTGAGAGCTTCAACCATCAATCGCAGGCTATGGGCCGGATCATGAGCTTCGCCTTCTAGGCCTGCTGACTCCATGCGCCATAACAGGTCCTCCATTGTGAAGTCGAGAATGCGTACGAGTAGGTCCTGTTTGCTGACGTAGTGATGGTAAACACCCGCGACGCTCAACCCAGCCCGATCCGCTATAGAGCGCATCGTAGCACCGTTATACCCAATCGCGGTAAACTCCGCTACAGCCGATGCCAGTATGGTGTCAAATGGGAGTGGTTCGAAAACGCGCCAGTCCTCAGTGGACAGAAATTGTCTCGACGATTCGGGGTCTGGAGTATCGCCTGCGCGTGGTTTCTCGAGCACCTGTCCGGGGTTGAGTCCGAGAGCCGATGCTAGATCTTGAAGCCGCTGCACCGACATGCGAGTTTTGCCGTTCTCAATGGCGCTTAAGGTGGCTGGGCTTACGCCTATGTCGGCGGCTAGCGTTCGAAGGGAAACTCCTTGTGCACTGCGGAGCCGACGAATCGCGGTGCCTGGGTCCTCGTGCACGATTCTCCTCACATCTGCTGAAGTCCATCTGGAAGACTAGATCAATTCTCTGAAAGGTCACGCTTTGACGCGTCAAGAGTTTAGGGACACGTCAAATCGGTGGCGCAGTCAGTTGCTCACCTCGTTTCCGGTAATCAATGTACCGAACATTAGTGTTCAGTAAAAAAATATGCAATTCCCGTGAAGGTCGTGTGTGCCTATAACTATCGAGTGGATCACTGGGCTCTCATGCAGGACTCAAATTTCTATACGGGTGCTGCTGAGGCAGCCGGTAACAAATTAATAAAATTCTGGGAAACGCGTTGACAAAGTTCACGAACTGGATCATCGTTTGTCTCGTAGTGAACGAACGTTCATTCGCTTATTGTTTAGGTTGACGAACCGAGGAGGGTTTATGCATCGAAATAGAAAATTCTTAGTCCCAATTATGCTGGCGTCCGGAATGTTCCTGGCAGCGTGCGGTGGTGCAGCTGACAACGCCGCCGAACCCGCAAGCGTGGGGGCCACGACCACAGAGTCAGCTGCAGCAGAGGGTGACACCGCGGGCACAAAATACAAAGTGGCACTAAGCCTTAGTTACACTGGAAACGACTGGCAAGACCAGGCAGCTAACTTGGTCAAGGGTGCCGCAGCTTCCGAGCCCTACGCGTCGAAGGTCGAGTTGGTCACTGACATCTCCGGACCCGATGTGACCAAACAGATCCAGCTTCTAAACAACCAAATCGCAAGTGGCGTGGATGCGATCATCGTTTACCCGATCAGCCCCACCGCGCTGAACGAAACAATCAAGAAGGCCTGCGACCAGGGCATCGTGGTTGTCGCTTACGACTCGCTTGTAACTGAGCCGTGTGCATACAACGTGCATATTGATCAGTATGAGCATGCGAGATACACGTCCGAGTGGCTGGTGAAGGAGTTAAACGGTAAAGGCACGATTGCCAACATCACGGGTGTTCCGGGAACAACGGTCGATTCAGATCGACAGAAAGCACTCGACGACGTTCTCGCGGCGAATCCTGGTGTCACGATCGCCGGATCGGCAAATGGCGACTGGGCCCAGCAAGTTGGCACCCAGGCGTTGCAACAGATAATGGCGGCGCACCCCGACATTGATGGCATTTTCGCTCAGGCTGGGTGCTGGTCCATGACCTCTTGGCAAATAAAGCAGGGAAACGACCCGCTCCCATGTGCGGGAGAGTTCGGTAACGGCCACCACATTTACATGTTACCAAAGGAGCAAGGCGGCATTGGACTCCGCAGTTCCAGCGCCGGTTCGCCAGTGTATTCGGGTGAACTCGCATTCATCAACGCTGTGCGAGTGCTTGATGGAGAACAAGTCGCGCGCAACATGATTCTCCCGATCCCGAGATTCACTTCGGAGGATGTAATCGCTGCTGGCAACCAAGCGTGCAACAACAATCCAGCTGAAGGCGGACTCATGATGTGTCCCGGCGCAGTGCCGGGTGGATTCTTCGATGGCTTCTGGTCCCCCCTAGTCACGCAAGGCCTGCAGGCAGCCCTAACTGGAGAACCGGACAAGATCTCCGATCCGCTTCCGTGTTCGCAGGTTAAGGGGTGCATCGAGAGAGACAAACTCACATTCGATGACAATCACGTCGGCGGTAACTAACTAGGTGCCGCGTATATCTCGGGATGAGGGTGACATGGATAATCAGTTCGCATTGAAAGTTGAGAACGTCTCCAAGCAGTACGGATCCACCACTGCGTTGACCGATCTCAGCTTTGAGGTAGTTCTTGGTGAAGTCCATGCTCTACTTGGGGAGAACGGAGCCGGCAAGTCCACGCTAATCAAGATTCTCAGCGGGGTTGTGCAGCCGGATTCTGGTGAGTTCTCCACGGCTGCGGGACCACATAGGTTCCGCAGCCCCCGGGATGCACGCGCTGTCGGCATCGCCACTGCCTTCCAAGAATTAACGCTTGTACCACAACTTACAGTGGCCCAGAACCTCATGCTTGGTCAGGAACCATCAAACGGTCTGCGGCTGGCGACCAATCGAGCTCTGGCCGAGGCGAGCTATGAGTTGCTGGCCGAGTGGGAGCTTGACGGCCTAGATGTTGAACTCCCAGTCGAGGGATTGCCTCTGGGCGTTCAGCAACAAATCGAACTTGTTCGAGCGCTTGGACAAAGCGCAGGGGTGTTGCTGCTAGATGAACCAACAGCAGCACTGGGCGCCGCCCAAGTTGAGTGGTTGTTTCGGCAAGTAGTTCGGGTGAAAGAAGCCGGTACAACAGTGGTTTTCATATCGCACCGAATGCAGGAAGTGCGTGAAATTTGTGACCGGGTAACGGTTCTGCGTGGTGGCACTTCAGCGGGAACTTTCACCGCGGGAGAGGAGAACGACGCCACGGTCCTTCAGATGATGCTTGGTCGTGATCTCGAGAAGGCGATGCGTAGGAAGCAGGGCGGAATCGTTGGCGAAGCAGTGCTCACCCTTGACAGACTCACCGGCACCTCAGGCTTTCACGACGTGAGTCTCAGCCTTCGATCAGGAGAGGTGGTGGGTCTAGCCGCGCTTCAAGGACATGGACAATCTGACCTGTTTATGACGCTGTTCGGCGCTCGGCGAGCAGCGAGTGGGCGCATAATTATTGCGGAGCGTGACGTAAAATTCCGTTCGCCCCGTGCTGCGATTGATTCAGGCCTAGGCATCAGCCTAGTTCCCGAAGATCGCAAAACAGAAGGGGTGATTCTTTCGCTCTCAGGAGCTCGCAATGTCACATTGCCCAACATCGGTCGGCTCTCACGTTTCGGTTTTATGCGTCGCAAGGCCGAACGCGCCGAAGCGCGGGAGATCTTCGAATCTGTCAATGTGAGAATGTCCGCGATTGACTCTGATGTGTCGTTGCTTTCCGGAGGCAATCAGCAGAAGTTGGCCATTGGTAAGTGGCTGAGGACGTCATCACGATGTTCGTTGATGTACGACCCGAATCGCGGTGTTGATGTGGGAACCAAGGAGGAAATCTTCAACTTGATGAACCTTCAAGCAGCGTCCGGGGCTGCCCTCTTCTTCTACTCGACTGACCTAGAGGAGCTTCTTGCAGTGAGTCATCGGATCTTTGTGATGTACCGTGGTCGAATCGTTGCCGAGTTGAGTGAAGATGAAATGACACGCGAAAAAATTCTGGTAGCGATGCTTGGGCAAACGGAGACGCAGATGGAGGCCTCGTGACCCAGATATTCGTTCCTCGGCCTTCGGTCCCGGCGGAGGACGCCACTCCAAAGAAGCCAGCAATCAAAGTATTCCGTCAGCGATTGTCGAATACTGGAGCAGTCGGCCCAGCGGTGACGCTCACATTGATGGCTGTGCTTTATTTTTATATGCGGCCTTCGGTTCTGTCCTTCGATGGCATCCACACGATCCTGAATGCCGGCACTGCCTTAGCTTTGGCGGCCGCTGGAGCAGGCTTAGTAACCGTTGTAGGCGGTTTCGATTTTTCCGTGGGCGCGGCTATCTCCGTTGTCAACGTCATTGTCGCCACTCAGGTCGGAGAAAGCGTTGGGTCGCAACTGGTCTCAGTATTGCTTGCCCTGTTAGTTGGTTTATTAATCGGCTTAGTCAACTCGATCCTGGTGATACGATTCCAGATTGCATCAGTCGTCGCGACTCTGGCAGCCTCTTTCTTCTGGGGCGGCATAGCTTTGCTAATTCTCGCTCAGCCAGGAGGGGTGGTTCCTCCTAGTTTCGCTCAGTGGTTTACCGGGGATGTGGGCGGCATTGTGCCGAATGCTGCAATTCTACTGTTCGTTGTGGTGGCTGCTTGGCTGGTTCTTAAACGTACAAGACTAGGTCACGCCTTTTACGCCGTGGGCGGCAACGTTGAGGCAGCCAGACTGAACGGCATAAATGTTTCAGGTACCATCATTGCCGCCTACATGATCGCGGGTCTGCTTTATGGGCTTTCCGGACTCTTCATCACGGCGCTGACGTCAAGTGGGGATCCGAACATTGGAGCCCCATTGCTGCTACCGGCATTCGCTGCCATCGCGATCGGGGGTATTCGCTTCGGTGGTGGGAGGGGTGAATTAACGGGAGCGATCGTGGGTGCGTTCATCCTGTACATGATCTCGGATTTACTTTATGCGTTTGGCGTTAACTCTTTCTATACGCCCATCATGAATGGCATCATCCTCGTCGTTGCTGTCGCTATCACCGCCTACGCGTCCGATCGCCGTTGGCGTGAGTCAAGTTGGCTTGGAAGAACGGTGCATCGGATTCACCCAACTCGTGGCAAGGTGGTTCAGATATGAGCAAGGCGAGCATCGCGGTCCCTTGGCGCCGCAAGTTATTTTCTTCTGACGCCTCGAGGTCTCTGGCAGGTGTATTCGGTGTGTTGGTTCTACTTATTGCAGTCGCGCCCCTTATCAGTAGTGCACTGACTCCAGGTCTGCTTACACAGTCAGTGGTTAGTCTGGGCGTCTTCACCGCGGTGGTTGCCTTCGGACAGTTCTTGGTCATCCTCGTCGGTGGTCTGGATCTTTCAATCCCGTCAGTCATGACGCTGGCGGGAGTAGTACTGACCAGCCAGACCATCTTTTCTGGTGGACTGGAAATGGTTGGCGTCCTCTTGGTCTTAGCGATGGGAGCCGCTATCGGGGTGGTAAATGGCGCAGGAATCGTCTATTTACGCGTCAACCCCATCGTGATGACCTTGGCTACCAATGTCGTCGTTGGCGGCGCGGTACTCGTCTACACCAACGGTACGCCCAGAGGCACTGCGCCGGAAGGAGTCATGAATGCCACGCAAGGAAATCTCTGGGGAGTAATTCCCGTTATCGCGATACCCTTTGCTATATTCGTGTCGATCGCCGTAGTGGTGATGCGCACGACTGGTTTCAGTCGGCGAGTGTATGCGATGGGTAGCAATCGGCTTGTCGCCTACCTTTCCGGGATTGCCGTCAATCGATTGACCATCACCGTTTACGCGATAAGTGGCTGTGTAGCGGCTTTGGGGGGCATTCTACTAACAGGCAGCAGCGGCATGAGCTACCTAACGCTCGGAGATCCGTACCTTCTACTGTCACTTGCCGCCGTCATTCTTGGTGGCGTCTCGATCTCTGGCGGCAAGGGCTCATATCTCGCTGTCGTTGGAGGGGCACTCGTGCTCATGACGATCAGCATCATCATGTCGGCAACCTCGTGGCCGCAATCTACACGTCAGATCGTCTACGCAATTGTTATTATTGCGGCCGTGATCGCGTCGCGTAGATCGCGTGGGAAATAGCAGGCTGAGGTCTACATCTTTTAAAGCCAAAAACAATCAATAGGAAGGGAAATTGCATGAGTACACCAAACATCGACACAGTTCGTGAGATGGCGCTCAAGTACCGCAACTGGGGTAAGTGGGGCTCAAATGACGAACTTGGAACGCTCAACTACGTGACTGACGAGATGCGTGCTAACGCATCGAAGCTGGTGAAGAGAGGCAAGGTATTTTCTATGGCTCTGCCGCTTGACGAGAACGGTCCGATGAACGGCTCATATGGTCGAAACAATCCCTCGCACGTGATGCTCTGGGATGGCGGCGACATCGCAGCTGGGGCGCAGGATCATCTTGCGGGTCTGCGATTCACGGATGATGCGGCCTACATGGTTCTTCAGTCCTCGACCCAATGGGACGCCCTAGCCCACATCTTTTTTGATGGTGCCATGTACAACGGTTTTGGTACCGAAATGGTCACCTCCAGGGGTGCGCTCAAAAACTCGATCACTAACGTGAAAGACAAGGCTGTTGGTCGCGGTGTATTACTTGATATGGCTCGCTACAAAGGTGTCGAAGAGCTAGAAACCTCTTACGCAATCACCGCGCAAGACCTAGACGGGTGCGCGAGAAAGCAGGGCGTTGAGGTAGGTGAGGGTGACTTCGTCCTCGTTCGCACCGGCCAATTGGGGGCATGCATGAAGGCGGGAGTATGGGGCGATTTTGCTGGTGGCCCAGCGCCTGGTCTAGGTCTGACTGTTCCCGAATTCTTTTGTTCGCGCCGGGTCGCCGCGGTCGCGACAGACACATGGGGGACGGAGGTACTGCCGAATGAGACAGCTGATGTCTTTCAACCACTGCATGTGATCATGCTCGTCAACGCAGGCATAATGCTGGGCGAAATGTGGGACATGGACGAACTTGCAGAGGACTGCGCTGCCGATGGAGTCTATGACTTTCTCCTTGTAGCCCCGCCACTTACCTTCACGGGTTCTGTCGGCTCGCCCGTCAATCCACAAGCAATCAAGTAGCTTTCGGGCGGGGGTAGCGCCCATCAGGTGCACCCCGCCTCTTCGTTCCACGTGCGTTTCACTACTACTCGCGAGCATTTAAGGAAGTAACGATGTCAAAATTTACAGTCACCGCGCCCACTACAGCGGATGCGAATGGGAGTTACGCCGGTCGACCATGGTCCAAGCAATATGCAGCGGGTATTCCCTTGGACATTGTCCCAGAATTCACCGACATGCTTTCAATGCTGGCCGCATCTGTGGTTCGTGACCCCAACGCAGCCGCGATCAAGTATTTCGATGGACTTATCACGTTCAGCCAGTTGGACGAACGTTCGACTGCCTTGGCTGCGGCGTTGATCTCCAATGGTTTCGAGCCCGGAGACCGACTCGGCCTGTATTTGCAGAATGACCCTGCGTTCCTCTACGGACTGATTGCTGCCTGGAAAGCTGGTGGGGTTGGGGTGTGCATTAACCCGATGAACAAGCAGCGCGAATTAACCTATTTGATTAAGGACTCGGGTGCTGCGATGTTGCTCTGTTTAGACTCGCTGTACGAGGATGTCGTTGCTGAGCTGCTTGCTGCAGGTGATGTTGCTCTCAAGACCGTGATTGTAAGTTCACCGCTTGACGATCAAACGCGAAATGACGTCCGGGTACTTCCAGTCAATCGGGCGGCAGTTCCTGAGGGCGTACTTTCGCTTCGTGAACTCCTAGTTCAATTTTCCGACGCGACTGTCCCAGCTGTGAGTCCGGGTTGGGACACTCTGGCGGTACTCACCTACACCTCTGGCACCACTGGTGAGCCCAAGGGTGCGATGAACACCCATGGCGGTATGGCCTTCAACGCGCAGACTTTTCGCGATTGGGCCGGGCTCACGTCAAACGACGACATTCTGGGCGTTGCTCCGCTCTTTCACATCTCGGGTCTTGTCGGTGGCATAGCATTGATGACTCTCACTGGGGCCACGCTGATCCTTAGCCACCGCTTTGAGTCAAACGTGATGATGGATTCTATTCGCGAACACAAGCCGGCTTTCACGCTAGGAGCGATCACCGTCTTCATTAATCTTTCGCACCTCGAAGGATTGACCCATGAGGACTGGTCATGCTTTCGAGTCATCTTCTCCGGTGGTGCAGCGATCGCGCCAGCTGTAAATCAACAGTTTCTTGAAAAGTCGGGTATCTATATCCACACTGCTTATGGTCTCACCGAGACGACTTCTCCGTCTCACCTTGTGCCTGTAGGCGCACGGTCGCCGGTAGACCCGACATCTGGTGCGCTTTCAGTAGGTCTGCCCACCTTCAACACTATGTCAAGGATCCTTGACGAGGACGGTGCGGAGTTGCCTGCCGGAGAAGTGGGAGAGATCGCAATCGCAGGACCCCAGGTGGTGCCGGGATATTGGCAAAGGCCGGATGCAACCGCAAAGGGTTTTCCGAATGGTGAATTGCTGACGGGCGATGTTGGATTCATGGATTCTGCTGGTTGGTTCTACATCGTGGATCGTAAAAAGGACCTCATAAATGCCTCGGGTTACAAAGTCTGGCCACGCGAAGTGGAAGACATTCTCTACGCCCACCCCGCGGTGCGGGAGGCGGCGGTGGTCGGTGTCCCCGATGACTACCGCGGTGAGACAGTGAAGGCATTCGTCTCACTTAAGCCAGCAAAGACCGCAACAGAGAGGGAGCTTATTGAATTTTGCAAATCCCAGATGGCAGCCTACAAGTACCCCCGTTCGATTGACATCGTAGACGAGTTGCCGAAGACAACCACGGGAAAGATCTTGCGTCGTGAACTCAGGGAGAAGAAGTAAATGGTCGCTGAATTTCTCTTGGACTTGGAACGACTCGGGCCTTTGATCGCCGACGCGACTCAAGATGTCCGGTGGCTAAATATGGAACCACGCCTCATCGAGGGCGGAAAATCAAACCTCACCTTTAAACTAACCAGTGAGGCTGGTGATCTAATTCTGCGCCGCCCGCCAACGGGAGGGATTCTTCCTCGAGCGCACGACATGTCTCGCGAAGTGCGCATCCAGCGTGCACTCCAGCCCACTTCTATACCTGTCCCGAGTATCGTGCTCGAATGCGGTCCAGAAATTCTTGGAACTGCCTTTTACGTGATGCAAATGGTTCCAGGCCATGTGATCTATAACGAACTGCCAATTGGCTACGCGCAGACCGAACAGGAGAAGCGGGCACTCTCCTTCGCGATGATCGATGTACTAGCAGACCTACATGCCATCAATCCAGCATCCGTCGGGCTTGATGGGTTCGGACGACCTGAAGGCTTTCTAACACGTCAAGTTAGTCGTTTCTGCACTCAGTGGGAACTCTCAAAGACGGCGGAGGTCCCAATCGTCGATGAATTAGGGCGGCAGTTGTGGGCGTCGATTCCCATTTCATCGAGTGCCTCTATCGTGCATGGGGATTACCGGCTCGACAACTGCATCGTTGACGCGCATGACCCGGGCACCATTTCGGCTGTGCTCGACTGGGAGATGTCGACCATCGGTGATCCACTCACTGACCTCGGCCTCCTGCTTTTCTATTGGCGAGAGCAGGGTGATCGAGAGCCATCCCTCATTCCATTCATTACTAGCCAACCTGGTTTTCCGAGTCGTCAGGAGATGGCTGAGCATTACACGGAACGAATGGGCGTCCATCTTCAGGACATTGCCTTTTACGAGGCGCTTGCGCACTTCAAATTCGCGATCATCGCTCAAGGTATATCTAAGCGCGTAACCATGGGTGTCATGGCCGGGCAGGAGTTTGGTGATATTGCGAACGAAGTCGAGTGGATTGCGCAGGCGGGGCTCCTACGTCTTACAGGAAAGGAAGCTTAAATGGATTTTGAACTCTCTCTATTGGCGCAGGACTACAGCAGACGCATGTGGGATTTCATGCGGGAGGAGGTCTTTCCCGCGGAGCCCGAGTACGAGCGTTACCGCGAACAACATGGCCCGCACGCTCATCCAGTAGTGGTGGAAAAACTTAAGGAAAGTGCGCAAGCTCGAGGGCTTTGGAATCTTTTCCTGCCCAGTGAGTCTGGCCTGAGCAATGTCGATTACGCCGCAATTGCGGAGATCAGCGGATGGTCACCAGTAATAGCCCCGGAGGCTATTAACTGCCAAGCTCCGGATTCGGGGAACATGGAAACTCTCCACCTATTTGCCACTGATGCTCAAAAGAAACAGTGGCTTGAACCATTACTCACTGGCGAGATCCGATCTGCTTTCGCGATGACAGAGCCGGATGTGGCCTCCTCTGACGCTACGAACATCACTACGTCCATTCGTCGGGATGGCGACGACTACGTCATTAATGGACGAAAGTGGTGGATCAGCGGCATTGCCGACGAGCGCTGCCAAGTTTTAATCGTCATGGGAAAGACGGACCCCGGAGCCGAGACACATCGGCAGCAGTCGATGATCTTGGTGCCGCGTGATACCCCAGGGGTCGTCGTTGAGCGGCAATTGCCGATTTTCGGCTTTCTGGATCAGCATGGACACGGCGAAGTGGTGTTCCGTGATGTGCGAGTTCCCTCGACGAACCTGCTGGCTGGTGAGGGGGACGGTTTTCACATCGCGCAGGCGCGGCTTGGTCCTGGACGTATCCACCATGCAATGCGGGCAATCGGCATGGCCGAACGCGCCCTTGCTTTGATGATTGACCGGGTGCAGACTCGAACCGCTTTCGGACAGAGGTTGTCCGATATGGGCGTTGTGCATGGACTGATCGCTGACTCACGTATAGAGATCGATCAGGTTCGGCTCTATGTTTTCAAGACGGCTTGGCTCATCGATCGCTACGGGGCTAAAGGCGCCCGCACCGAGATTGCTGCTATCAAGGTGGCAGCACCCAAGATGGCCACGAATGTGATCGATCGAGCAATTGAAGTTCATGGTGGTGCAGGCGTGAGCAACGACACCCCGCTCGCCTACTTCTACGCGTGGGCTCGCAGTCTGCGCATTGTCGATGGCCCCGATGCGGTGCACCGTCGCTCAGTGGCGCGCGAAGAGTTCAAGCGAGAGCGACCATATGTCGGGTAGCAGCAAACGCCGCTCAAGTATAGAAGCGGAAATCCGCGCGACGTACCCAGAACTGAGTCGCGAGCCGAGTACCGTCATCGCGACTCGCAATGAGCTTGTACACCTTCTGAATCATGAACTACCGCCAAGTGAATGGCACCCGGTCACTCAAGAGCGTGTTAATACGTTTGCTGTGATCACGGGGGACTGCAATTGGATCCATACGGATCCCACGCGTGCCGTGAGGGAAGGTCCCTACGGCGGTTGCGTCGCGCACGGCTATCTGTCCCTATCTTTGCTGCCAATGTTGATCGCCGAGGTGGTGGCGTTCACTGGTGTGACGACTGTCAACTACGGCCTTGATCGCGTGCGATTTCCAGCGCCATTATTTGTCGGCACGAGTATCCGTGCAAGTGTCCTTATCAGTGACGTTCTGGATACCTCAGTAGGTACCCGCGTCGCTCTGCGAGCATCAATTGAATCGGATGCGTCCGAGCGTCCGGTATGTGTTGCCGACGTGCAATGGCACGTTGGATTCCCGAAGGAGGAAAGTCGATGAAGTCCTTACAGGTGCGCGAATTTGGCGAGCCGATCAATGTACTGAGGTTCTGCGATGCAGAGATTCCCCAGCCAGCGGTTGGCCAGGTACTCGTGCGCGTTCTTGCTTCAGCAGCGAACTTCCCAGATGTGCTGATGTGTCGCGGGCAATATCAAGAGAAACCCGACTTTCCCTTCACCCCGGGCATCGAGGTTTGCGCGGAGATCGTGGCGCTCGGCCGAGGCGTCGAGGACTTAAGGCTCGGTGATCGTGTGGTGGGTAGCCCGCTGCTGCCAACCGGGGGCTTTGGTGAGTTTGCGCTCATGGATGCGGCTCTTACCTTTCCAGCGCCTGTGTCCCTTGATGACGCACAAGCATCCGCTTTCTACATCGGCTACCAGACTGGGTGGTTCGCTTTACATCGTCGGATCAGTATTCAGCCAGGGCAAACGCTACTTGTGCATGCTGCCGCAGGTGGTGTTGGCAGTGCGGCCGTGCAGTTGGGTAAGGCTGCGGGAGCGACAGTTATCGGAGTTGTCGGTCGGACAGAGAAGATTGATGTCGTTCGTCAGTTGGGCGCCGATGCTGTGATCGACCGCAATAATGAGAACTTCGTCGAAATGGTCAAGGAATTAACTGACGGGCGGGGCGCGGACGTCATATTCGATCCTGTAGGTGGCGATACGTATACTCAATCTACAAAGTGCGTTGCCTTCGAGGGCAGCATCCTGGTGATCGGATTTGCTGGTGGCGAAATTCAGAGTGCGGCGCTGAGCCATGCGCTGGTTAAGAACTACGCGATTGTCGGACTACATTGGGGTCTCTACCGATCGAAGAATCCCTCAGAGGTGCTTCACTGTCACAAGGAGCTCACTCGACTCGCCGATGCAGGGCTAGTTGCACCCTTGATCAGTCAGCGTCTTACTTTGCCGGAGATTCCGGAGGGGCTGCAGCGTCTTGCCAACGGAGACACAATCGGAAGGATCGCTTATGTTGCTTGATAATCAAGTGCCTCTAACTGTGATCGATGCTGATGACATCCGGCTCATGACCATCAATAGGCCAAGCGCTCGGAACTCCATTGACTTAGCTACGGCTGTTGCCCTTTCCAGTGCGATGCAGGGCCTTGACGCCGATCCGGCCCTGCACGTTGGGGTGATCACAGGGGCAGGTGGGCACTTTTGTGCCGGAATGGACCTCAAAGCCTTCGCGCGAGGCGAATACCCGGTATTACCCGGTCGTGGATTCGCGGGGTTCACCGATTCGCAGCCGACCAAGCCGCTCATCGCGGCAGTGGAGGGATTTGCGCTCGCCGGCGGCTTCGAAATCGCACTTGCATGTGACTTCATTGTCTCGAGTGAGGAAGCACGGTTCGGTCTCCCTGAAGTGAAACGTGGAATCATTGCTGCTGCTGGTGGATTGGTTCGTCTTCCTCAACGCATTGCTGCAAACGTAGCAATGGAGATGGCTCTTACCGGGCGGATGATTGATGCGCGGCGCGGGTACGAGTTGGGGTTGGTCACGACGCTAACGAACCCGGGTGATGCGTTGACCGTCGCGATGGAGCTTGCTTCGGTTATCGCGTCGAATAGTCCACTCGCAGTGTGGGCAACTAAGCAAGTGATTCGAGAGAGCGGAGATTGGCCAGTTGATGAAATCCCGCAACGTCAGGCCGAGTGGGGCAGGCGGATTGCAGCCTCGGATGACGCCAAGGAAGGCGCCCTCGCTTTTGTCGAAAAGCGAGCCCCACGCTGGAGGGGGCGTTAGCCGTTGAAGGAGTGGTGACATCAGCGCCGACCCATCTTCGTCTTTCCCTATCCGAGAGGCTTGCGGTTTTTATTAGGCTTAGCGCTGTTCGATCAGCGTGATAAATGATCATCCGATGAATGATTCTTTCGACCTGCCATAACAACCGAGCCTTTCCACCCAGAATGGGTGAACTAAGACTCTCAAATCACCCGGACCCACCACAAGGGGTCATGCCAGCTCGAAAAAGGCCATGGAAGGGTGACATTCGAAATGATTGGGTCATAGTTTGACTGGCGTAACAACTAAGCCGCACACGCTTTGGACGTGAATCACGCGGTGGGACTGCACCAGAAACACACACGCCCTACTCGGCGGATCCAACGAACGTACGGCGGGCCAGATGAACCTGAACTCTCCGACCGGCTTTCTAGTTCGTCAGAAGACATTGACGTGTTGCCGCCGTTCTTCGATGAATATTGGATCGGGGGCTATTCGGCTCGCCAACCACCATCAATATTAAAGTTGGCCCCAGTGACATAACTCGATGCGGATGAAGCTAGGTAGATAATCAAGGGAACCAGTTCGTCCGCTTCGCCGAATCTTCCCATTGGGATCCGTCCCGTGAGACGGGCGCTCCATGCATCGTGACCCCGCAATCCCTCTGTCATCTCTGTTGCAAAGTATCCGGGGCAAACCGTGTTGACCCTGACGCCGCGTGTGGCCCATTCCAGTGCAAGCGTCCGTGTCAACGACTCGAGTCCAGCTTTGCTGGCACTGTATGGGGCGAGTCTCGCCACGCCAGAACTTGCATGGATGCTTGAGACGTTGATAATCGATCCGGATTGGTTTTCCAGCATCGTCTGGGAGACCGCCTGACTGCACAAGAACGCGCCAGTAAGGTTGATGTCGAACACCTCTTGCCAATCGCTCAAGTTCAGATTTTCCGACCGGGTAAAGTCGTGGCTTATGCCCGCGCAGTTGACGAGAACGTCTAGCCCTCCCCACTCGGACTCGATCTGCCCGACGATACGCGTGACGTCTTCAGGTCGTGCTACCGATCCGGCGATGGTCAGCGCATTCTCAGACCCGAAGGGAAGAGCGTGAACGACATCGCGCAAGGACTCCTCGGACCGGGCCGTAAGGGCGACTCGGGCTCCAACGTTGAGCATACCTTCAGCAATTGCCCGACCAAGTCCCTTACTGGCGCCCGTCACCCAGACCCTTGCTCCCTCAACGCTGAACATGCCTGTCGCCGATCTGCCCATTCTCCGCCTCCTAATCGTGCCGCGAATTGTTTCCACTGCTAAAGCGACGGAAAACCGGGTGTTGACGAGTTTGAACTCATCGCAGTGCCGTGTTTTGTGATATCATACTACGGCCCACTGCGGGACGGTGCCCAGCGCAGCGCGTCCCTTCCATCATTCAAGGAGTCAAGTAGAAGGGCCATGTTGCTAGGCCCTCCCATGCCAATCCAACAGGCGTAGGTCCACCCGAGCGCTGCGGGAAGGGCGACGCGAGCCGTCGAGGGAAATCTCCACTGTCGAAACCTGGGGCGACACCCTTGGTTGGGTTAAAGAGCGCCCGATATACGTGACTTCTTCCGGGAAGTCGTCTCCTGGAATTGCGGTGCTTGCGATAGAATTGGCCCGTGTACCATCTTCGAGTAAAGGTCAGATAGGTCGTTGAATCCAAGCTGCCCGCTGGCTTTGAACCATCTAGAGATATCGATTCCGGATAGAAGGATGAACTTGCTGAAGATCTTCACGTGGGAATCCGGAACTCACGGTCTGTTTACCCAATCTTCGGTAATTAAATGACGAAATCCTCTGTCGCCCGCCGATAATCTTGCATCTCGGCTCGCGTACAAGCTTCTCCAGCTGTTTGACAGGGGATTACATTTCTGCGATGCCTCAAGCATCTTTTGTACAGGGCCTCATGCGTCACTCGGTTAATCCTCTGTAAGACTCCCTGCTTAGATTCGACGTACGTGTAAAGCCCTTGGAGCTGATTCCTGCCATACATTTTATGTCGCGGTAGTGGTCTAGCGGTACCCGAGATCCGCAAACGCTTCGAGGCAGGCCAGGAGAATTGAGGGTCCAGCATGGATGTGCCGCGCGGGAGAAGAGTCCTGCCTCAGGAAGGGCGCCCAGAAAGATTAAGCCACCTGCATGGTCGATCGTCATTGAAGTGCTCACCTTTCCCATAGTGCGCCTGCCAGATGGATTTGAAAGTTCGCGGTTCAATCAACTAACTGGTGTTCGACTAACAAATTTCCGAACTTCCTTGACAAATATTGCGACTGGACACGCGCATTATTCAATGCAGTGGGCAACCACTCATCGGTAATGCCCCAGAGGCAGTTCGACCCTTTGGTCAATCGATGAAATGAGGAAAAGTTGAATCGAGACGTCACGGAAGCCAGCATCACTTCGATCAATCGACGGTGTGCGTTCCTGTGGATTCCATGGTCCACCAATGATTGTTCCCCAGCTTCTGGTGGAGATCTGCCCGTTGAACCAAGGTTTAGTAGTGCCTCGAAGTGGGTGGTCGCACGGGAGCAGACTTTCCACATCCCAACGAGGCACTTAATATTCGCGTTTTGGGAGTTCGTCCTTGCCCCTCAGTTAGCTCGGCGCAGCGACGCGTCATGCCCTTGTCGCGAAAATTTTCTGGGCTCGTATGATCGGAGAGCCGGACTCATCCGCCGAAGAGGCCCAAACAAATTGGAGAAGAACTTGCCCACAATGAGACCAATCCCAGAGATCATGCGTGCGGCTGTGCTTACCGGACCGGCGGGCATCGGCCAGCTACTAATCCGGCAGGTGCCCATTCCCGAGCCGAAGTTGGGTGAGGTACTTGTGCGCGTCACTATGAGCGGAATCTGTGGCAGCGACGTCCATTTTGTCCTTGACGGAACGACTGAGACCGCATACACGCCAATTATTCTGGGGCACGAAGCTGTGGGCCGGGTAGTCGCGCTGGGTGACGAGGTAAGTCGCCTGGCCATCGGAACACGCGTCAGCATCGTGCCACTGGTGACCTGCATGAAATGCAGGCATTGCCTTTCAGGTAGGACCGTGCTGTGCGAGAAGCGGATGTGCCTCGGGACCGACTGCGAGGGAGCATTCGCTGAGTACATCTCTGTGCCCGAGCGGAATTGCTTGCCAGTGCCTGACGGATTGAGTGACGAGCTCGCAGCCGTGGCCACGGATTCTGTGGCCACGGCCTATCACGCTATTGCCTTCCGCGGTGGCGTGAAGGAGGGCAGCCGAGTCGCAATCTGGGGAACAGGTGGTCTAGGCCTGTCTGCCGTCGGTGTCGCTCGCACTCTCGGTGCGTCGAGCATTATCGCTGTCGACGCGCGACCGGCGGCTCGTGATTGGGCGCTGGAGACGGGAGCGGACGAGGCGTATTCCCCGGAAGAAGGATTGAAGCGCATCAACCAATTGGGTGGGGTGGATGTGGCGGTCGAGTTTGTGGGGAAGTCTGCGACGGCAGAGGCGGCTGTCCGCAGCCTCGACCATAGCGGTCGTGCCGTCATCGTGGGGGTGGGGAGCCAGCCGCTCGTCGGGGGACGCATTACGAGCTTCGTCCTTCGCGAGCGGGAAGTTGTAGGTTCCTACTGTAGTGAGCCGAGCGAAGTAGCAATTTGCCTGGATTTGTTGACGTCGGGAAGGTTAGTGCTCCCACGTGTCGTAGGAGACACCATCGGGCTAGACGATGTGGCTGAGGGCGTGGCCCGCGTTCAGCGCGGCGAAACCGGTGGTGGTTCACGCATCCTTGTCGACGTGGCCCGAATGCCATCATGATCTCGACGCGCTTGCCAGGGGGAGTGCGTATGCCCTCCTCTATGGACGCTGTCAGGTGATATTTTTCGTGAGGTCAGATGGGGCCTAGACCGGTCTGATTTTCGGACCGACGAGGCGCTGTGGACAGCAGGAAGGGAGATCATCGAGAAGGATAAGAGGCGTGTTTCAGACCCAATAGACAACGCTGACCGTCAGTGGTGGGCTCATGCGTGAGCGTCTGCCATGGTCGGTGTCGAAACAGAGATGTCGCTTTTTCGATGCTCGCAGTTGTTTGTCAATGATCACCTGACCTGCTAGCCGATTTCTGATCCAGTGTTTTAGTAGCCCGCGATTGCCCTTATGGGTGGGGGAGTACTAAAAGAAAAGAATACACCAATCCCTTGAGCAGATCGTTCGTAAACTGCGCGAGGCCGACCGGATGCTGAGTACTCAGGAACCCAGAGTAGGCCGACTAACTACAAACGTATCAGCAATTCACGGCAAGCTCAAGGCCTGTTTGTTGTGTGACTGGATTCATCGCTGGCTAGGTAGAGTGCTCCGCAGGCATCCTCCTCACTTGGCATTTTGAAGCATTTCATTGGCGTCAAGTCGATAGTGGCGTCTATCGCCCCCCGGCACCAGCATCTTGCTCACGCGCCTTCAGCATCGGATTGTGTGTCACCGCGATGGCACCGACCAGCCAGGTCGCGTGCAAGGCGATCACGAACTGGGGGCTGTTCTGGAGGTGCAGTCTCACCCTGTCATCGGGCCGAATGCCGAGATCGATCAATTCCGCAGCGAGTGCGTGCGCGAAGACATGCTCTTCTCGATGCGTCATCGTCTGGTCGAAGAAGTGGATCGCCGGCCCGTCCGGACGGGCCGCCACACAGATCTGGAACATCTGCGCGCCACTGTGTACGCACGCTTCGGACGAAACCGGGACCTCGGGCGGATAGTTAGCCGTCCACGGGCGACGGCGGCAGGACGTAGATGGACTTCCCGTAGGCGGGGGTGTGCGTGAATCACGGGGCCCACTCAGATGGGGGCCTCTCAGGATGGCGATACGAACGAAGAGGACATGACGCTGATCGCGTCCTGACCTCCTTCGAGATGTGATGAATCGTTGACGAATAGCACTGTCCGCTTGTCGTCGTCAATCAGAACCGCGGTGATTCCCGCGTGCCACGGCACGAACCACATGTCACGCTCAATCCCCAGCCACCTGCCCATCACCGCGTTAATTGCCCCACCGTGCGAGAAGCAAGCGACGATCCCGCCCGGGTGCCTAGCCACGACCTCGTCGAGCGCGTCATTCATCCGCGTACGCAGTTGCTCGCCCGTCTCCGAGCGTCCGTCGCGGCCCCACTGGAATCGTGGAAGGACCTCGACTGCGGCTCGCGTTGGACCCATGTAGTCATCAACGTTTGGCTCCATGTGCCGTGCCGACGTATTAGTGAAGACGTGACGGTTCTGCTCTGACGAGAGACTTGCCTCCGCCAGGTTATCGATGATTTCCACGGTGAGTCCCAGCCGTTCAGCCAGTGGTCTGGCGGTGGCTCGTGCGCGGGCCATGGGGCTCGATGCAATCGCGGTGAGCGGTATTGTTGACAGTCGATCGGCGAGGCGGTCTGCTTGTGCTCGTCCCCTATCGCTGAGGGGCGGATCGAGCTCGCGGAGAGTCTCCTGCTCCGCATGGCGGATGAGCAGCAGGAGACTTGGGGCCGGCGTCGAATTCATCACGGAGTCGATGTCAGTGTCCTCACAAAAGCGGTGCCGAGCGGGCGGTGTGAGCATTGGTACATGGTAGTCGGGGGAAGGCAACTGTCTGGGACTACCCGGCTACGTTGCTTTTCTTCGACAACATGCGCGCAGCCGAGCGGCGTCCCGGAACCGCCGCAGAACGACTCTGCGCGGTAGTGCACACACGCTTGCGGTTCCATGCGCGCTATCCGATATCCACGACCTTAAGCCGTAGTGGGTTTCTTGCCACTTCCTTTCTTGTGAAGGATGATGGTTCCTATGCCAAAGCAATATCCAAAAGAACATAGGGAGTGCCCCCGGTTTGGTTGAACATGACCTGCCCCAGAGACTGTTCCCTGTTTTGGTGTTGATTTTCGGCCTTGATGAAAGGCTAGTTTCATGCCACGTGCCTATCCTGATGAGTTTTGAGTGAGAGCTGTTTCATTGATTCGAGCTGGTCAAAGCGTACGGAAGACTGCGTCTGATTTGGACGTGAGTTGCGCGATCCTTCACCGCCCAGTCAAGTGAGACAAGATAGATGGAGGAGAACTCCCCGGCGTTCCGATTGCCGAGTCCCGGGAGTTACGTAAAGCACGAAAACGTATTCGTGAGTTGGAAAACGAGGTCGAGAGTCTTCACAGGGCCCATGTCATGTTAGGAAGGAGCTCTCGTCACCCAAAAGGCTTCACCCGATAATTGATGTCCTGGTCGCGGATGGTTATCGGGTTAGGCAATGCACTCGTGTTCTTGGAGTTTCTTCCCAGGGGTATTACAAATACCGTTTACGACCATTGGGACTGCCCCGGGTTTGGTTAACAGGCATCATCCGAGACGTTCGTGTGGCTTCTCGTGGAACGTATGGGTACCGCCGGGTGCATGCCGAACTCACGCAGGCTCACGGAGTTTTCGTGAGCGCGAATCTTGTGAACCTGTTGATGCATAACGCTGCTATTGCTGGCCTTCCCGGACCTGGCAGAGCTTCTAGTAATTCAGGTGTTCCCACCGACGATGATCTTGTGAACCGTCGTTTCAACCGTGATGGGTTAAACGAGCTGTGGGTCAGCGATATTACGGAACATAAAACTCCTTGGATTCCAGCGATCGTCGCAACACTTGAGAGTTGGGATGGCTATGCCTGCCAGGAGATGTACGGATGAGCAGAAGGAAGTTTTTTATGAAACTTATGATCGTGGTGTTTCGGTAAGGAAGGCTGCAGCAGCTGCTGGGGTGTCCGCGGATTGGGGTTACCGCTGGGTGGGTCAGGCGGGTTTGTCCGCGAGTCGACGACAGCCATAAGTTTTCCGGCACTCGAAAAACACGTCGATCAACACTGCCGTGAGCTCCTCACGACGCTTACCCCTCATCGATTTCACGCGGTTTACCCACGCGTAATAACTCGACCGGGATACCTTCAACAGCAAACACATAGATGTGACCGAAGTGTTGCATTAACCCATTGAGTTCACCGCCGCTTTTTTAGGAACTCGTTCTCCACTCGGAGCCTGCGCATCTCATCTTCCATCCCAGCCACCCGTGCTCTTTCTGCTGGAGTTAGTGCCGTTTCCGGCTCTGGATTCTCGCCTTTCTATTGCTTCACCCAATGACTCACAGTCCCCTCATGGATCTCCAGCTCCTGAGCAATTACATTGATCGGACGATCGGTTTCGATCACAAGTTGGACTGCCTCGGCCTTGAACTGCAGTGAGAACATCCGTCCCTTTTGGGACATGAACCCATCCTCTTGCTAAGAGACAACATGTCCAAAACCTTGACACAGCCCAGTCGTTCTCGGTGATGGTGCGCCCGGGCGTGAGGTAGGTCTGGCGCGCGGCAAAATCTTCGAATCACAGGGTTCCAGGACGCATGATCGGGCTCATGTGGTAGCGAATTTCACGATCATGGCGGTGGCTTCCGGGGTAGTTACCGCCTGCGAAATGGTGACAGCCTCGTCGGCGCCGGCACCCACACGGTCGACGTCCCAGGCGCCTCGTACCAGTCGGCGGGCCTGGCCGAAGGCGAAGCTGGGCCCAGCGGCGAGACGGCTGGCAATCGCCTTGGCGTGCTCTTGCGCGCCGGTGTCGACGACTTCGGTGACGAGCCCCCAACTGAGTGCCTCTTCGGCATCCAGGACCCGTCCGTTCACGACTATGTCGAGTGCCCGGGGTTGGCCGACAGCACGCGGCAGCAGCCAAGACACTCCGCAGTCGGGGGTCAATCCGATGCCGGCGTAGGCGGCGAGGAACTTGGTCCCTCGTGCGGCCACAATGAGGTCGGCGCTGAGCATCACACCAAGCCCAGCGCCGGCGACGGCACCCTGCACGGCGGCGACGACCGGTTTGCTCATCGAGTCAAGGCGCTGCAGGGCTCCGTCGAGCACGTCGGCGAGTTCCTTGAGGTAACTCGCAGGATCAGGTGCAGCAAGTATGCTTGTCACATCACCGCCCGCGCAGAAGCGTTTGCCGACACCGGTCAGCAGGATCGCCTTCACTGTTACGTCGGCCTCGACTGTACGGGTGGCTTCGTCGAAGGCTCGAGCTGTAGACAGGTCGAAAGCGTTGGAATTGCCTGGACGGTTCAACCCGATGTGGGCGACACCATCGGCCACCTGCAAGCGGATGCTCTGATCATTCATACGATTTGCTTCTTCAGTCGAGGCGGCGGAATAGGGCGGCGAGCGCCTGGCCGCCACCGATGCACATCGTGACGATGCCGAACTCACCACCGGTGCGACGCAGGTGCTTCACCACACGGACTGTGAGGATGGTACCCGTCGCACCGACCGGGTGACCGAGCGCAATCGCACCACCGTAGGGATTGGTCTTCGCCGGATCAAGACGGACATCGCGGCGCACGGCCACAGCTTGCGAAGCGAAGGCCTCGTTGAGTTCGACAATGTCAATGTCGGCAGGGGTCAGCCCGGTGCGTTCGAACAGCGATCTCAGAGCCAAGGTCGGCGCATAACCCATCAGGCCAGGCTCCATCGCAGCCGTTGCCACATGTTCGAGCGACACCAGAGCGGATGCGCCACGCTCCCGCGCAACCGACTCACGGGCCAACACCACGGCTGCACCGCCGTCATTGATGCCCGACGCGTTGCCGGCCGTCACCGAGCCGCCCTCTTCGAATGCCGGACGCAACTTTGCGAGGATCTCCAGCGTCGTGCCGGGTTTGGGATGCTCATCGGTGGAGATGGTGACTAGTTTGCGTCCGGCCACCTCAACGGCAATGATCTCCTCGGCAAAGGCCGCTTTCGCCTCGACAGTCGCCGCACGACGCTGCGACTCCAGCGCGAACTCGTCCTGTTCCTGCCGCGAGATGCCATACTTCCTAGCCACAGCCTCAGCCGTCCGGCCCATATGCACCCTGCTGAAGGGATCGGTCAAGATGGCGACCGTGCCGTCGACAAGCTCACGGTTGCCCAGACTGTAACCCTTGCGCGCACCAAAGTCATAAAAGGGCATCCGGGTCATCGATTCATCACCACCGGCCACGGCAAAGTCGAGACCGTTCCACCGCATCTCCATTGCCGCCGACCAGATTGCCTGCAACCCACTGCCACACAAACGGTTCACCGTGTATGCCGGGGTGCTCTCAGGTATCCCGGCAGCGAGCGCCACCCGCCGGGCGTTGTAGGCATCCGCGCCGACCTGGCCGACGCAACCCATGACGACTTCCTGCGGCTCGTCGACAGCAACACCCGAACGCTTCAAAGCCTCGGTGACGGCCGCGGCACCAAGCTCGTGCGCGGGGACGCTCTTTAACACGCCACCAAAACTTCCGGTCGGGGTACGGGCGCCGTCAATGACCACAATACGGTCTTGGGTCATAATGTGGGCCTTTCTCAGGGCATCTTTTCTCAGGCGGGATCCAGCCTGATACTAGGGCGTCCTAGTATCTGAGGAGTAAGCGCATGCTCATCAACGGAACGGAACGGGACCGACAACTCACC
>Ga0209390_10003606_pt1 | contig 24796 bp, 26 predicted proteins | sample BON01_FD_187212 | JGI IMG/M metagenome (GOLD analysis project Ga0209390, IMG submission 187212) | Freshwater microbial communities from Lake Bonney liftoff mats and glacier meltwater in Antarctica - BON-01 (SPAdes) (version 2) | ecosystem: Environmental > Aquatic > Freshwater > Ice > Glacier... | reverse complement strand
CGAGCCGACGCGACGCTGCTGGGAACTACCGCATCGTCCGTTCGGATCTCGCTGACTATGCCGAGCGACGCAAGCCGGCGATCGCGAGGGTGGGCTTCGACGTCACGATCACCGCTGAGAAGTCGATCGGTCTGTTGGCGATGCTCACGACCGGGCAACTCCAGGAGGACCTGATCGCGGGTCTCAGAACTGGAAATGACACAGCCGTCCGTTACCTCGACCGGCTGGCCTCGGTGGGACGCCGTCGCGGCGGTGTCGTTGGCTCCGAAGGCCTGATCGTCGCGTCGTACATGCACGGCACGAGCCGGTCATTGGACCCGCATCCTCATCATCACAACATCGTTGCGAACGCGGTCGTTGATGACGAGGGAGGGGTTCGGACTCTTGATGCGAGGGCGCTGTATCGGCATGCGCCAGCGGCCGCGGCACTGGCGACGGCCGCGGTGCGGTGGGAGCTTCGCGACCTCGGCCTCGGGTGGTGGCGTCGAGACGACGGTGTCTGGGAGATCGCCGGTGTTGACGAGTCGGCGATCCGTGAGTTCTCGCAGCGGCGCTCGGAGATGGACGAAGTTCGCAAAGCACTCGAGGAACGCCTCGGGCGTCGAGTCACCCACGACGAGGAGAACACGATCGCGAAGTCGACCCGATCAGCCAAGCAAGCAGTCGACCCGAACGACCTCCGCAAAGACTGGCTGACCAGGGCTGATCGGGTGGGTCTCGATATCGGATCGTGTTTCGATCGGGCCGATCGTGCGATCGCACACGACGTCCTGCCCGACGACCTACGAGACCAACTGTTCAACGATCTCGTCGCACCGATCGACGGGTTGTGCGCCCGGTCGACAACGTTCGGCTGCGGCGATGTGATGCGCTCTGTCGCGGATTGGTCGATCGTGAACGACGACGGCCACAGCGTCAAGGTGCTCGTGCCCCCGGCCGAGGTCGAGCGACTGACCGCACGATTCTGCGCCACCGATCTCGTCGCCGAGATCGACACCTCGGGCGTGATCCGCCGGCGCGACGGCAAAGTCGTGAACGACGGACAGGACGAAGCGACGTTCACGACAATCGAACTCCTCGATGTCGAAGCCCAGATCGTGTCTGGCGTCGCCGCAGGAATCGACGCCGCGAAAGGGATCGTCGAATCGGCGATCATTGAGCGGGCGATCGGGTCCGCCGATGTGCTGAGCGCGGAGCAGGCCGACTTGGTGCGGAGTTGGCTGACCAGTGGTGATCGGGTGCAGTGCGCTGTCGGTCGTGCCGGGACCGGCAAGACCACGACCATGCGAGCCGCCGCACAAGCATGGACCGACGCCGGCTACCGGGTCCTCGGCGCATCGGTGAAAGGCGAGGCTGCGCGGCTGTTGGCTGACGACGCCGGCATCGAGTCCGAGACCGTCGCGATGCTGCTCGGCCGATCCGACGCAGGGATCCGTGTCCTCGATTCGCGCACAGTCCTGATCGTGGACGAAGCATCAACCCTCGGTGACCGCGATCTCCTTCGGCTCTGTGACCTCGCAACAGAGACTGGTGCGACGTTGCGGTTGATCGGTGATCCAGCCCAGCACGGTTCGGTCCCGGCAGGTGGGAGCTTCAACGAACTCGCCGATCTCTACGCCGATCGGACACCACAACTCGCGACCGTCCACCGACTGACCGACGCAGGCGAACGGCGCCGGGCCGATCTCGTGCGCAGCGGCAGAGTCGACGAAGCGATCGACGAACTCCAGGCGAGTGGACAACTCGTCTTGACCGCAGGCGAGCATGACACTCACGCAGCGATGCTCGCCCGCTGGTACACCGAGCGGGCGGTGGGCGACCGCACCCAATGGTGCACGGTCGCAACCGTCAACGGCGAGTCCTCAACACCCTCGCCCAGCTACTACTGATCGCCGACGGCACCGTCAACGCAAGTCAGTGCGCGGTGCTCGGCGATGGACGTCGTCTGTGCGTCGGCGATCAGGTCGTGGCCCGTCACGGCGACCGCAAGATCCACCCGATCGGCAACCGAAACGGTTGGATGCGTAACGGCACCACCGGCCCCGTCGCCGACGTCCGAACAGACCCAACCGCACCTGACGGTGACGAGATCGACGTCGCGACATCCGACGGGATCATCACCTGCGATCGGGCGACCTTCGATCGGCCCGACGGCGGGATCGATCTCGCGTACGCCGTCACGTCATACGCCGTGCAGGGAGCAACGAATGACGTGTCGACATCAGCGATCACGGCGTCGACGAGTAGAAGTGAGCTGTACGTCGACATCACACGCGGCCGCCACGAGAACCAGCTCTACGGCACCCGACCAGTCGCAAGCGACGATGACTCCGAGCAGCACCTGCCACGCGTCGAGAGCGAACTCGACTCGGTCCTGCGTGCGCGTCTGGCACGGTCGAATGCGCGAACCGCGCTGAGTACGGCACCGGCTGCGCGGCAGGTCGCAAGGTTGGCTCGCGGCCGGTCACTTGCCGGGCTTGTCGCGGCACGCCGACGAGGCAACGATGGCCCAGACCTCGCACAGGCGATCGAGCACGCCGAAGCAGCGGTGCGGCGGGTTGCTGAGCACGAGCCACCCTCATCGATCCGCAAGCTGCTCCCGGACCGCCCGACATGCCCGCACCTGGCAGCGGTCTGGCTTACGACCGTTGCCGACCTCGCTGTATTCATTGCGACCGAAGACCCGAGGACGAGACCCGATCAGACCGGTCTACGAGGGGTGATCGGGTCCCGATCCGACGCCACCGACGCGGACCTGTGGGACGACACAGCAACGTCGCTGCGCACGACAGCGACCGACATCGTGTGCCGGCAACTCACCGACCACCACGGACCGTCGAACGTCTCAACGATCGTTCGTCGGCGTCCCGAATGGCTCACCGAACATCTGGGTTCGCTCGCGGATGCCGGCGCATTGGTGTCTGTCGACGCCGGTCGGCTCGGTGCGCTCGTGCAAGAAGTGCACGACTGGCGCATCGAGCACGACCTCATCGACCAGACCGACCCGACAACACCGCTCGGCCCAACACCGTCAGACCCGCTCCAGCGGGCTCGACACACGCAGCTCTCGCGTCGACTTGCGATCACGGCCGATCGGGAACCGGGCCGAGGCATCGCATGACTTCACGCACAGTCACCCAACTCGTCAGCGACATCGCAGCAGGCATCCGGGACTGCGACTTCGGATTGGTCGCTATTCATGGAGAACTACACGGGTGGCGAAGGTTCAAGCCAGGTCTCGGCATTGGCGAACTCACTAGCCATGTCCCGTTGGCGACCCCGGCTCGCCTTTACGAGTGCATGGGCAACATCACGACTTCAAACGCACCGCTGCTTGACGTGAATCAAGTGGCAGAACGCCTCTGCGTCAGCCCGAGATTTGTTCGCCGACTGATCGACGAGCGAAGGATTCCGTTCTGCAAACTCGGCAAGTTTGTTCGCTTCGAACCGGGTGATGTCGATGCATGGGTTGCCGAGCACCGCGTCGAAGCGGTTGGCCGTTGAACACGGGCCGTCCGCGCCAGTCAAACAGGTGGGAGTTACTTCGTTGCGGGTTTTGCCGGTCGCGGCGCGCCGGGAGCTGCGCCGGCTGGCGGCCGCTTCAGCTCTGCGACCGGCTTCAAGGACGAGCCGTATCCGCCACGCTTCTCGATCTGCTGTGGGTTTCGCTGTCGTGAATTGTCAGACATCATCACTCCTTCGATCACGCGTCGATGAACTCAAGGTATTCGATCTCGCTCCATTGTAGGAGCAAACCACCGCTGCCCACGACCGGGTCGCCCTTGTCGTCGATCTCGAACGCTCCAGTCTCGGGGTCGACCGCAACTGTTGCAGCAAGGTACAGATCCTGTTCCTCCGGGTACCCGGCCGAGTACGACTGACGCCCGTTGGCTGTTGCGTATGCGCCAGCGAGCCAGACACCGGACTTCATACGACACCGGATCCAACCGTCTTGGCGGTACTGGAAGAGGTGGTCCCACGCCCGAGGTGCAGGGTCGGGCCCGGTGAGCCAGCGGACCCAACGTCGTCCTCGACGTAGCCCGACACCGATGGTCGTACCGATCAGGATTGGCGTCGCGATGTAGAGGATCGGGATCGTTGCGAGCGCGAGCGGCAAGTCCTCGCCGCTGACGAACCGATCCCAGAATCGGGAGTAAAGCCAGTAGAGCGGTGCTGCGAGGAAGGCGAGAAAGATGGCCGAGACACCGATGAATCGCAGGACGCGATCGCTGGCCCCGATGCCGTATCGACCCGCCTGACGTTCGAAGGACCAGACGTAGAGGGCTCCCGGGAGGAGCGCAAAGACGAGCACCGCCACTGCTTGAAAACTCGATGGCATCAAGCCAGCCTCTCACGCGAGAGTGAGGCGGCCCAACAAAGCGGGCGCAAGTTCGGACCCGGCCTCACCGTTCCGGCATCCGCTTCGCAATTGCCTCGGCAATGTCTCGGTCCCTGATCTCGGCTGCCTTGAGGTAGCGAAGCGATGCATCACTCGTAGCGTGCCCCATTCGGGCCATGACCTCTCGCAGTGACGCTCCAGCGGTCGCGGCTTCGGTGCCGGCGAGGTGGCGAAGATCGTGGAACCGGATGTCGGTGAGATGGGTCGCATCGACTGCTCGATGCCAGTACGGAGAGAACGTCCGATTGAGGAGCGGGCTCCCCTTGACCGACGTGAAGACCAGATCATTCGGACTGCGGTCCTCGATGAATGTCTCGATGTGGTCGCAGAGCCGCTGGGTGATCTGTGCAGGTACGACAACCGTGCGATGAGCGCTCTCAGTCTTCGGTGGACCGAGCGTCGCTCCGGAGCCCTTCTTGTAGTAGAGCGTCTGGGAGACGCGCAGCTCAGAGCGGTCGACATCGAAGTGGCGGATGGTGAGTCCGGAGAGTTCACCAAAGCGAAGACCGGACGCAGCGGCGGTCCACACCAGTGCGTTGAAGCGAGGCTCGATCGCGTTCCCGAGTGCGACGACGTCGTCCTGAGAGGGCCCCGTTTGGTGGTCCAGTCGCTATGCGGCTTGGGGTTGGTGGGTGTTGGTCCAGGCTAGGTGGAACTCGGTTGGGGTGAGGTCGCCGTGGGCGGTGTGGGGTCGTTCAGCGTTGTAATCGACGCGGTGGTCCTCGATGATCACTCGCGCTTCGAGGAGTGAATCGAAGCGCCACGAGTTGAGGAGTTCGTCGCGGAGTCGACCATTGAAGCTTTCGATCCAGGCGTTCTGCCAGGGCGAGCCGGGATCGATGAACATCGCCCCGGTGTGGTTGTATCGGCACCAGTCCTCGATGGCGTGGGCGACGAATTCGGGTCCGTTGAGTTGTCAACCGAAGTCAACCCCTTGTGACGGTGCTTCTGGGCCGTCATGTTGGTGTGGGAACGAGCGGTGTCTCGGAGCGCTTGTCGACTCCTTTGGTGGCCCGCTCGTTCCTTCGTGGTTGGCGCCCACTGGCGGTGGTGACGCGTCGTGCGGCGCGGGTGGCTTTCGGGATTGTGTAGCGCTCTACGACGATCGCTCGGCCTTGGGTTTCGGTGATTGGTGTGCCGTCGACGTCGACGAGTTCGTAGGTCTGCTTGGTGCGCAGGCAGGCGGCGATGCGTGTGAGGAGCACGGTGGCGACGTGGCAGAGCGCTGAGTTGTGATGCTTGCCCTCGACGGTCATCAGGCGGTGGTAGCGCTGGGCGAGGGTGGGGTCGATTTTGCGGGCGTGGTCGGCGGAGATGAACAACGCTTCACGACGGGGCAGCGTTCCATCCATCAGCGGGCCTTGGAGGGTTTTCGAGATCAGGCCGATCGGCCGGTGATGCTGAACGCGATCCGCTCGAGTTGCGTCGAGTTTCAGACGGTCGGCCAAAAGCAGACACCGTCTCGGCGCTTGTCCCGTTCTGCGTCACGAACTGCCTTTACTCAGGAACGGGAGGACACCACTGTGCTACCCGAACATTAGAGGAACTTCATGTCGACATTTGGGCCAGCCACCATGACCGTCACCCAGGCAGCGACGGTGCTTGGCATCTCAAGATCGAGCGCGTACGAATGCGTGCGGCTCGGCGCTATCCCGTCGATCCGACTCGGTCGCCGCATCGTCATTCCCCGCAACGCCGTAGATGCCCTACTCGCCTCCGCTCACGCCGAACGACCCGCCACGGCCTAAGCAACGCGAGAGAGGCCTCAGCGCCACACCGCACTGCTCACCTGTCGATATGCGGCAACACCGTCGCTATGAGCGACTAGCGATCCATCGCTGCAGCCTGGTTCAGCCACCGTCGAGGTGGGCGCCGAGGTCGTCGGCGGCGGCACGGTCGCTGCTCTGCCCACGGTGCGCGTAGACCTTGGCCAGCGTCTCGACGTGGTCACCGATACGGGCGGCTACGGCCGGAAGCGACTCGCCAGCGTCGAGTTGTGTTGTGGCGTACCAGTGGCGGAGGTCGTGCAGACGAATGTCGGCAGCGCCAGGCACGCGCAACGTCAACCGCTTGAACGCCTGCGTCAACCGGTCAGGCCGAATCGGCACATCACCAGTCAGATCGACAATCAGGTCGGCGATCACGAACGCGTCGTCGCGGAGGTCGTTTCCCGTCTGCGCTGCGATGGACTTTTGGTGCTCGTGGTGAACCCGCAGGATCTCGCACGTCGTCGGGTCGATGGAGACCTGTCGAGTCTGATGGCTCTTCGGATCCTTCTGGATCAGCTCACCCGACACCAACCGTGCAACCGCGTGCCGGATCCAAATCGTTCGCTCATCGAGGTCGACCGATGACCAGCGCAGCCCGCAGATTTCGCCTCGTCGCGCACCGGTCGCTGCCAGCATTCGAAACGCCACCAAGTTCTCGGGGTTCCGACTCTCGCCAGCAGCGCGTAGAAGCGACGCGACAAGTTCAGGTGTCGGAACCGTGCGCGACTGGCGCGCGACAGTTGGCGGCGTGGCAAGCCGGACGACGTTGCGCGACACCCAGCCCCATTTCATCGCCTGCTGGAACGCGCCGCCGAGCAGTGCGTGGTAGCGCTGCACCGTCGCTGCCGACAGCCCCCTTGATCGAAGGCGGTCGTAGAAGTCGTCGAAGTCCTTCGGGCCAACATCCTTGAGTTGCCGGCCGCCGACGCGGTCGGCCGCCACACCACGAGCGATGCTCCGGTAGCCCTCGATTGTCCGCGCTCCTCGACCACGTTGTTCGAGATGGTCGATGTGTGAGCCGAGTAATCCGTCGACAGACAGGTCGGCTTGGGTGCCTTGCACGTCGATCTCGGCAACGAGCTGCGTCAGAGCTTTGCCTGCATCACGCTTGCCGCCACGAAACGAGCGGCTCACATACTTCGGCCGAGCGGTGATCGGATCCCGCCCCGCGTACGCCCTGAACTCCCAGTAGTCGGGCTGCCGTTTGAGTCGCATGCTCCCTCGTGCCATGAGAAAGAGAGTAGCCAAATATGGGACACGTATGGGACAAACGCTGATATCAGCCGAACGTCAATTCATCAAACACCCATCTACCAGGTGTTTCGCAGTGCCCCTGGCAGGAATCGAACCTGCGACACACGGTTTAGGAAACCGATGCTCTATCCACTGAGCTACAGAGGCGGGGCCGGCGCGAAAGGTGGGAGAAAACCCCCTGGATCCGCTGGTGCCGGCAACGTGGACCGATTGTAGAGGCCGGTTGACGATCCGAACCCGCTTTCGAACACCCGATTTCGACTTGGTCGCGCGAAATGTTTGGCGATGCGCCGTGCCGTGTCCGAAGTCTCAGACGACCGCGGCGGACGCGACGTCGGTCCGCCACGAGTGGCGAGGCGCGAACCCCACCAGGCGTTTCGCCTTGTCGTTCGCGTAGAAGGTTCCGTATTCCGCGATGTCGCCTCGTTTCGGCACGCCTGCGTAGAAACGGTCAGAGACCTCTGCGCTCGTGATGCCGACGGAGGTGTCGTCGTTGGCCACGTTAAACACCTCGTAGCCGAGCCCATCGGTGCGCAGACAGCAGTCGACCATGTGGCCGAGGTCGCGTGCGTCGATGTAGGCAAAGATGTTTCGACGCCGGAGCGCAGGGTCGGCCACAAACGCCGGGAATTTCGTCTCGTACTCGTGGGGCTCGATGACATTGTTGATCCGCAGCCCATAGATGTCGATGCCCGAACGCGCCTGGAACGACCTGGCAGTCGCCTCGTTGACCACCTTCGACATCGCATAGCTGTCGTGCGGAACAGTGGGATGCTCCTCGTCGACCGGGATGTACTCCGGCCGCACCTCGCCGTCGGCGAAACAGACGCCATACGTGGTCTCCGAACTCGCGAACACCACCTTCGGGACACCGAGCTTCACTGCAGCGTCGATCACGTTGTACGTACTGAGTGCGTTCACCCGGAACGTCTCGTTGTCGGGCCGGATCAGAATGGCCGGCACCGCGGCGAAGTGAACAACGGCGTCATACCGCGGGACTCCGGTACCGGGTTCGAGTTCATCGCGGTGGGCGTACGCCGACAGCGCGTTGAACACCTGACCAGCGTCGGTGAGGTCGACCCGAAGGTCGGGCACGCCCGCGATACCGGCGGGCACAAGGTCGGCATTGGTAACCTTGTGCCCGCATTCGACGAGGTGCTCAATGGCGTGACGACCGGCCTTGCCACTGCCACCGGTGAAGAGGATTCTCATTGTGTCGACCGTAGCGGTAGAGCAACCATCTGACCCCGACCATCTGACTCGACGGCTATCGTCCGGCAAATGGGCGACTTCGATGGGCAGTGCGTGTTGGTAACCGGTGGATCGCGAGGGATTGGCCGCGCGGTGTGCGAGGAATTCGGGCGGCAGGGGGCTTCGGTCGCTGTGCACTACGCGTCCAACGAAGCCGCAGCCCGAGAGGTTGTCGACGGCCTTCCCGGGGACGGCCATGTCGCCATCGCCGCCGACCTCGGAGCAGGCGGAGCGCGCGGCTTGATCGACTCGACGATCGAGCAGCTGGGTCGCATCGATGTGCTCGTGAACAACGCCGGCATTTACGAGGGGCATCCCGTGCTCACAACCTCGCCCGAAGACTGGGACGCAAGCTGGGCGCGAACGCTCGCCACCAACCTGATCGGTCCCGCCGATCTCATCCACGCTGTTGTGCCGCACATGGCCGCACGGGGCGGCGGGCGCATCGTGAACGTGACGTCGCGCGGCGCCTTCCGTGGGGAACCCGAACACGCCGCCTACGGAGCGAGCAAGGCAGGGCTGAACAGCCTCAGCCAGTCGATGGCTGTGGCGCTCGCTCCACACGGCATCTACGTGACCGCGGTCGCGCCCGGCTTCGTGGAAACCGATATGGCTTCCCCCTACCTGAATGGCCCCGGCGGCGAGGCCGTCAAGGCGCAGAGCCCGATGGGCCGCGCCGCATCGCCTGCAGAGATCGCGCGGGTCGTGGTGTTCCTCGCCAGCCCGGGCTCGGAGTCGGCGACCGGCTCGATCGTCGACGTCAACGGGGCTTCGTACCTTCGGAGCTGACGAGCTGCGTCCGATACCGTCGCCTCATGCTTGACCCGACCGGTAGAACAATCATGATCAGCGGCGCGAATCGGGGTCTGGGTAACGCCATTGCACGACGGCTCCACGACGACGGATACAACGTCAGTGTCGGTGGCCGCGACCTCGATGCGTTGCGCCGTTCGATGGAAGGATGCGACCCCGACCGGGTCCTGTGTCAGCGCTACGACGCAACGCAACCGGGGACGGACGCCGAGTGGGTCGACGCGACAATCGAGCGATTCGGGTCGCTGTCCGGTCTCGTCAACAACGCGGGGATCATCGAAACAACCGAGCTCGAAGCGCTCACCGAAGACGGGCTCGATGCAATGTGGGCGGTCAACGTCAAGGCGCCGTTTCGGATGATTCAACTCGCACTTCCGCACCTTCGAACCGATGGCAGTGGGCGCGTCGTCAGCATTGCCTCGTTGTCTGGCGTGCGGGTCATGGGAACGTTCGCGCCGGGGTACGCGATGTCAAAGCACGCGGTGCTCGCGCTGTCGGAGGCAACGAAGCAAGCGGGTTGGGATGACGGCATCCGCGTCACGTCTGTCTGCCCTGGATACATCGCCACCGACATGACAAGTGACTTTGGTGGGGATCAGGCGACGATGATCGACGCGTCCGACCTTGCCGAACTGATCTCGACGACAATCTCGCTACCGAATACCGCATCGGTCGCGCAACTCAACGTTGCGTGTCGTCTCGAACCGCACTTCTGACCACACCGTCGGCGGGGGCCTCAGCGGGTCGCCGTGTACAGGGTCCGCAGCAGCAAGCCTTCCTCTATCGCGTTCACTGTGCGCCGCCGCCGCTCAATACCTTCTCCGACAGCGTCGCTACCAAGCGCCAAGCGCAGGCCCGCTTCATGTCGGAGCGTCGCGGCAAGCCAACGGTGCTGGGTGGCCAGATACTCAGCCGTCTGATCGACGGCGTCAATCTCGATGAGGCCAGCCGAACGGAGCAATCCCAGGTACGTCGTCCGGACGGCCACCGCCGGTGGCCCGATCGAACTCGCTCGGCGTCGCTTCGCCGGGGTCAGGCCTTGCGTTACTTCGATCGTGTGGAACGCCAACCGGCCTCCCGGACGGAGAACCTGACGAGACGCTCTCAGCACGGAGAGCTTGCTGCGCAGTCAACACATCACATCGGCGTGCACGACTGCATCGACCGAGCCAGCACGGATCGGGAGTTGCTCGCCGGTGGCGACGAGCGCCAGTGCTCGGGATCCGATGCCGTCGCTGCCGATCCGGTCCCGTGCGGCGCTGGCCCCTTCCATGATCGGGTCGACACTGATCACCGAGCAGCCGAACTCCGTCGCGAGATACAGACCCGGCCATCCGCATCCTGCGCCGATGTCCAGGAGCACGCTGCCTGGGCCGAGTTCGAGGAACCGACCGAGGCCGTCTGCCTGCTCGCTGGTCGTGTAGCCAGTCGCGCTGTAGTCGCTGCCGAGCGCCTCGAGTTCGGCAGCCCTCGAGGCCGCACTGCCCGACACGGCATAACGCTGTCCAAATCGTTCTGTTTCGAGGAGCGGATTTTGGGCCACGGACCAGAGTCTTGCCGCGCTCACCGACTTTGGCGAATACCGCGTTGGGTGCAACATCAGCTGCGACGACCCGCTGGTCATCGCAGCTGCTTCTTCGAAGTGACCTCTGCAATGCCTCGGACCTTCGGCCGCAACCAGATCCACATATCCCAGGTGATCAGATGGCATCAGAGCGACTGGCGAGGCCGTCAGCCAGTTGCTACTCGGCCACAAACGGTGCACGCAGCGGCATCGGTGCGCGCCATCCGAACTGCATGGCGGCGAGCCTGACCACGAACACTGCGATGGCCACCCCAATCGCCACGCCACCCGAGTACCAGCCGTTGCGCCAGGCGACCACGACAGCCGACGCCCCGAGACCAGCAGGAATTGCGTACAGCGTGCTCGATCGGTGGAAGAGGCTCGGTGGCTCGTTCGCCAACACGTCGCGGATGATGCCGCCGCCAGCCGCCGAGATCACACCGATCAGGATCGCGCCAACCAAGCTTGCGCCCAGCGTCGATGCTTTGATCGCTCCGGTCACGCAAAACAGGCCGAGGCCGGCGGCGTCGAAGATCAACACGGCCCGGGTGAGGGCACGCGTGATCATCCAATGGCCGAAGAACACCACGGCTGCTGCAGCAAGCGCGACGACCAGGTACAGCACCTCGCTGAACGCGGTCGGCGGTGTCGCACCGAGCAGAAGGTCACGGACCACACCGCCGCCAAGCGCTGTGACCAGTGCAAGCGCCGTGACGCCGACGAGTTCGAACCCCTTGCGAACAGCGAGCAGGCCGCCCGAAATCGCGAACGCGAAGACCCCGATGAGGTCGAGCGTCCTCTCGAGTGTCGGTTCAAGTCCGGTGGCCGATGCCTGAGCGAAGAACGTCACGCGGGAGGCGCTTCCGGGATCGGCTTCGCCAGGTCTTGGACCACTTCGACATTTGTGAGAGAGGTCAAAATCTCCGGCGAACCGACGAATTTGCACGCTCGACTTCCGCCGCCCAAGACAATTTCAGGAAGTGCCATCACTCGGCTATCGACCCACAGCGGCATGTATTCACTGAGGCCGAGCGGTGTCACGCCGCCGACCTTCATGCCACTCAGTTCTTCGGTCATCTCGGCCGGAGCAAACGAGCACTTCTTCACACCGAGCTTCTTGCGGACGACGTTGTTGACATCAAGTCTGGTGTTCGCCAGTACGACGCAGGCCACGTAAACTGGTGGGTCCGACTTGCCGATCACAATGAGGGTGTTCGCCGACTGCTCGAGGGTGTAACCGTATGCCTCAACGAATTGGGCGGTATCGGCCAGATGTGGATCGCAGTCGATGACCCGCGCATCGATGTCCGGCTTGTCGGCGTTGAACTGCGCGACGATCTGTCGCACTCGTTGCTCGGTCGCGTCCGGCGTTTCGCTTGCTGTTGCATCCACGACCCCAAAGCGTAGGTGCCAGCAGCGTCGGTAGCGTCACCTCTATGGAACAGTTACGCGAGGCTCAGGCCAAGGTTTCACAGACGGCGTTCCGCACGTTGAACAGTGTCGTCCGGCCCGCCGTGCTGGCCGGTGCTGGAAATCCGCTGCCAATCGGCGGCGGCGCTGTCGTACTGGAAGTGACGGGCCGAGTGTCGGGCAAGCCACGCCAGGTGCCGTTGCTTGCAGCACGCGTCGGCAAACGGGTCGTCGTGAGCACGGTGCGGAGCGATTCGCAGTGGCTCAAGAACATCGAGGCTGAGCCCCAGGTGGTCGTTCACCTGTACGGCAAACGCCGCTCCGGCACAGCGTCGGTCAACCGCGGCCCGCTCAACACCGTGGCCATCACGCTCGACTGAACCTCCCGAACGAATGGCGCCCTCGTCAGGCGTCAGGCGTGACAGGGAGGCAGTCGTTCGCGCATCCGGTGGCGGAGTTGGCGAAGCCCGGCGCGGCTGATCGATGGAGCACGGCACCGGTCGGCGAGAAACAGATCAACTGTTTGCCATCCGGAACGTCGATGCCCGAGTGTCCAGCACCAGCACGAGCAGCAGCGGTGCCATCCACGATCAGGCTGTAGCCGTCGTGATCGAGCGGCGGATAGCACAGCGTGACCGTGGCCCCGGCCGCGGCATTGCGCGCCGTGCCAGAGCTGACCGACAGCAGAATCACCGGACCAGAACCGGATCCAGAATCAGCTGGATCTGACCACTGCGGCGAGAGGGAGACGAGATGTGGGGTTGCGTCGGGCCGCACCGTCAGCAAGTACGCCCACGTGTACTCGGCGGTCTTGGAACGGAGGTCAGCCAACTCGACGGGGATACTCATGACCGCACACTACGACGCAAGGGCCATCTCGCTCAGACGCTCAGAGCGACGATGCCCGAATGGCGCCGCGCTTCTGGAAGAAGTCGCCAACCTGATTCAGCGAGAGCACCGTGAAGGTCAAGGCCAGCGAGGGCCAAAGCACTTGCAGCACATCGGTCTTGATGTCACGACGTGACTGGTTGATCATGTTGCCCCACGAAGAAGTCGGGAGTGACACGCTCAAACCGAGGAACGACAGCGACCCCTCAACGACCACGACGAATGCTGCCGCGACCATGGCGTAGGACACGAGTGTCGGGAGCACGTTCGGGATGATTTCCCGGAACAGGATCTTGGTCGGCTTCGTGCCGATTGCCCGAGCGGCCAAGACGAATTCACGGTTCGAGATCGCCAAACTATTTGCGCGCGCCACACGGGTGTACGCCGGAATCGACAGGAAGCCGATGACGCCACTGATCACGAACAGGTCACGGACCTCGAAAATCGACACCAGCGCCAGCAACAGCACGAGGGCCGGGAACGCCAGGATCACATCGATCACCGACATGATCACGGTCTCGGTTCGACCACGCACAAAACCGACAAGCGATCCGAGGAAGCCACCAATGACGATGCCGAAGAGCGCCGAGGTCGTCGCAACAATGAGGCTGACCCAACCGCCGTGGGCGATCCGAGCGAACGAGTCACGAGCCAACGCATCGGTGCCCAGCCAGTTACCGACAGACGGACCTTCGATCGGCTCGCCGACACCAAACTTGCCGGTCGAGGCATCAAAGTTGTTGAGCTGCAGGTTCGGATTTTGCAGCGGTAACGACCCGTTGAAGAGCGACGTGTCGAGCTTCGCGTAGATCGCGATACCCACGATGAAGGTCAGCCAAATTGCCGAGATCTTCACCAGCAATGGCATCGCCTTGAACACGGCTCGCAGCGACGCTCGCTTGGGCTTGCCGGGTGGAGTCGAACCAGTCGAGTGCCTGCCCGCCGAACGTTCTTCCGGGGTGGTCTCAACCGCTCCTAAGCCCCCCGATACGGATTCGAGAAAGTCAGTCATCGTCAGCTCTTTCTGATCCGCGGATCGATGAAGGTGTACATGATGTCGACCAGGGCGTTGATGATCACGTAGGCCGCCGCCACAAAGACGGTGATGCCTTGGATCATCAAGATGTCGCGGGAGTTGATCGCGTTAATCAGGCGGAAGCCCAGACCGGGAACGGCAAAGAGCGTCTCGATCACCACAGTGCCGCCAAGTAGGGCACCGAAGTTGATGCCGATGATCGTGGCGAGGCTCAGTGAACTCGGCCGGAGCGCATGGCGCATCAGGATGAACCGGTCACTCAGGCCCTTGGCTCGGGCGGCGAGGATGTAGTCCTGCTGCAGCGTGCCGATCATGTCGGAGCGGACCAGGCGGGAGAAGATCGCCATCTGCGTCAATGCCAGCGCAGTGGCCGGCATGATCGCCGTCTTCAAGTTTTCGACAATGCCTTTGTCGGTAATTCGGCTCCAGTTCGACGCTGGGAGCCATTGCAATCGAACGGCAAAGATGTAACTCAAGAAGATGCCGGTGATGAAGTTCGGAACCGACAGCGCAACCTGTGCGGCTGCAGAGGTGGTCGTGTCCTGCCACCTCCCCTGTTTGTAGGCGCCGAGTACACCGACGGGGACAGCGATGGCAACGGCCATCACGATCGCCATCAGCGCGAGTTGACCAGTGACTGGCAAGCGGTTCTTGATCTCGCCACTGACGGTCTGACCGCGGTTGATGTAGGACTCACCGAGATCACCCTGGACCGCATTGCCGAGCCAGTTGAAATAGCGTTCGTGGAACGGTTTGTCGAGCTTGAGCTCGACTCGGAGTTGTTCTTCGATCTCCGGGGTCCGCTCGGTCTGCCCGAGAATTGCGTCCACCGGGTCACCGGGCAGGAGCGACACCATGCTGAAGGTCAGCAACGTGACGGCGAACAAGGTCGCAACGAGGCGAACAAGACGAACAAGCAGCATTTTCGCCATCGAGTTCAGCACAACCTTTCAAAAATGGGGAACAGAGAGCAGATTGGTGAGTGCTCCGCGGACAAGTCCGAGGCTGAGCACCGTCTTGGAAATTCTTTGTACGAACCCGGCCGGGCGGACCACCCACCCAGCCGGGTCGAACGTCATGTCACAGTGAGAACACCGCGACACATGACAAGCGCATGGCCGACGGATCGGCCATGCGCGTCACGTCATTCGGAGATGAACACTTCGAGCCAGCGGCCCTCAGCGCCCTGCTGCCCGACACCGAGGTCGCCACCCTGCGGGAGGTGCCAACCAACAACGCCATCCAACTTCGAGTTGGTCGCGATCATGGTTGCGGTGTGACCCGAGTACCAGAGCGGAACGTTCTCCGCGTAGTCCATCATGATCGACTCATACGCCGCGAAGCGTGTGTCGAAGTCATCTGTTCCAATCGCAACCTGTGTGGCAGCGAAGTTCTCCAGCTTGAAGTAGTTCGGCCAGTTGATCGGCGACACGATGCCGTCAAGACCGTTTGCGGCCGCAATTTCTGCGGTCGGCGGTGCATTGCCCGAACCAAACGTGGTCGACGGATCATTGTCATCGCTGAAGCGCCAGCAATGAGCCTGGTGCTCATCGCCGATTGCCTTGTTGATGTGCGTCTGCTGATCGAACTGCGTCAAACTGACATTGACCAACTCGCTCTGTGACCAGACCTGCTCAATGACCTGCATCGCAGCGATCAAGGTCGGGTCAGGCGGACACGACAACTCGACGTCGATCTTGTCACCAACGGCCTTGCCGTCCGAGCGTGCGGCATCATTGACGTACTCAGTCAGCAACGCAACACCAGCCTCGAAGTCGAACTGCGGCCAAGCAGCAGCAACCTTCTCCGAGTACCAGACGCTGTCAGGCGAGAAGAACTGTGTGCCTGGCAATGAGATACCGGTGCCGCCAAGTGCCTCAATCACGTTGTCTTGGCTGTTCAGGTGCGTGAGGCCCTTACGGACCCGCACATCGTCATACGGTGCGAGGAGCACGTTGAACATGCCGCCACCGACGTTGTTGCCCTGCTGTTCGTAGAGGCTCAGGGTCCCGTCGGCCCGAGCGTCACGGATAGTGCCCTGACGCAACGACTGCATTGCATCGACTGTGCCAGAGAGCACGGCGTCGAGCCGGGTGCCTTCGTCGGGGATCGGACGGAACGAAATGGAATCGAGGTACGGCAACTGGTTGCCGTCGGCATCAGAGTTCCAATAGTTGTCGTTGCGCACGACCTTGGTCTCGTTGTCGAGGTCTCGTGACTCAATCACAAACGGGCCAGTACCAACCGGAGCAGTGCTGTACCCATCGGGGTCAGCGACCGCTGCGGCGGGGTCGAAGACCATGCCCATCGGGGCCCGTTCGAGGTACGCCGGGAACGCTGCATTCGCTGAGCTGAGAGTGTAGGTCACCTCAAGGTCGCCAGTGGCTTCGACACCAGTCAAGTTCGATGCGCTGACCTGGCCGGCCGCAACGGTGCCTGCGGCCTGAATCGGGAACATGTCGGCGATGGTCTGTGCGGTCAACTCGACGCCGTTGTGGAACGTGATGTCGGGCCGCAGGGTCATCGTCCACGCCGTGAAGTCGTCGTTCGGCGAAATAGATTCGGCGAGCCATGGCTGCAGTTGGCCTTCAGCGTCCTTTTCCAACAGCTTGTCGTAGATGGTGACCATGATGTTGTAGCAAGGCGACGCGCACGTGTCTTCCCACGGGCGCAAGCCAACCGCCTCGGCCTCGAGGCCGACGGCGATATCGCCGCCGTAGATCGCTGATGTGGCGGCTTCGGCCGCTTCGGTATCAACATCACCTTCGGCTTGGCTACCGGCTTCGGCCACATCGTCGTTTGCGGCAGGTTCAGCAGCATCGCCGCCATCATCTGCCGCTGCCTCGGTCGCCACTGGAGCGTCGCCGCCCCCGTTGTCTCCACTGTCGCTGTCACTTCCACCGCCGCAGGCTGCTGCAAGCAGACCAAAGGCCATGGGTAGTGCGAGCAATCGCACTCTCCGTCGCTGTGTCATTGATGTCCCCATCTGGAGCAAATGCCCCGGTTTGTTTGTTTCAGCACATTCCCCCGAACATGCTGTGACCAGTGTCTCATACCTGTGCCGTTCATCACGTCAGCGGAGTGACACACCGACTTCATCGACCGGCACCAACGGGTGGTGACAGGCGACGTAGTGCTCATCATTGACGCGGCGCATCATGGGCTCTACAGCAGCACAGATGTCGTCGGCCAGCGGACACCGGGTGCGGAATCGGCACCCGGACGGCGGCGACAGCGGCGAGGGCAGTTCGCCCTCAATGCCGACGCTGTCGTCGATCTTCACGGTCGGATCCGGAATCGGCAGCGACTCAAGCAGCAATCGCGTGTATGGATGCGCCGGATGCTCGTAGAGCTCGTCCGATTCGGACAGCTCGCACATCTTGCCGAGATACATGACCGCGACACGGTCGGAGATGTTCTTGACCACCGCGAGGTCGTGCGCGATAAACACGAGGGTCAGCCCGTACTCAGCCTTGAGGTCTTCGAGCAGGTTGAGGATCTGCGCCTGGACCGACACGTCAAGTGCCGACACCGGCTCGTCACAGATGATCAGCTCGGGCTCGAGCACGAGTGCCCGGGCGATCGAAATACGCTGACACTGGCCACCCGAGAACTCATGCGGCCGCTTGTATCGGGCCACGTCCGGATCAATGCCGACCGCATCGAGCATCTTGGACACCTTGGCCCACTGCTCGTCTTTGTCTTTCGGGCCCCATACTTCCAGCGGCTCAGCGACGACATCGCCGATCATCCGGCGGGGATTGAGCGACGAAATTGGATCCTGGAAGATCATCTGGATGTCAGTTCGCCGCTCGCGCATTACCGAGTCGGAAACGCCCGTCAAGTCTTCGCCGTTCAAGGTAACGGTGCCTTGCGTGGGCTTGGGCAGTTGGAGGATCGCTCGACCAGTGGTCGACTTGCCGCAACCGGACTCGCCGACGAGGCCGAGTGTTTCACCCTTGGCGATGTCGAAGCTGATGCCGGATACCGCAAAGACGGTACGACCACCAGATGCGGGGAACTCGACGTGCAGGTTGTTGACCGAGAGCAGAATGTCGTCGCCAGACCGAAGGTGCGCTGTTCCTGAACCGGCCATCAGTGCACCTCGTTGTCGTTAGGGGTCTGTGCTGCTCGCGCCGCATGCAGTTCGAGTGCGTCGAGATCGTCAGTGGCCTGCAAGCGCCCTGCGGCAGCAAGCGTCTGGGGCCGACCGGCATCGAGGTTGCGCTGGAACGCATCCTCGTTCTCGGGTGTGCCGATCGGAAAGTGACAGGCGAACTCATGGCCTGGCGTCGCTGCGGGTTGGAGCGTCGGCTCCTCCTCGCGACAGCGATCCTGCGCGTAGGGGCAGCGCGGTGCAAACTTGCAGCCGGGCGGCGGCTTGATCAGGTCCGGTGGACGGCCAGCGATGGCGCTGAGCCGAGTGTGCTTCGGTTGGCTCGTCTTGGGAATCGACCACAGCAGCGCTTGTGTATACGGGTGGTGCATGTCGGCGAACAACGCACCGGTCGGCGCCTTTTCGACCACCTTGCCGGCGTACATCACGGCAATCTCGTCAGTGCGCCCGGCGACCACACCGAGGTCGTGCGTGACCATGATCATCGTCATGAATCGATCCCGCTGCTGCGCTGCAAGCAAGTTGAGAATCTGATGCTGGACCGTGACGTCGAGCGCCGTGGTCGGCTCGTCGGCAAACAGCATCTTCGGGCCGCATGCCAATGCGATCGCAATGCACACACGCTGCCGCATGCCACCCGACATTTGGTGCGGGTAGTTGTCGAACCGGGCTTCGGGTTCGGGGATACGTACCGACTTGAGCAGCTCGATCGCAACGTTACGTGCGGCCTTCTTGTCCATGTCGAGGTGCTGGCGGACGTGCTCGGTCAGCTGGCGGCCGATTTTGACCACCGGATTGAGCGAGGTCATCGGGTCTTGGAAGACCATCGCCATCTCGACGCCCCACAGATGCTTCATCTCCTTCGGGCTCCGGCCGACCAGTTCCATTCCGGCGTACTTGACCGACCCGGTCGTGACGGCGTTGGAGACGACGTTCAATCCCATGATCGAGCGGGACAGGATCGTCTTGCCGGAACCGGATTCGCCGACCACACCGAGTGTCTTGCCACGCTCCAAGGTGAGCGACACGCCATCGACTGCCTTGACCGCGCCTGCTGGCACGATGAAGTGCGTCTTGAGGTTTTCGACGACGAGCAGCGGCGCGTCGTCGAGATGGCCTTGGTCGAGTGTGATGTCAGCAGTGTCGGTCATGCAGGTCCCCCGGTCGGACAGAAACCGTGACCCCCGTCACGACTTCCGATGCACCGTAGTGTGACCGCCGCCACGTCGCGAACACGAGTCGGACTTCGTTCATCGCGAAATTCTTTCGATTGCCCCGCAGAACCGAAGCACCATCGAGCCGGGGCCGACCTTGCGGCACTTCTTGATAACTCCGACCTGATTTGTCGGGATTGGTTAAAATGAGTCGGTAGCGTGCATTTGTCGAGCTCATGCAACCGCCTGGGCTCCTCCGTGCCACCGAATCCCACCGATCTTCCACCGACTTCCCCGGTCACTACGGGCACCAGTGCCTGACCGTGTTCCCACGAAAGCGAGCTCATCATGGCCGTCCGTCTCGGCGACATCGCCCCCGACTTCACCGCCCTCACCACGCAGGGCGAGATCAACTTCCACGAGTGGCTCGGCGACTCGTGGGGCGTGCTCTTCAGCCACCCCAAAGATTTCACGCCGGTCTGCACCACCGAGCTGGGGACCGTCGCAGCACTCAAGCCAGAGTTCGACAAGCGCAACACCAAGGTGATTGGCCTGTCGGTCGACCCTGTCGAGAGCCACATCGAGTGGGAAAAAGACATCGAAGAGGTGGTCGGTACTGCCGTCAACTTCCCGATGATCGGCGACTCCGACCGCAGCGTTGCTGACGCCTACGACATGATCCACGAGAACGCGAACGACACGCTCACTGTGCGCTCAGTGTTCATCATCGGCCCCGACAAAAAGGTCAAGCTCACCCTGACCTACCCGGCCTCGACGGGCCGCAACTTCAACGAGATTCTGCGCGTCATCGACAGCTTGCAGCTCACTGCCGACCACAAGGTCGCCACGCCAGCCAACTGGACCGATGGCGACGACGTGATCATCGTCCCCGGCGTCTCCGATGAAGAAGCCAAGACTCTGTTCCCCAACGGCTGGGATCCGGTCAAGCCGTACCTCCGATTCACCAAGCAGCCCAACCGCTGACCACCGTCACTTCGAAAAAGCGCATCTCGGACGTCACACGCCGGGGTGTGCTTTTTTGTGTTCCAGCCAGTTCGTTTCGACCCACGACCTCACGACGGGTGCGAGACGGTCCAGGTGATCTCCAGGTGACTCACGGATCTGCGTAGCACTGATCGGGACGTTGACCCTGTCTGCGTCGACAACGACCGACACGGCGTCGAACCGTCGAGCAATTTCGCCCACGTAGTCATCTGACGAGAAAACCGCATGCGGCCCGATTTCATACGGCCAGTGGTTGTGAAACGTCGCCATCCACTTCGCCCAAAGGTCCTCGTCGTCGAAGTCGGTTCCGAGCTGGTGGCGAAGTTCGAGTACGACGACATCGGGATGCAAATCACTCAGCCACTCCGCCCGGAGCGAGCCAGGAGCGGTGTCGCGCTCAGTTGAGCTGTTGACAAACACCACCAGTCGCTCACAGCGTTGCGCCGCTGCGGCGATGATGAACGAGTGGCCGAGATGCGGCGGGTCGAAGCGGCCCACGATCAGGCCCGTGCGAAAGTACTGCTCGCCCATCGGTCAACTGGAGGGATGGGCGACCAGGCCTGCAAGACCCATGATCACTCGGTGCCACCCCACACGGAGGTCGCCGTCGGGGAAGCGGTACTCGCCGGGCGAATCATCTGGGAGCAGGGTTGCGCAGGCGTGCGCGACTAACCGGATGGCCACTTGGTCGCCCGTCTCGTCTGCCAGTTCCTGTGTTCGGACAAGCCGATGTTCCGCCGCCGAGACCGCACCACTGCGGACTTCGGCACCAGCAGCTGCGAGGTTGGCGAGCACACGATCGAGGTAGGTCGAGCCGCCGAGAGCCGTCACTGCCTCAGCATCGACGAGTGGTTGCACGTTGTCACCGAGCATCGACGCCGCGACTGCTCGGACGGCAAGGCCGTACGGCGAATCGATCGAGACACCGTCGAGCATCGCCAATGCCTCGTCGGCCCGGTTCGACTGACAAAGCGCCAGCGCATATGTAATCGTCGCCTCGGATCCGTCAGCTCCCATTGATTTGACCCGGCTGACCGCAGTCTCGCCAATCACTGCAGCGCGCTCGCCGAGCCCGAGGTGCACTGCAACACCCGCTGCGGCCATGACAGGAAATGCAAGATCGCCGAACGAGTCACCGAGGGCCAAAACTTCTTCGAGCCCGCGCTCGGCTTCGGCGTCACGCCCGAGAGCAACGAGGGCCCGATTGCGCGGCCCCAACGCTTGGACGAGGCCGAACTTATCGTTCAGCGCGCGGAACTCCGTAAGGGCTCGCCGCGACAATGCTTCGGCCTCCGTGAAGTTGCCCGTCCACAGCCGGATCGACCCGAGCAGCGAGTCCATCATGGCAGGAGCCCACCGTTCGCCGAGCTCGACACCTTCGGCGCGCACTTCGTTCGCGAGTCGCTCGGCCTCCTCGAAATCGAAGGAGAAGAAACGGACGAACGCCAGCAGACCGTTCGCCCAGTTACCCCCAGACCGGTCGCCAAGTTCCGCGAACTCGGTCGAGGCAAGATGGAGCCGCTTCTCACCCAGCTCGACGTCACCGGACAGAAAGGCGACCCAGGCCTGATGCTGTCGTACCCATGCTCGACCACGACGATCGCCCAGCTGTTCAGACAGCGCTTCCGATTCGCCGAGCAGCCAGTCGGCATCACCCAGCGATCCCCCGAAGACTTCGGCAAAACCACGTTCACGAAGCGATGCGGCCAACTCGATGTCGTCACCCAATTGTCGGAAGATCTCGACGCTGCGCCCGAGCTCTTCGCGTGCCGCGTCGAGATTGCCACTGATCTGCGCGAGCTGGCCGAGCAAACGACGGGCAACGCCTTCGTGTCGGGTGTCGCCAACAGCGACCGCAGCCTCGAGCGCGTCGGCAGCATCAGCTCGCGCTGCGTCGGCTTCACGCCGGCCAACGAGTGCCTCAGAACGCAACAGCAACAACTGACGGGACACCTCTGCCGTGTCCGGGCCAAGGTCCAGAGCGCGCGTTGCATGCCGGATTGCTTGAGCGAACGCGCCGACATTGAGCGAGATCTGCGTCGCCTGCGCCAGCAACTGAACTGCACGAGACTTGGTACTCGGCAAGACGCCCCCGACCGGCCCGATCTCGCCCATCAGCTCGGCAGCGGTCGCCATGTGGTGGGCAAGTAGCTCGACGGGAATCCTTGGCATGTCACCCATAACCGCCGCGATACCGGCGTGGCGCTGTGCTCGAACCAGCTTGGTCAACATCTGGTAGGCGACCTCCCGTACGACGTCGCTGCGGAAGTGCCACCACCCGTCATCGAGTTCGAGGAGTCCCTCTGCCTCCAGAGCATCGACGCCCGCCCGCTCGTACGACTGGCCGAGCGCAGCGGCGAACTGCTCTAACGATTCCAGCGGGCCTGAAGCTCCGAGCACCGACGCGTTGTCAAGAATCAAACGTTGGCCAGGAGGCAAACGGTCAAGTTGTGCAGCGATCAGCGCACGCAGCGAACCCGGCAATTTCGTGCTGTCCGGAGTTGACTTCGCAAGGCCCGCAAGCTCGGTCAGGAACAGAGGGTTGCCGCCACTCCGTTCGTACAGTTTGTCAGCGAGCACGTCGTTCGAGGCCTCACCAAGGATCGCCGACATGAGATCGTCAGCTTCGATCCGCGAGAGTGGATCGAGCGGCATCCGGACAGTAACCGGGTGATCTGATACCGGCGGCCAATTGATGTCGACGTCATCGCGCTGCGCAGTGACGATGAGGAACGGCCGATCGACGAGTGCGCGTGTGATGCGATGGAGTAGGTCGATGAGTAAAGTGTCAGCCCACTGAAGATCATCGAGCCACAGGACAACGGGCCCGGACCTCGATCGCCGACGGAGCCCCTCGACGATGAGGCTGAAGAGCATCTCGCGAGCTTCGCTCGGGTTGACGTCGTCAAACGCCGACGAGTGCCCAAGCATGTGGAGTGCAGCGTCGACGAACCGATCGAGCGATGGGTCGTCAGCGGGGAAGTCGTACCGAGAAACGGCTCTCGACCGAGCCAGGGCACGGAGCTGATCAGAGGGCACCGAAGGGTCGAGGTCGAGCCGTCGATAGAGCGCCGTGGCAATCGGCGCCCAGACGTTGTTTTCTCCGTATGGTGCACACACGCCAGCAAAGATTGTGACACGTCGACTGGGGAACTCGTCGAGCAGTTCGTTGACCAGCCGCGTCTTTCCTGCACCCGCCTCACCCGTCACCGAAACGACACCCGAGCGGCCGTTGGCGACCATGGCCATCACCGACTGGAGGAGTTCGCGCTGCGGGCGTCGCCCCACGAATGGGACCGCGCTGCGCGCACCCGACCGGGGCAGGCGTCGCTGTCGGCCCAGCACGTTCCACACCTGCTCGACCTGCTTCCGACCGCGAACGGTGACATCGGCGAGTCGCTCGCGCAAAATCTCGACACTGAGGAGCGCTGCCGTGCCATCACCGATGTACACCGACCCCGGTGGCGCGAGCGACTGCAACCTCGACGCGAGGTTGACCACATCACCAAGGGCCGTGTAGTCGGCGGTGCCAGCTACCGAACCGACCAGCACTTCGCCAGTGTTCACGCCAATGCGGAGCTGCAGTTCGCCCTCGCGATCTAACTGGCTCCGCGAGAACCGCTCGAGCGACGTATGCATCTGCATCGCAGCACGGACGGCACGATCCGGGTCGTCCTCGTGAGCCACCGGAGCGCCGAAGATGGCAAGAATACCGTCGCCAAGGATCTTGTCGACGCGTCCGCCGAAGGCGACGATGTCGGCGACCAACAGCTCAAACGCTCCGTCGATCAGGCGCTTGACCTGCTCCGGGTCGAGATGCTCGCTCATCGCCGTGTACCCAACGAGGTCAGCAAACACCACGGTGACCACGCGTCGTTCCTCGGTTGCGGCACCAACGACCTCGTGCCCACAGAACGGACAGAACCGTGCGCCGTCCGGAAGCCGCCGTGAACAAGAATCGCACGCCATCAACCACTCATCGTACGACAGTCCACCTCAAGGGGGATGAGCTGAGTGGAACGGATGACTATCGTCGTCTCTTGAATGGCTGTCATCAGCGAGACCTCAGCTGCGATTGGCCGACCCATCGGCTGGTTGCGAACGCACGAACGCGCCGCCGACGCGCTCCTGGCAAT
>Ga0209390_10003599_pt1 | contig 24856 bp, 13 predicted proteins | sample BON01_FD_187212 | JGI IMG/M metagenome (GOLD analysis project Ga0209390, IMG submission 187212) | Freshwater microbial communities from Lake Bonney liftoff mats and glacier meltwater in Antarctica - BON-01 (SPAdes) (version 2) | ecosystem: Environmental > Aquatic > Freshwater > Ice > Glacier... | reverse complement strand
CGTGCTCAAGGTCGACAGCGCAGCGGACGTCGTGTCGCCCCTGCTGACGCTCCCCCTTTGCTCCCCTCTGCCGGCGCCTCCTCTCTTGTCGTCCGTCGTCGATCTGACGCTCGACGACTACAAGTCCCTGTACGACTCGCGCGAGCGCCCCTTCTTCTTCTCGCGCCAGCACCTCCCCTCTCTGCGCGCTCTGACCGTGCGGCTGCACGAGGACTCAGACTGCCCCTTGGAGATCGCGCGCGGCGGAGGCGCTTCCGGCAACGACCCCGCCTTTTCGCCGCCGGCGCTGACGCGCCTGCGTGTGGCCCGACAGACATCAAAGCACCCTTCGGTGTGGACGCCGGGCGAGCCGCTGCAGGCCTCCAAAGGCAGCCTGGTCGCGCTCGCGCCCACGCTGCGGTCCTTGTGGGTGGAGCGATTCAGGGGGACGGCTGGCTCCGTCGAGGGAAAGACGGGCGCCGACGCCAAGCGGCCTCGCGCCACCTCTGACATGGTCGAAGCCCTGCGCGACTTTGCCCGCAAGTCGAGCAACGCGCCGCCGCCCGCGGACCTCTCCCCCATGCGGCGCCTCGTGCCTTGCCTCACGTCGCTCACCTCCGTGTCGTCGCTGCGGCTCAACTCGGACGTCGACTGGTGGCCGCCCGAGATCATCCTGGCCGACGACGGCTCCGAGTCGCACCTGGGCCCCCGCCTCGTGCGCGAGCGCACGGAGGAGTTCTGCCTGGCGGCGCGCGCCGTCCTAGAGCCGCTGGCGCCAGCGCTCCGCCGCCTCGAGCTGAAGGGCGGCGAGCATCTTTTGGCGCAGGGGTTCCCTGTCTTCCTGCCTCCCGCGTTGAGCCTTTTGACCGGCTTGACGTGCCTCGAAATCAAGGCGGCGGCCATCGCCGGCCGCTCGGCGACCATCGCGGCCTTGACCGGCCTGCGCCGCTTGTCCCTCGAGGCGCGCAACGCCACGGTGCCGGGTCGAGCACCGCCCCTGGACGGCGGTGAGCTCGCTTCCCTGCCGTTGCTCGAGCACCTCTGCCTGTCGGAGCCGCCGTCGTCCATCGCGCCCATTCTGATGAGCGGAGTGCCTCGCCTGTCGACGCTCGTGCTGTGGGGCGACCCAAGCCCTCAGGACAACCCGGTTCTCAGCAAGCGGGCTGAGATCCCGCTGAGCGTCCTTCAGGCGGCCCTGGATCGGCAGGAGCGCGGGACGGGCGTGTTTTTTTTGGCCGGCGTGGACGAAGACAGGCCGCCGCGACGCCTGAGCCAAGCCGAGCTGGAGGACGCCATAGACGAGCGCGCCGGGGGGTGGGGCTACGAGACGGGCAGCGGCAGCGAGTACAAGGACGACTAGGTTTGAAGCTGAAGGTGTCAGTCGGCTGGCGACCAAGGAATGCGGAGCGCACATAATAACAGACGCACATCACGACAAGCTCGATCAGCAAACGGCGACGCCTTTTCTTCCAGTTCTTTGCACATTTGTTCAACATGCAAGCGCAGTCACTCGCCCAAGATACACCCGAGGATCGCACAGAGAGGGAGATACGTCTGACCAAAAAGATTCTTGTTTCCAAAGGGGTATTCACACGAAATGGTTTTTCAATATTGCAAAGCGCGCGAGGCTCTAAACACGAAAACAAGCGCAAAACCACCCCCACAATCCCCGTCCTTTCTTTACCGCACCACGTCCTGCTGCAGGTGCGCCTTGAGCGCGCGCGCCTGCTCCGCCGCGTTGCCCACGTACGTGGCGGGCGACATCTCTGCCAAGGCGCGCTTGGCCTCCTCCGGCACCGCGTCCCCGAGCGCGTCGACAAAGTCGCGCATCGACTCGCGCGTCACCTTTGCGCGGCCGCGCGTGAAGGCCTTGAGCTTCTCGTAGGGCTCGGGCACGCCGTACCGCCGCATCACCGTCTGGATGGGCTCGGCGAGCACCTCCCACGACCCGTCCAGGTCCGCCGCCAGCCGCTCCTCGTTGAGCTGCAGCTTGCCGATGCCGCGGCGCGCCGAGGCGTAGGCCAGCAGCGAGTGGCCGACGCCGACGCCCAGGTTGCGCAGCACGGTCGAGTCGGTCAGGTCGCGCTGCCAGCGCGACACGGGGAGCTTGGCGCTCAGGTGCTCGTACAGCGCGTTGGCCAGGCCCAGGTTGCCCTCGGAGTTCTCAAAGTCGATCGGGTTGACCTTGTGCGGCATGGTCGACGACCCCACCTCGCCCGCCACCGTGCGCTGGCGGAAGTAGCCCAGCGAGACGTAGCCCCACACGTCGCGGTCAAAGTCGACGAGCACCGTGTTGAAGCGGCCGACGGCCGAGAAGAGCTCGGCCATGTAGTCGTGCGGCTCGATCTGGGTCACGTACGGGTTGAACTCGAGGCCCAGCGACGCGACGAAATCCTCGGCCACGCGCGGCCAGTCGACCGTAGGGTAGGCGGCCAGGTGCGCGTTGTAGTTTCCGACGGCGCCGGCCATCTTGCCGAACAGCGGGACGGCGGCGGCCTGGTCGCGCTGGCGGCGCAGGCGGTAGGCGAACACGGCCATCTCCTTGCCGACGGTGGTGGGCGAGGCGGTCTGGCCGTGCGTGCGCGCGAGCATCGGCGATGCCGCAAACGCCTCGGCCAGCCGCGCGATGTCGGCAATGGTGGCGTCCATGCTGGGCAGCAGGTGCGCGGACAGCGCCTCCTTGAGCATGAGCGCGTGGGCCAGGTTGTTGATGTCCTCGCTGGTGCAGGCAAAGTGGGTGAACTCGAGCACCCTGGCCAGCTCCGGGTGGGCCGCGAACCGCTCCTTGAGCACGTACTCGACCGCCTTGACGTCGTGGTTGGTCGTCCGCTCGACTGCCTTGACCTCGGCGGCGTCGGCGAGCGAGAAGCCCGTCGCGAGGGCGTCGAGGACGGCGTGCGCGGACGCGGACAGCGAAGGGACCTCCTCGACGGCGGGGATGCGCGACAGGGCCTGCAGCCAGCGGCACTCGACGGCGACGCGCGCGCGCACGAGGCCGTACTCGGAGAAGACGGCGCGCAGCGGCTGCGTGGCGCGCCCGTAGCGGCCGTCGAGCGGCGACACGGCGGTGAGCTCGGTCAGGCCGAGCAGGTGGTCGGGCTCGGGCAGGGGGGCCAGCGGGGAGGGGTAGGGGCCCGCGGCGCCGCCGTTGCTGCTGCTGCTGGCGGCGGTGGCCTGGTGGTTGGCGGCGGCAGGAGCGGGGGCCGCGGCGCAGGGCGCAGGGGCGCGAGGCTTTTTTTTTTTTGGTTTGGTTTGCAAGAGGAACGGAGGGCGTGGGCGAGCGTTCGGGGCGAGCGTCGGCGGGGCGCGATGGATCGGATGCGTGCGCTCCGCGCGCGCGCGCGGCCGGCCGAGACGTCATCAACACAACGACCCATGACCCGCTGATGATGCCCTGCGCCGGATTGCGGAGAGCGCGCGCGTGTGCGAGGAAGGAGGACCAGGCGGCTTGCGACTCTCGTGTCGTCTCACGGGACAAGAGAAAGCGGGCGGCGCAAAAGGCGACTCGTGTCACCTGACAAAGCAGCGGCCAGAGCTTCGTACCTTGGGCAGCGACATCGAACGCTCGGCGCGCGACGACAAGGCAGCGGCCGCGCGCGCCTGCTTGAGCGCCAGCGCCATCGATTCGGCGACGGGTGACTGGGGCCTTCGTCGGCAGAAAGAGACCACCTTTCGATCCGCGCCGGACAACGAAACGGGAAGGAGAGAGGCGCTTTGGCGCAATGCCGGGTTGAATGCAAGAGGGTCGCGTGCGAGATGTCACTGTGTGTGCGAGGATGTGAGGCGTCGGCGGACCTTGTTGAATCGGCGTCGGCGCAGGCGTCGGCGTTGGCGTCGGCGTCGGCGTCGAGAGCGTCCGCCGCCGCCGATTTTTTCCGGCCGCGCTGTCTCTTCAGCTCTGCCCCACTCAGCGCGCTTGCACAAGCAATAACACGACCACGATCCGTCCACACACACACACACACACGCACACACACACCGCGCGCGCATACATCGACTGAAGGACAAGCGAAACCCAGACTCGGCAAAAAAACAGATCAAAGGCGGGATCGCCCCCCGCGCGCCCCGTTCCTTTCGGCTTTGTTGACGCGGACCAGCGCGCAGCCAAGGCGAGGCCACACAGAACTCCTCCGCCGGTGTGCGCACCGCCGCCGCGCGGCCTTGTTCCCCCGCGCGCCGGGCTGCTCATCCCGCGCCGCGCGCGCGCGACAACGCCGCCGACGCCGTCGACGACGACGCCGCCGCCGCTCGCACCGGGACCGACCGACAGAGAGCCAGGACTGCAACAATAACAAAAACAACATGGCGTCCAGCGCCGACGGCCAGCTGCATCAGCAGCACCTGCGCACGGCCCTCGCCGTCGCCGGGTGCGCGGCCGCGGCCGGCGTCGTCGTCTACGCCGCCTGCCGCGCCGCCGACGGCGTGATTCCCTACCGCTACCACTACCGGCCGGGCACCATCACGGGGTGGATGGCCTCGGCGCTCGGCGCCTACTCGCAGCGGCGCCGGCGCCGCCGCCCCGTCCGCGTCTACATGGACGGCTGCTTCGACATGATGCACTACGGCCACGCCAACGCCCTGCGCCAGGCCAAGGCCCTGGGCGACGTGCTCGTCGTGGGCCTCATCCCCGACGCCGAGATCATGCGCTGCAAGGGCCCGCCCGTGCTGAACGAGCGGGAGCGGCTCGAGCTGGTCGGCGCCGTCAAGTGGGTCGACGAGGTGCTGACGGGCGTGCCGTACGACCTGTCGCCCCAGTTCGTCGACCGCCTCTTCCGCAAGCACCGCATCGACTACGTCATCCACGGCGACGACCCCTGCCTGCTGCCGGACGGCACCGACGCCTACGCCTATGCGAAGAAGCTCGGCCGCTTCCGCGTGATCAAGCGGACCGAGGGCGTGTCGACGACCGACATCGTGGGGCGCATGCTGACGTGCACGCGGGGGGCGGCGGTGGCGGCGGCGCGGGACGAGGACCCGGCGGCGCCGCACCCGCTGACCAAGTCGTTCTCGCAGAACGAGCGCGTGGCGCGGCCGAGCCAGAGCGGCGCGCCCGAGGGCGACGGCGGCGGCGGCGGCGGCGGCGTGGAGGGCGGTGCGGCGGCGGCGGCGGCGGGGGAGCAGCAGCAGCCTCCCAAGGGCGGCCTGTCGTCCGTCGCCGAGCAGGGGGGCGGCGGCCGCGGCAGCGGCAGCCGCAGGCAGTCGCTGTCGGCGGCGACGGCGACGGCGGCAGTGGCAGCAGCGGGACCAGTGCCAGCAACACCATCGGCGGCGGCGGCGGCGGCAGGCGCCAAGTCGGCCGCCGCTTGCGCGCCCTCCTCCGCTGCCTCCCCTGCCGCCTCGTCGCCCTCCACCTCGGCCTTCCTCACGGCCAAGGCCATCGCCGCCAACGCGGTGGCTGACCCTGGCGCCACCAAGACCACCGACGCCGCCAACGGCGCCTCCTCCGGCGACGACGACGACGACGAGCAGCAGGGCGGCGCGCGCGGCGAGCGCGAGGAGGACGAGGACGAGGACGAGGGCGGCGAGGCGGCCGCCAAGACGGTCGAGCGCGTGCGCGTGTCGCAGTTTCTGCCCACGTCGCGCCGCCTGGTGCAGTTCAGCGAGGGCCGCCCGCCCCCGGAGGGCGCCACGGTCGTCTACATCGACGGCGCCTTCGACGTGTTCCACACGGGCCACGTGGCCGTGCTCAAGGCCGCCAAGGCGCAGGGCGACTTTCTGCTGGTCGGCCTCCACACGGACGACGACGTGTCGGCGCGGCGCGGGCCGCACCTGCCCATCATGAACGTGCACGAGCGCGCGCTGAGCGTCCTCGCGTGCAAACACGTGGACGAGGTGGTGATCGGCGCGCCCGAGGTCATCAGCGACTCGCTGCTGCGCACGTTCAACATCGGCCTGGTCGTGCGCGGGCGGCGCTGCGAGACGGGCCAGCAGGCGCTGGCGACGACCGACGCCCGGCGGTACGCGCTGCCGCGCGAGCTCGGCATCTTCCGCGAGCTGCCCTCGCCGGACAAGACGACCACGTCGTCCATCATCACGCGCATCGTCGACAACCGCCGCGCCTTCGAGGCGCGCAACGCAAAGAAGGTGCGCAGCGAGGCGGCGTACGAGGGCGAGAAGGGGTACGTCAAGGAGGTCTGATAGGACAGACGACAGACCCGTTCTTTCGTGGCTTGGCGTGTCGTCGTTTGGTCATTGTCAATTTGTCGTTGTCGTTTTTTTGTCAGGTTTCTGGTTTGGAGAGGGAAGAGATAGATCGACCCCGACACTGATTCGAGTGTGCGTGTGCGTTCACAAGTCATGGCAATCGTAAAAGAGAGATTCGGTTGGGCGGACAGGCGCTAGAGGAGGGCCTGGGTGTCGGCGCGTCCATGAGAGATTGTTCGTCGTCGGCAGGCAGCGACAAGCCAAATTCTAAAAAACGCGCGCCCCCGGCTCTCTTCACTTTGCCGCCTCCGCCTGCCGTGCCAGCACGCACTTGGCCATGGTCTGGCTCGCGCGGCTGATGGCGTCCGTCATGTAAAAATTTGACACGGGGCTCGTGAGGGGCGCCGAGGCGTCGAGCGCCGTGCCGCCCATGCCGAGCCCGGCCTTGGCCGCGGCGGCGCCTCCCAGCCACAGCGGCGCGCTCACCTCGCCCGTGCGCGCCAGGTGCGGCGCCACGTCGGCCAGCCGTGCGCGCACCTGGTCGAGCGTGTCGTAGGGCAGCGGGGCCCCGACCACCTCGCTGACCGCGCGCAGCACCGCCCAGTCGTCCCGGGCCTGGCCCGGCGGCGGCACCGCTGCCCGCCCGCGCTGCGGCCGCCCCTCAGTGTTGACGTAGGTTCCGTCCTTCTCGGTGTAGGCGGCGCCGGGAAGCACGACGTCGGCGCGCGCGGCGCCCTTGTCGCCGTGGTGGCCCTGATAGACGACGAACGCGCCGTCGGGCACGGCCGAGGGGTGCCAGTCGTCGGCGCCGAGCAGGTAGACGAACTTGGCGGCGGCGCCCTTGGCCGCCTGGCCGCGCGCCGACGCCGACGGCACAAACCCGAGGTCGAGCGCGGCGACGCGCGACGCGCACGCGTGCAGCACGTTGAAGCCGTTCCACTCGGGCGTGACGACGTTGCCCAGCGCGGCGACGGCGTCGTGCACGGCGCGCAGGGCCGCGTCGCGGTCGGGGCGCGCCAGGACGCCGCTGCCCACCACGACCAGCGGCCGCTTGGCCGCCTTAAGCGCCTCGCCAAAGGCGCCGCGGCCCGCGGCCAGCGCCTTGAGCGCGGCCAGGTCGCTGCCCAGGTAGTCGCACGTGTACGTGAGGTCGGGCTTGTCCGCCAGCACCACGCCCACGCGCAGGCCGTCCAGCCACGCCTTGCGCAGGCGGGCGTTGTACACGGCGGCCTCGACGCGCGGGTTGCACCCGACCAGCAGCGCGAGGTCGGCGCGCTCGACGCCGCCGACCGTCGACCCGGCCACGTAGGCCGCGCGGGCGTCGGCGCACACGTCGCCGCCGTCCGGGACGTGCGTCGCGTCCTCGTGGCGCGTGTTGCCCGAGCCCAGGCGGTTGAGCAGGTCCTTGAGGGCGACGATCGACTCGGCGTCGGCCAGGCGCCCGGCCACCCCGGCGACCGCGTCGCCGCCGCCGCCCGCCTTTGCAAGGCCCGCCTTGACGGCCGCGAGCGCCTCGGGCCAGCTGCAGGGCTCGAGCGGCGCGCCCGGGGACGCCCGCCGCATGGGCACGTCCAGCCGCTGCCGGCGCAGGGCGTCGTACTGGAACCGCCCGCGGTCCGACAGCCACTCCTCGTTGACCTGCTCGTTCAGCCGCGGCACCACGCGCATCACCTCCTGCCCGCGGCTGTCGACGCGCACGTTGCACCCGAGCGCGTCCGACACGTCGACCGACTCGGTCGGGCGCAGCTCCCAGGGGCGCGCGGTGAAGGCGTAGGGCTTGGAGGTGAGGGCGCCCACGGGGCACAGGTCGATGACGTTGCCCGACAGCTCCGACGTCAGCAGCTTCTCGACGTAGGTGCCGATCTCCGAGTCCCGGCCACGGCCCGTGACGCCGAGCTCGGGCACGCCGGCCACCTCGGACGCGAAGCGCACGCAGCGGGTGCAGTGGATGCAGCGCGTCATGACCGTCTTGACGAGCGGGCCCAGATTCTTGTCGTTGACGGCGCGCTTGGTCTCGGTGAAGCGCGAGCGGTCCGACCCGAACGCCATTGCCTGGTCCTGCAGGTCGCACTCGCCGCCCTGGTCGCAGATGGGGCAGTCGAGCGGGTGGTTGATGAGCAGGAACTCCATGACGCCCTCGCGCGCGCGCTTGACCAGCGGGGTGTCTGTCTTGATGCGCATGCCGGGCCCCGCGGGCATGGCGCACGAGGCGACGGGCTTGGGCGCCTTTTCGACCTGTTGTGTTTCGTGGTGTTTCAAAGGCGGGTTGGAGCGGTGGAGCGGCAAGCGGTGTTTGAGCGAAACGACTGAACGGCGCGCGCGCGACCGAACGGGCGGCGGCGGCGGCGGCGAGAGATCCCCCACGACTCTCTAGACGGCAACAAGGGCGCCCTATCCGGTCCCGACCGTGTGGTCTCGGCACGGCTTCCCTCGCGTCCGGGAGTCGTGTGTGATTGTGCGCCCACCAAGCGGCGTTTGCGGGGCGTAGGCAGGGCCGCGACCCAAACCCGCTTTCCTCACCTCGACCAAGCACATCCGGCAATTGCCCGCCACGCTCAGGCGCTGGTGGTAGCAGAACCGGGGCACGTCGATGCCAGCCACCTGGCACGCCTCGAGGACGCTCTGCCCCTTCTTGATCACCGTGCGCGCGCCGTTGACAAACACCTCCATCTCGTTGGCAGCGAGGGCAGGCGGGGCGGCAGCGTCGCTTGCTGCGGGCGCGGGAGCGGGCGCCGGCTCGGCCGCGTCCGCCGACGCCGACGTAGTCACGCCGCGCAGGGCGGACAGCAGACGCCCGGCTGCGGCCGGGCGCGGGCGCAGCAGGAGTGACGGGAGCATCGTTCGTTTTCGTGTGTGGCTTGTCCTCTCTCCTCTTTCTGTCCCTGTGTCTCTTCGATCTGTGAAGGGACGCGCGCGCGCTCGTTCGGGTTGGCGCCTGCGCGTTTGCGGTGTGCTTGTGTCGTGTGTCGTGCTTGTTGTCGGGTGTGTGCGCGCGTTTACTTGCGTCGGTCGCAGGAGCGAGCAATCTTTTGCTCTCACCGGCGTCGCCGGCGCGCGTCTCGTCTCTCTCGCGCCGACGCGGACGCGCCGACGCCGACGCCGACGCCGCCTCGCCCGCTCTTCAACGGCGGCGGCCGCTGGGCGGGATCCCTTAGCAATCCTTCGCCATGGCGCGGTGCGCGATCGAGTGGGCGCCGCCGCCAGCCGGCGACGCGTCGGGAGCAACAACAGCGGCAGCAGGACGCAAGGACATCGACCTGTTGCATGGGCAGGCTGTCGAGACCGACCCGCCCGAGATGCTGTGCGCTCACGGCGAGCGCGTCACCCTCACGCTCACGCTCAACGACAAAGCGCAGGGCCAGCACCTGCTGCTGCTCACGTCGACGGCGCGCCTGGCCGAGGTGTTTGTCAACGGCGGGGCTTACGCTGGTACGCGTGTTGGGAAGGTCGTCGCCGCCGTCGCCGGAGAAACGGACAGGTTCTACGACCTGGAGGTAGAGACGGCAAACCAAGGCACGACCTCGGGGCCCGTCGTGCTCAGGCTCGCGGGCATCAAGGGGCCGTTCCGTTGGCGGCGGATCCAGCTCGTTGGTGTGGATGACCGGGCTGGCGGCAGCGCCTCGGCAGCAGCAGGAGCAGCAGCAGCGGCGGCGGCGTCACTACCACCACCCATGCAAACGCAGCAGCAGGCGATGGCCGCGCTCGTCGCGCTCGCTGCTGCCGGCCAGTCGGCGCGAAGCGAAGAAGAGCAGCCCGTGCCCGAGTCTTTGCGCGAGCTCTACGCCAAGATGGCGACGGCGCCCGACAGCGCGTGCGGCGAGGCGGTCAAGCAAATGGCGGCGGCGCTCGCGCGGGGCGTGATGGGGGGCGGCGCAGGAGGGGGCGGTCAGGGGCCGGCAGGAGCAGCAGGAGGAGCGGGAGCAGCAGACGCGCCACGAGCAGCAGCAGGGGCAACGATAGGAGAACAAGGAGGGCGACGAGAGGCCGAGCCGCCGCCGGGCGAGGGCGCGGGCGGCCGCCTCGAGCGTGTGCTGCTGGGCGCGATTGCGGCGAGCGAGGCGCGCGTGCTCTCGGCGGTCGACGCTCTCGCGCGGCGGGTCGGGGCGCTCGAGGCGACGCTGGCTGCGGCGGCGGCGGCCGCACGAGACGCGTGAACACCATTTTGGAACCAGTTTCGGTTGTCGTTGCAAACCCACCAGCTCGAGACATCTCCTTAGTACCCGCCACCATACCCGCCGCCGCCTCCCCCGCCCCCCGCTCCTCGTCCCCCGTCGTACGCGTCTTGCCCCCCGCCTCCTCCTCCGTACGCCCCCCCGCCCGCCGCCACGCTGCCGTACGCGGCCTGCTGCCCCTGCCCCTGCCCCCCCAGCTGCCCCCCGCCCTGCGGCGCCTGGAGCTGCTGCTGCTGCTGCCTCAGGCCGGCGACGCTGTCGCCAAACTGGCGCGTCAGCGAGTCCACCTCGGCCGTGAGGCGGTCGAGCGCCTCGGAGACCGCCGCGACGGGGGTCTTGCGCGCCGTCGTCTGCACGCGCACCTCCATGAGGGGCTCGAGCGGGTGCGGGATGCGGTAGCCCGCAAACACCACCTCGGGGTCGTCGTGCAGCGAGCAGCGGATGAGGTTGCCCGCGGTGTGGTCCTCGCGCAGGACGGAGAAGACGCCGGCGTTGGGGAGCTTCTGGTCGCGCGAGAAGGTGACCTTGGCCTCGCCCTCGCGCGGGGCGAAGCGGTCGTAGCGGTCGGGCTGGTTCATGTTTCTGGCTTTTGGGTTGGTATGGGGCGGCGAGCGGCAAGCGGCGCGCGCGCGTGAGACCGGCGATGGGACGGCGCGCGCGCGCAACACGGCCGAGCACGGCACGCAGGCAGGGACGCAGAGGGGCGCGCGCGTGTTGGCGCCGAGGCGAGCGAGGCGATGCTGGACGCGGGTACCGCACTGCCGTGTGTAGAGAGCAGCAGATGACTAGAGGCCGAGAAGGAGCGGGCGCTTTGCGTTTAGCGATGTATGGCGACTTGGCGTCGGCTTTTGGCGTGGCTTGGGGCGTTGCAGTGGTTTGTGCTCGGGCCGCTGGTCAGTCTATGTTGTCAGTTTGTGTGATGTGGTGCGTTTGAGCGTGTTGTCAGTGGGTGGTGCGGGTGCGTTGCAAATCTGTAGAGGGGGGGAGTAACTCCCCCGGGGAGTTCTGGTTTTGAACGCGGCGCTTGGACCCGCTCTGTCACTGCCCCTGAAGCCGCACACGTCTCTCAATCCACTCACGGGCTTCACAACAACAACGCCGCCCCGACACACCTCGCGCGTTCTCAAAGACCCAACGTCGACACTGTCGGCAAACACAAAAGCCCCTCCTCTCTTTGTCTTCCAATCGGCTTCCCCATCAGTACGGTGCAATCGCGCCCCAATGAGGCGGCGCTGAGCGCGTCCCTCTCGTGTGGCCGCGCGCGACAGGCCCCCGCCGGGCCCGCGCTGCATGCCGCGCGAGACGCAATGGATACCACTAGGAGGCGAAACGGGGAGGGCGTGCCACGGTACGTGCGCGTAGGAGCATCAAGAGGCCGGTGGCGCGCGAGGGCGATGCTTGCGCTCGCGCTCGCGCTCCTGATTGGCAGGTCGAGCGCGGCGGCGGTGGCGACGACAGACATGGGCGGCGTCACGATCGACGCCGCCCTTGACGCCGACGCCGCAGCGCGCGCGCTCGCCAGCGCCGCCGCCGCCCCAGTGCCAGCACCAACGCCGCCACCGGCGCCACCGCCGCCCCCCATCGACGACGTGCTGCTCGTCAGCACCTTGGACGGCGCCGTCGTGGGCCTGGACGCGCGCAGCGGCCGCCAGCTCTGGACGGTCGCGACGGGCGCGCCGCTCGTGTCGGCGCGACACTCGGCCGCATCGCCCGTCAACGTGTTTCCCGCGGCCGACGGCGGGCTGTATGCATACCACGGCGGGGGCGGGGCGGGCGGCGATCACCGGCCGCTGCACGGCCACGACCCACAGCAGCCGCAGCACCAGCAGCAGCAGGATCAGCAGGGTCAGAACCAGCGGCCGTTCGTGGGCCTCGAGCGCCTGCCGCTCACGCTGCCGGACCTGGTCGAGGCGGCCCCCTCGGTCGCGCCCGACGGCTCGATGGTGGTCGGCAGCCGGCGCTCGCGCATCCTGGTGCTGGACCGCGCGACGGGCGCGGTGCTGCGGACGGTCTCGGCAGAGGGAGGGGGGGAGCCGGACGCCGCGGCGTCGCGGGGCGGAGGTGAGGGCACAAACAACGACAACACCCCCACCACCCCCGCTCCCACCACGACGGGCGCGCCGCCCTCTGCGGGCGCCCTCGGCAAAGCGCAGCCACCGCGACAACAGCCGCCGCCGCCGCCGCCGCCGAGGCACGCGCCGGAGGACGTCGTCTACGTCGGCAGGCAGGACTACACGGTGCGCTCCGTGCGTCTGGACACGCAGACGGAGACGTGGAACGCCACGTTCTCGCGCGTGTTTCCGCTGGGCAACGCTTCCGTCTCGGCCTTTTTGCGCGGAGGCGTCGGCGGCGGCGGCGCGCTCGCGCTCCCCGCGGCCGAGGCGGCCTCTTCCTCGGGCGCCCTTCCTCGCTGGTCATTCCCGCGCCTGGTCGCGGCGTCGGACAACTCGATTCAGGCGTTCGACCCCGCCACCGGCCGGCGGCTGTGGCGCGCCGCGCTGCCCGCGCCACCCGTCCTGGCGCAGACGCGCGCCGGCCTGGGCGTCGACTTTGTGCGGCGGCGAGACGCGGGCGGCGGCGGCGGCGGCGGCGGCGGCGGCGGCGGCCCAGGGCGGGTCGTCGGCGGCGGCAGCAGCAGCAGCAGCGCCCTGGCGGCGGCGACGACGCTCGGCGAGCCGCGCGTCTACCCCCGCGACCAGGAGCACGGCACCGTGCTGGTCGGCGTGCTGCAGGGCAGTCTGTACGTGCTGCCCGCCGACAACCTGCTGATCGCGCCGCTCCCGCCGCCGCCGGCGGGGGGGGCCGTCGGCGTCGTCGGCGGCGCGGCGGGCGCTGCCGTTCCAGGGCTGCGCGGGCGCGGCCACGGCATTTTTCCCGCCGAGCCCGACGGCGTCGTGGTCGGCCTCCTCCCCGAGGCGCGCGCGGGGGACGACGGCGACGACGACGCCGGGGTGTGCGCCGCCGAGGAGGAGGAGGAGGAGGAGGAGGAGGAGGAGGACGAGGAGCGAGGAGCGGGCTGGGAGGGTGCGGCGGCGGCGGTGGCGACGGCGGCGACAGTGCCGGGCATGGGCCTGCCCGAGGCCCCGCTCGGCGGCATCGCCGACACCCTCGGGTCCCTGATGTGCCCGACGCCCGCGCTGGGCCTGCACAGCGTGCGCGCGGCGGCCGCCTTTGCGCCTGACGATGCCGGCGGCGTCGGCGGCGGCGGTGGCATGGGCGGCAGCAGCGGCGACGACGGCGCCTTGGGGCCAGGCGGATGGGCGGCAGGATCGGGCGCCATCGTCGCAGCCGGGCCCGGCCAGCCCGCCGCCTCCTCTTCAGCGCTCATCAGCGCCTCCGCCATCTCGCTCCCTCCCGCCCTGCCCTGGCTGCCGGACGCATCGGCGCTGGCAAGATTGGCCGCCGCCAGGCAGCAGCAGCAGCAGCAACAGCAACAACAGCAGCAGCAGCAGCAGCGACAGCAGGCTCCCTACCTGTTGATGCTGCCCCCCGCCGCCTCGCCGCGCGACCGCGCCGTCCGCGCCGCCCTGACGGGCGTTATTCTGCTCGGCGCGGCCGTCGTCTTTGTGATGCCGCTCCTCGTGCTGCTCGCGGTCGTGGCCGTGCGCAACGCCGCCGAGACGGCGGCGGGCGAGGTCGCCGCCGCAGGCGGCGGCGGCGGCGGCAGCGGCAGCGGGCGCGTCGCGCGCCTGCTGCTGGCAATCGCGCGCGTCCTCGCGCTGCAGGCGGGGCTGCTACCTGAGCGGTCGCCCATGTCGCCAACCCCTTCTTCCTCGTCGATGCCGGGCACGCCCGCGCGGCGGCGGCAGCAGCAGCAGCATGGGCTCAACGGCAGCGACGACGACGACCGGCGGCGACGCCCCAAGTTGCTCAATGGCGACGGCGGCAACAGCAGCGCCAAGCAGAAAAAGAAACCAGACGGAATTGGCGCACGTGTCTCCCGATGCCCTGCTTCTGTGGCGGGTGACAGCCGCAACGGCAACGCGGATAGTTCCAGCGGCCCCGCCACCGACAGCGGCAGCGGCAGCGAGGACGACGACGAGGACGATGGCGCGAGCGGGCGCCGCCGCGCCTCGGCAGGCCGCCCGGGCTCGGCGCCCGCCAGAAGCAGCCGCAGCAGGCTACTCGGCATGGATCAAGGCAGTGGCGACGACGGCGACAGCACCAGCGCCCGCACCAGCACCGCGCCTAAAGATGCCGCCGCCACGGCCGCCGCAGCTGCCGCAGCCGCGGGCGCGACCGCTGCCGCGCTCACGGCGCGCTCCTACGTCGACCCGGAGGACGGCGCCGTGATCATCGGCCGCTTGCGCGTCGGCCCGGGGGCCATCGGCTACGGCAGCGCCGGCACCATCGTCTACGAGGGCGTGCTCGACGGCAGGCCCGTCGCCGTCAAGCGCCTGCTGCGCCAGTTCTACGACCTCGCGCGCAAGGAGATCGGCGTGCTGATCCTGAGCGACGAGCACCCGGCCGTCGTGCGGTGCTTTGCGATGGAGGAGGACCGCGAGTTTGTCTACCTGGCGCTCGAGCGGTGCAAAGGGTCGCTGTCGGACTACGTGTCGACGCCCGAGGGCGCCGAAGCGCTGGCGCCCGTGCTGCGCTCGGCCGCGGGCACGGTCGGCGCGCGCGCGGCGGCCGCCGCGCAGGCGCAGGCATCGCGGGTGGCGGCGGCGGCGGGCGGGGGCGGCGGGGGCGCGGGCGCGAGCGCCATTGGCGGCAATCCCTCTTCCGCCCCGGCGGGCGGCCCCGCGCGCCCTTCCCCGGCGTGCCTCGCGCTCATGCGCGACGTGTCCGAGGGCCTCGCCGCCCTGCACGAGCGCGGCGTCGTGCACCGCGACCTCAAGCCGGGCAACGTGCTGCTGACGGGCGCCGGCCGCGCCAAGCTATCCGACATGGGCCTGAGCCGGCAGCTGGCGGCGGAGCAGTCGTCGTTCGAGAGCCACGGCGCGGCCGGGGGCACGAGCGGGTGGCAGGCGCCCGAGCAGCTGGCGCTGCGGTCCGCGGGGCACCTGCTGCACCACCGCATTGGCGGGGGCGGTCTCGCGGCGGCGGCGGCGGCTGGGGCGGCGGCGGCGGCGGGAGGCGGCGGCGGCGGCGGCGGCCCTGGCGGCCCCCCAAACGGCGACGGCGACGGCGACGGCGACGCCTCGTCCCGCCAGACGCGCGCCATGGACGTCTTCTCGCTGGGCTGCCTGCTGCACTACTGCATGACGGGCGGCAGGCACCCCTACGGCGAGTCATTCGAGCGCGACGCCAACATCCTGCGCGGCCGCGCAGACCTGCGCGCGCTGGCGCGCTCGGCCTACCCGCCAGAAGCGGCCAACCTGGTCGCGGCCGCGCTCGCGCGCGTGCCCGCTGCGCGCCCAACCATGCCCGCGGTGCTGGACCATCCCTTCTGGTGGGACGCCGAGCGGCGCGTGCAGTTCCTGGTCGACGTGTCGGACCGCGTGGAGGGCGAGGACCGCGAGCCAGACACGCGGCTGCTGGCCGCGCTCGAGCGGCACGCGCGGGCCGCGTTTGGCGCGGCGCCCGCCGCCGTCGTCGCTGCAGCGGCGGCGTCGGCGGCGGCGTCGGCGGCGGCGGCGACGGCGGTGGCCGGGCTGGCGTCGGTCGCCGACGTCGACGCCGCCGCGGCTGGCGAGGAGGCCGCCGCGGCGTCGATGATCCCGACCCCATCCGCCGCCCCTGCCCGCCTCGCCGCCGCCGCCGCCGCGACCCTCGCCCCGGCCGCGTGCAACTGGGGCGCGCGCGTCGACGCGCGCCTGATCGCCAACCTGGGCCGCTACCGCCGCTACGACTACACGGCGCTGCGCGACCTGCTGCGCGTCGTGCGCAACAAGCGCAACCACTTCCGCGAGATGCCGCCGCAGCTGCAGGCCGAGCTGGGCCCCTTCCCCGAGGGGTTTGACAGCTACTTCACGAGCGCCTTCCCCTCGCTGGTCATGGCCGTCTTCTGCTTCGCGGCCACGTCGCTCGCGGACGACCCCTTGCTCGGCAAGTACTGGCCGTCGTGCGGCACCACGGCGGCGCTGGCGCCCTTTGTGCAGGTGTTTTGCCGCGCGGCGGGCGTGCCCCCGGCGGCGGCGGTGGTGGGCGCGGGCGCGGGTGCCGGTACGGGTGGTGGTGGTGGTGGTGTCGGGCCTGATGCAGTGGCGGTCGGCGACGGGGGGCTGGTGCCGCCAAGCCGGCTGGCGTCCGCCACCACCCGCAGCAACAACAGCCACCACCACTTGCAGCCGCCGAGCCCTCCCCCCGGGCGCTGGGCGTCCAGCGGCGGCGGCGGCGAGAACGGGCCCGACGGCCGCTCGTGGCGGCAGAATGTGACGCCTTCGCCGCCTCTGCTTCCGCAGCAGCCTCCGACGCCGCCGCCCGCGACCTCGCAGCACGATCAGCCGTCGTCGCCGCCGCCGCCGCCGCAGCAGCAGCTGCAGCTCCCGCGCCGCAGCGGCTACATGGGCCCGGCTGCTGCATCGCGAGAAAGAGCGGCGCCGTCGGACGGCGGCGGCGGCGGCGGCATGACCGTTGCGGCGACGACGCTGACGGCCGGCGCCGCTGCCGACGCCGGCACGGCCCTCCCCGCCCCCTTGATCGTCGGTTACGAGGTCGACCCGGCGGGCACGCAGCTGCTCGCGCCCTCGTTTCCCCAGCGCCCTGGACGCAGCCCCTGCGACTTTTACGCCAAGACGGGCCACTGCAAGTATGGCGCCGAGTGCGTGTACGACCACCCCGAGGCCGGGCGCGTGATGCGCAACGCGGCCAACGGCCTGCCGCACCGGCCGGCCGAGCCCGTGTGCGCGTTCTACACCAAGACGGCCGGCTGCAAGTTTGGGCCCTCGTGCAAGTTCAACCACCCGGGCCTGCTGCCGCTGTACGCCGGCTCGCTACAGCACCAGCAGCGGCAGCAGGAGGAGGAGGAGGACGAGGGGGAGGGGCAGGCAAAGGGGGGCGACAGTGGGGGAGGAGGGGGGAGAGGATGAGGAGGGGTGCCGAGCGGGGAGGGAGGGGCGGTGGTGGTGGCGGCGGCGGCGGCGGCGATGTTTTGAGGGGCGTGACCGGATACATTTCAGGTGACCCATGCTGTTGTTACTCGCTGATGTGAAAACACACAAGCGTTAAAGAGGAGAGAGCATTTCTCTCCGGGCGATGAAAATGGGCGGGGGGCGGGCGTCGACGCGCGCGGGAGGTCGGCCGCCTTCCGCATTCACGAGGTCGCTCGACATGACGGAGGTGCCGCGAAATAATCTGTGGGACCTCAACACCCCCTCTTCTCTCCTCTCGAGCCTGCACATACCAATCTCTACCCGTGCTACCTCCTATTAGCCAAACAAACAAAGCAACGCGGGTCGTAGCTCCAAATTCGCTCTCCAAGTTTTTCACCAGACTCAGACTTTCCGGTTCCCTTTGTCCTCCCCGACCCCCTCTCTCACCCCGCCCCGTCCGCCGGCTCCGGCCATGCCCTGACCGACGGAACAATCCTGCCACCCCCGCTCGCCCTTCTCAAGATCCAAGTTTGCTCGTTCCCACTCTCCTTTTTCAAAAATTCAAAAAAGATGCCTGCTCTCCTGCTCCTCTTCCTCTCCCTCCTGGCACCACCGCACCTGGCGCGCGCCGCGCAGCCGGCGCTGTGCCGGTCCGTGCTATGCAAGAGCGCGTGCCGCCAAGCTTGCAACGCGCTGACCCTGTCCAAGGTGTCTAGCACCGTCGTCGCCTACCCCAAGGGCTACTCTGACGCGGCCCTCGCAGCCGAGCTGTTCGTGCCAAACGCGACGTTGGCCGTTTCGCCCTTCGGCATCTTCTTCCCGAGGATTGTGGCGCTCGAGTACCTCACCGCATTTTCCAGCCCGTCGCCCGTGCCGCCGTTCGTCAACCTGACCAAGCTTTCCATCATAAACACGATCCTCACCGACAAGACCGCGTCGACGGTGTTCGATTTATTTCTTGTCAACCCCCGCGACGCTTCAAAAGCGGCCCCCTTGCGCGGCATGATGCTGCTGGCGTTTGACGCCGCCGACTCGCGCGTCACGGCCATGACGATAGACTATCCTCAGTTTGGCGACACTGCGCGCAAGATCCTCCCATTGGAGCTGCCGCCGGCCGAGGTGGACGCCCAGGTGATCGGGCCGCTGTGCGAGGCGCAGGCAAAATACTGCGTCGGCGCCAACGCCCAGTGGTCGGACCAGGCGAGCTGCCGGGCGTTCCTCGCCGGCGTGCCGCTGGGCCCCTTCCCGTGGCGCCTGGGGGCCAACTCGCTGCGCTGCCGCCAGTTCCACTCCCGCTTCATTCCGGTCGACCCCGACGTGCATTGCCCGCACGTCGGGCCCACCGGCGGCGGCAAGTGCGTGGACGACCCCGCCCCCTACGCCTACGAGACTGTCGACAAGTACATCCCGCCGGGGACGTTCGTGGACGCGCACCCTTTGCTGCTCCCAAGGCTGAAGAGCCGGCTCGCCGTGGGCACGCTCGGCGGCGATCCGTTCACGGGCGGGATCTTTTCGTTGCTGGGCGGCAGCGGCAGCGACGGCAGCGGCGGCGGCGGGGGGGTAGCGGCGGATGCTGGGGTCGACCTCTGGGGCCTGCCAACAAAATCGCCCCCGGCAGCCGACGCTCTGTTGATCGCCCTGATCGAGCGCGAGCGCGCCAGCTCGGCCGCCGCTTGCGCCCAGCCGGAAAGCCGCCGCGCTGTTCCGCCCGTCCTCGCCGCTCCTGCGTCTTTGGTCGACCAGGCGCTTCGCGCCAAAGGAGCGCTGTTGTCCGCGGCCGTCGCCGCCGCCGTCCCCGTTTCCCCCGCTGTTCTTCTCGACGGTTGAAGGCTTGTTTTGTGATCTCTGCTCGTCTCTCGTTTTGTTAAAAAGCGTCGTCGTGATCCCTTCGGATTGAGTTTTTTTGCCATGCTTTTATCCCCATGCTTTTGCTACTCTCTGCCAATCACTTGTTAGAGATCATTCGTCCCACCACGGTCGAGGAGGTTGCAACGCTGCTGTCGCGGGCACGATGGACACCGGCTTTTCGGCGGCGCGCAAGGGCCGTCCACCGCCGCCGCTCGCTCCCTGCGAAGGGGGAGGATGGTACGCCCTGGGCTGTGCGAGGTGGCCGCGCGGCACCTCGACGCCTAAAACGAGATCTGTCCGACGGGTCGTGGCGGGCGCGCCCGTGGTGCGCGAGGCCGGAGGGAGGCGGAGGGGGGTCGTCGGCTCGCGGCGGTGATGCTGGGGGAGGGCGGACGAGGCGGGCGGTGGCAGCGCCGCCGAGGGAGGCCGGGGCGGCGGCGTCGGATCTGGGGCCGCCGAAGATAAAGCAGTTGGAGTTTCTTGAGGCCTGGAGCAATACAAACTCTCACGAGGTCGCAGGGGCCGGGCGGGGGAATCGCGAGCGGCGTCTTCGCACTCCTACCATCAATTACAACCAGGGACAGGAGGAACCAAGCCGACGTCTCCGAAGAAAAAAAATGGGCGTCGGACACACACAGAAACCCCCCTTCCCGTCATCGCGCGCGATTCCCTCGAGACAATCACACCTCTATCCTGTCTCGCTCTTTTTTGCAACATGGAGTGAGCGAGGCAGGCAAACATCGAGAGGAAGAAGGAAAAATGTTTTGAAAAGGGCCTGTTTTGCAAAGGCGGCGGCAGCCCTCGGCCCTTTGCTCTCGCGGCGCCGCCCGCCTTTTTTCCCGGCTGGCCGTTCGGCCTGGCTAGCGGGGGGCGGGGGCACGAGCGGCGACGTTGCTCTCACTCGAACGCCACGAGCTGGTACGGCCCGCGCGGCAGGGGCAGCCTCGCGAGGGCCTTCCAGCGCTCGCGCACGACGTCCTCGAAGCCGTCCGGCAGAGCGGTGGCGCCGTTGCCCTCGGCGACAAAGGCACGGCAAGGCCACGAAGGGCTAGGGCCGCCGTAAAGCGATACCAGCGAAGGCCGGCAGCAAATCTCGCAAAGTCGCGCGGCCTGCGGCTCGTCCCTCTCCCTGCAACACTAACCAGCAGCGCGCCACCCTGACCATCCACTCTTCCTCGCTGTCGCCACTCGAACTCGAGAGAAGCACACCCGACGACACCCCCAGCCAGCAGATGATTCCTTGAGCGTAACATTTCAAAATGTATTCCCGGTCGACCGACCGACCGACCGACCGATCGATCCGATCGATCTGCTCACTTGGCCTGCTGCTTCTTCGCCTCGGCTGCCGCCGCCTCTCGCCTGCGCGCGGCGGCGCACTCGACGGCGGCGGCGACGGCGGCGCACTCGACGGTGGCCAAAACCTGCGCGCGGGAAGGCGTCAGAGCAGAGAGGGCGTCGGCCAAAAAGGCGAACGGGCACACCGCGTCGATCGGAGATTCGGCGTCGTCGTCCTCGTCCGACCACCCGTCCTCGCTGTCGCCGTCGTCCGCATCGTCGTCAACGTCGTCGTCCTCGTTCCGGTGGTGGGCGCCCAGGAAACCCCGGGTGGGCGCCTCAAAGCACGTGAACCCCTCCTCCTCCTGCTCGTCGTCGTCGACCTCCTCGCCGTCGCTTCCGCTGCCGCCCTCGTCGTCGCGCTCCTCCTCGTCCTCCTGCTTCTCCTGCTCTTGCGTCTTCAAGTCGTCCAGGACTTTGAGCACGCCGGCGAGCACCTGCGGGAGCCCCGCTGCAATTTGCGGGGGCAGGGCCTCGTCCGGGACCGCCAGCAGCGAGACGAGGCCCAGGGCGACGGCGCGCTTGTGGCTGAGCAAGCGAAAGTGCTGGGGCTTGCCGCCCGCCGAGCCTTTCCCCTTGCGCGCGAAAATCATCGCAAACCACTCGCGGAACACGGCCTCGACCGCCCCGATGCGCTGCAAAGCGCCCAATGCGAGAGCCGGATCGTAGTACAAGGCGTTGGCGACCACCACCATGAGCTCGTCCTTGAGCGCGCGCCGGTGCGTCTTGGCGAAGCGGTGCACGACGAGCGTCAGGTAGGGCTCGACCCACCGGTCGACGAGGCCGCGGCAGTTTTGCAGGACGACGCACAGCAGGCGGGGGGCCGAGAGCAAGTCGCCCTCGTGGAACGATGCGGGACCCGCCAGGCTGTGCGACACCATCGCAAAGACGCTCTCCTGGTAGTTTGGGTTGGTGCCGGACAAAAAGGTCGCCGGGTCGCGCGAGATGAAGTTGTCGAGCGGCACGAGGAGCGCCGGCCAGGAGTCGATCGCAAACTCGACCAGGCAGGAGTGCAGCTGCGGCCAGAGCGTCCAGAGGCGCGGGGAGAGAGGCGCTTCAAAAAACGTAAAGTAGCTGAGCATCTCGAGCATTTCCTCGAAAACATCTTGACCCTGTTGTTGTTGTTGTTGTTCATGTTGTTATGATTGTTCCGGTCAGTCGATCGATCGCAATTCATCGACCGGAATAGCAATATCGATCGATCGATTGTCGATCGATCGATTAATCGATCTTGGCAAAATCAATCGAGTGTCGATCGATCGATCCTCTGATTCGCTACAATGTTATATGCTCGACTCCCTGGACACTCGATCGATCGATCGATCGAAATTAGGCTTTCGACTCGCAAGCATTGATCGATCGATCGGGCATCCTTTTCTTCAAAAAAACAATAACGCACCTCGCTCGAGATGAGCTTTTGCATGAGCGGGAACATGATCTCCTCGAGCTGCGGCAGGAGCGTCTTCAGGCCCGTGCACCCGTCCAGCAGCGTGAGCATGGAGCGCAAGCAGCCGTAAGCAGCCATGGTTGCTGTCGTTTTTTTTTGCAGTTTTTCCGTCGATCGATCGATCCATGATCGGTCGGTCGGTCGGTCGGTGGACAAGAGATACGTCGTGCGTCGATCAGCTTCGCGTTCTTGTCGATCTGTCGACGGACCGATTTATCGACCGATCGATCGACAGTATCGATCGACAGTATCGATTGACAGTATCGATCGACTCGTCTCCCGCCCCTCGGAAAACACAATCCTCACCATCGTCGTTGTCCTCCTCCTCGTCGCCGTCGCCCTGCTGCGTGTACCGCCAAAACGCGCCCGTAAGGTTTTGCGCCAGGGTGAGGGCGTGCGGCCCGACGTCCTCGCCCAGCTTCTCGACGATGGCCTCCAGGGTTGACACGAGGTCCTCCGAGTCGACCTCGTGCATGAGCCCAAAGATCGACTCGAGCAGCCGCGGCAAGATCGGCTTGAGCTGGTCCATGTCGGCCAGCTCCGAGACGAAGGCGCGCATGGCGACGACGCTGTCGACGCGCACGGGCAGCTCCGGGTCGTGCAGCCCGTTGACGACGCGCTCAAACAGCAGCATGAAGTGCGGCCCGGCGCCGACGCCGCAGCCCGAAAACACAATGTCGCTGTAGCAGCCGGACACCCAGGCGGCCTTGGAGCGCAGGTGCCCGTGGGGCGACGCAAAGCAGGGCAGCACATGCGTCATCAGCATCGTCTCGAGCTGCTCCTTGTACGGGGACTTGGACTTGAGCACGTCCGACAGCGACCCGACCACGAGCATGGCGCCGTCCATGCGGCGCGCGAGGTCGACGGGCACGGCGCCGGCGGCGGCGCTCCCTGCTGCTGCTGCCGCTGCTGCTGCTGCCCCCCCCCCTCCTGCCGACGCCGCCGCCGCCGCCGTCGCCGCCGCCGCCGCCGCGTGCTCGACAAACACGCCCGCGATCTGCGCCATGACCTTGTCCAGGTGTCCAGCCTTGGCCTTCTTCGTCACGAGCACGTGCAGCAGGTTGGCCGCGGCCGTCTTGGTCGAGTACATGTCCTCGAGCACGTCGTAGCCCTTGCGGATGTACTCCTGCGGGTCCTGCTCCCACAGCTCGGCGTCCTCCTCGCCAAAGCACACGAGCGGAAAGACGATCGACTGCAGCAGCGGGTCGAGGTGCGGCCGTAGCAGCTTGTACGAGTCCTTGAGCTCGACGGCGCGCCCCACGTACTGCAGCGCCAGCGTAATCACGCGCGGGGACAGGTACGCGCCGCCGCCGGGCACGGCCAGCTGCGCCAGCAGCGCGAGGTGGTCCTCGAGCAGCTGGTGGCTGCCGTGCTGCACAAAGAGGGCCGCAAAGGCGCGGTCGTTGCCCTCGCGGGCGAGGCGCGGCTCGCCGTAGCGGCTGTACATGCGGTACGTGATGTGCAGGACCCATTTGAGGGCTTTCCAGAAGGGAGCCGACGGCGAGGGCGGCGTGTCCTGTTTCGTTGATGAGGGGGGTGGGAGGGCAAAGGGGGAGGGGGGCGATCGGCTTTTTTTTTCCGTGAGCGGCGGGAGCAGAGTGCGACGGGGGGGGGAGAGACCAGCGCCAGCGACAACGACTCCTCTCTGCCAGCGAGACAACCCTCCCCCCCCCCGTCCTCCTCCTCCTTGCTCGTTCGTCTCTCTCTCACCGCGGGCACGGGCATGGTCAGGGCCTGGTGCAAGCAGGTGAGCCACCCCGCAAACTGCTCCTGCCGCAGCAGCTCGTCCGGCACGCCCATGAACGTGGCGCTCCAAAACACCTTGAGCACCAGCTTGGCGACGCCCGGCGACGGCGTCGGGTTGGCCAGCAGCTGCTGCATGAGCGCGAGCAGCACGGGAAAGGTGCCGGCGATGATGCCCTTGAGCGGCGCGCGGTCGCCCTCGTCGCGGAACTCGTACTTGCGCGCCAGGATGCGCAGCGCGTACAGCGCGCCGTGCATGCGCGCGCCGGCGGGCGAGGCCGGGTCGGCGGCGTCGGCGCCCGCGCCCGAGCCCGCGGCGGCGGCGCCCGCGAGCGCCGACTGGATGCCCGGCAGCAGCGACGGCCAGCGCTCCGGGAAGTCGCAGTAGGCGATGGCCTTGAACGCGTCGCCCAGCTGCACCTGCACGGCGTGGGGCGCGGCCATGAGCGCTTCGAGCAGGTTCTCGCGCACGGCCACGCGGTCGGCCTCGGCCAGCGGCGGGGTGGAGGCCGGGGGGGTCGTCGCCGCCTGGGGGGCGACTGCGGCCGGGTCGCCGCCCGCGTCGCCCGACGCCGACTCCGACGACGCCTCCCACCGCCGCTTGACCGTGTTCTTGAACTGGATCACCGCGACCTGGCGCACGCCCATGTCGAGCCCCCCCCCAGCGCGTTCGAGCATGGCCACCCGCAGCAGCGCGACGATCAGGCCCGGCACCGCCTCGTGCTGCTTGAGCGCCGCCTCGGCCGCCGCGCGCTCGGCCTGGTCCGCGCTCAAGCAAGCGGCCAGCACGGGCACGAGCTGCTGCTCGAGCAGAGCAACGGCGCTGCTGTTGTTGTTGTTTGGCTCGGCCGCCATTGGACGGACAGGTGGTGGTGCGGCTGCGCCGAGATACTCGCGCGCCGCCGTCGCCGCCCAGGCGCCCCGCCGCCGACGGCAAACGAGGACGAGAGAATGAGCGGCGGAGGCGCACGCCTCGATGAGTCGATCGCTCGATCAGGGGAGAGGATCAAGGTTCGCGAACTGGCTTCCAATCGCGCGCGCGGGGAACAAAAATGGATCACCCCGCGCCGACAAAGAAATAGTCCTCTCTCGCAATTCGCGACTGCTTCTTCTCCTGCTTAAGACCTTTCTGAGATGATGCTCGAGTTGTTTTCGTCGGGATCGGATTGGCAAAACGCTGTCGGAAGACGCAGTGGAGGGGGGGGGGGGGG
>Ga0209390_10003596_pt1 | contig 24885 bp, 27 predicted proteins | sample BON01_FD_187212 | JGI IMG/M metagenome (GOLD analysis project Ga0209390, IMG submission 187212) | Freshwater microbial communities from Lake Bonney liftoff mats and glacier meltwater in Antarctica - BON-01 (SPAdes) (version 2) | ecosystem: Environmental > Aquatic > Freshwater > Ice > Glacier... | reverse complement strand
GGTGTGTGGCATTTTTGGCCTCGTTACAGGTTGGTCTAGACACCCAATTTCCTACAACATGCCAAAGGCTTACGCCACTCTCGCTACCACTTATGCCCAGCGCCATGAATAAGACGGGCTAGGTGGTTCTGCATGATCCGACGAAAGCGTTCGACCGGCTCGTTGGGCACGGTTTGATCCGGATTGGGCTCGCGGTTGAGTGGCGTCTTCTTCAAGTCCTCCGGTGCGCGGAAACCACCCTTGAACCGCAGCATCTGAATGACTGTGATCCAGGCAGTAGCAATCCCGAGCAAGATCATCAAAGCAGCTGAGATCGCGAAGGTCGCGAAGACCGGATTTTCGAAGCTCAGCTGATCCATTGCTCACCCTTTCTATCTTGACTGGAATATCGCAAACCGCACTTCCGAGGAGGGATAAGACTGATAGCTATTGTCCGGCGCTAGTGGAGCTTATCATAGTTCGATCCGATGTCCATAAGTGGGTCGTTAGCGGCTGGTCTGCTTTTGGGTTACTCGGCAGTAGTAGGATCGATTGTCGCACGAACCTCTAAAACGCTGTTCGCCGGGAAACCTGCGTTCTCTGCGTGCTGCCGGATCAGGTCCTCACTAGGCGCGCGATAAATGCAGTAAATCTTGTCATCGGTCACATAGCTATGGACCCACTGAACCTCCGGGCCGAGGTCGCGCAGGACCGAACAGGACTTCTGGGAAGCTCCTTTGAGCTCATCTGAACCAAGTTCTCCTACTCCCGGCATCTCTCTTTCAATAACGAATTGGGGCATGCTATCTCTCCGTCTAATTGAGCCGCACTGCACCTAATCGATTATTAATCGACCCGACTGCCTGACTGGCTCTACACCACTTGCAAATGCTCTGCCTCGATCGCGTTAGAGTCAATGCAAATCGAATTAGCTCTGCTCCGGGTTGCTCCCTTTGGGTCGCTTCCTGCCGGTCTGCTTTTATCTAAAACCCACGATAAGCCGACAGGCTGCTTTTGGTGAATGCACCAACCGACTGAATGTCCGATTATGGGGTGGTAAGCGGACGTTGGCGATCAAGCGCTATTCACGCTCGATTTGGCGGAACAGGGGCACAAATTCGGCAACACTTTCATAGGTGATTGCGCGGTCGAACTGCTCAGCTGGACCACTATTATTTCGGATGAAAGTCTCTGGCGCCAAAAGCACGGTCTCAAAATCACTATAATTCAACCAGCGGTCATCGTTCGCCATATAGGCAGCGCGAGGACGATAATCAGCCGCTTGTTCAATCGAAAGTCGGCCCGTAGGCGGCTTGTTCTCAATGTGAATTGCAAATCGTTTTGAAGCGGCCTCAAACACGAAGAAAAGGTCGGTTTCTCTTTGTGATCCATCTGGCATGGTGCACCACCACCAACGCCACCAGCGATTCACTTTGTCCGATCTAGCTTGCTTCTGCTCCTCAACCAGTAGCTCTGCATCAGTGGCAAACCGCGCAAAACGTCCGCCCGCGAGGAACCAATTTCTAAAATCACTCTCGGCTTCGAAAACCTCAGCAAATGCGTGATCGAAGTCTTCTTCTTTTGGTTGCGCTAATTTCATGTTGAATGAATGCCTCAAATCATGGGCATCCGGAAATGGGTCGTTAGTGAACCAGCCGTTTTTGGCTGGCAGGTCCGGGAAAGCAGGCAGTCCCCTCTTATGACGGTTCTCAGGACCGATCTTAGTCACCTTGTGGGATGGGAAGCGGACAATGATATGGCCGGTCCAATAAGGCGCTAAGCTACGAACTTTTTGAGCTTCACATCGTTATCCTGCGCGATCATTTCCGCCGCCTTTTCTCCGATCATAATGGAAGCAGCATTGGTGTTTGCACTGATGATGTCTGGCATGACACTGGCATCCGCAACTCTGAGCCCCTCGACACCAAACACGCGCAGGCGCGGATCAACCACATCGCCAATCCGGCAGGTGCAGCATTGGTGATAAAGCGTGTTTGAAAAGTGCAGCGCGACATTTTCCAGAAACGCGTCGCTTGGCTCATCACCGTAGGTGTAGCCGTGCTTTCGCGCGAGTTCGGGTGGAGCCATCCACGTGCCTGCACGGTCTCCTGGCCAATTTTTCGCCACTTCCAAACATTTGCGAAGGGCCACCACCATCATCGTGAGATCATGGGGGTCTGAGAAGTAATTCAAATCGATGTGCGGGTGCTCAAAAGGATCGGCGCTCTTGATGACCACCTCGCCCTCACTGCGCTGGAGCACAGGGTTCGCAACGATCGCAATGCGAGGCTTTGTGGGGTCAAGATCGGCTTGCGAGTCTGGCAGAAACTGGTCCAGATCAACCCCATTGAGAGTGCCGTAAAAGTTTTCGTCAAAGCACATAGGTACGAAGCTGACCTGCAGGTCGTGACTGTGTTCATCGCCCAATCCTGACGAACACCAGAAACTCGCATCGTATAGCGATGACGACGCATAGCCTCGCCCGGTCTGCTGGTATTCGTCAAACTGGCGGTCTGCCTCCGCTTTGAGGTCGAGCAACTCCTGAGGCAGGTCTGCGTCGTCTTTCGGATCTTCTGGCAGTGGCCCTCCAGGGGCGCGTAACGCTTCAGAGCCTAGGCCAAGCACTGCCTCTCCCAAAGGCGTACCCGCGTCGGGGGAATCGAAAAGGAGGCCCAACACCAGGTGATCCTTCAGGTGCTTGCCAACATCTGGTAGGTCCACTTTGCATTCGACTTCTGCGTGCTCGAGTTCGCGGCGCGGACCGATCCCGGAAAGCATAAGAATATGGGGTGAGCCAATCGCACCCCCGCTCAGAATTACTTCGCGTTCCGCTTCGATGATAATGCGCTCGCCTGCAGCATCCTGATATTCAATTCCAATGGCCCGCGGTGCTTCGGCATCGGCCGACAGCACAACGCGCGTGACATGGGCATGGGTTATGATTGTGAGGTTATCGCGCTGCTCAGCCTCACCCTTCAGGAAGGCGTGATAAGTGCTGGAGCGGCGACCATCCTGTGTGGTTGTCTGAAACAAAGAGGCCACGCCGTTTTTGTTGAGTCGATCCTTGCCGTTATAGTCGCCCTCGGGAATGCCCATTTCACGCGCCGCCGTGACAAATTCACGCGACGCAGGCAGGACCGGTGATCGGACAGACACGCCGAGCGGCCCGTCGCTCCCATGTGAGGCCTGATCGACGCTAATTTCGTTGCTGGGATTGAGCCGCTCGCTCTTCACGAAATAGGGCAGCACTTCGTCATAGGACCACCCCTCTGCGCCCAGTGCTTCCCACTTGTCGAAGTCGCCCGGATGACCGCGCACATAGGCCATGTAATTGATACCGGAGGAGCCGCCGAGCATTTTACCGCGCGGTATATTGATCTGCCCTGACTTCGTTCCGCGGCCACCTGCACCGGCAGCGCCTTTGTACATCCAGTCAGTTTCAGGATCGAGCTGAAGGCCCGCGACTGCCATCGGGATCGACTCGGCTGCCGGAGGATGGCCACCAGCCTCGACAAGGGCGACGCTAGTTTTTGGGTCCTCGCTCAGTCGAGAGGCAATGACAGCACCGGCCGAGCCCCCACCAACAACGATAAAGTCAAATCTTTCGGATACCATGATCGCCCTCCCTTAGGTTTCCTGCACCCTCCGATATTCAAGAGCGTTATGCAATAGAGCGCTACTGGCATGGCTACCATCGCTACGTCCGCAAATGGGTCGTTAGCAGAATGTCCGCTTTTATCTCAAACTTAGGATTAGCGGACGATCTACTTTTTGGTGAAAGTACCAACCAACTGTTTGTCCGAAAGTGGGTGGGAGGCGAACGCTAAAGGCTTTCAAACTCAAATGGCCTTACTAACCGGGCAAAGCCCAAACCTGAATTTTTGAAATATTTTCAGTCGGAGCAAAAGGTAGCTATCAACGTTCTGAGACACATGCCTGATTTACGCTACCCCCCATCCCACTGGCATTTGATGCACAAAAAACTACTGAGCTTCACTGGAGGGGCAGCAAAGGTCAATCGAAGGGCTGCACTACGTGAAACGCTCTCATATTTTTGCAAAGATCAAGTGAGGATACAGTGAGGGAGACAAATCAAAGAGCGAAGAACATCCTCCTAACTCACTGAAAGCAATGGAGCGGGCGAGGCGATTCGAACGCCCGACCCCAACCTTGGCAAGGTTGTGCTCTACCCCTGAGCTACGCCCGCTCACTATTGTTCCCTTGGGGTCCCCGTAAAGGGTTCACCAGACCGCCGGTCCAGTGGGGAAGCGGGCAACTAGCAGCGGTCACCCGGCCTAGCAAGGGGAAAATAGCTGCTGTAACAAGTCCTGCAATTGGCCCTTCACATATGCCGGGAAAGGCCCACATTGTGGTTTCAGCATAAACCGATAGATACACGACGAATAGCGGGCCGAATGATCGGCCAGAAAACAGGAGTGCACCTTGGCCAGCATGGGTCTTAATATTGACGAGCAGAAGGCCGTCGATCGTTTCAAGAAAGATATCGTCGAACCTTCGATGACCAAACTGGTCGTGCTCGACTTCTGGGCCGAATGGTGCGGCCCGTGCAAGGCGCTGACCCCATTGCTGGAAAAGGTCGCAGCGGAATATGCCGACAAGGGCGTGATTCTGGCGAAAGTGAACGTGGACGAGGAGCAATTCATTGCCTCCCAGTTCCAGGTTAAATCGATCCCCACGGTCTATGCGATGTTTCAGGGACAACCGGTGGCGGACCTTACTCCAGCCCGGACCGAAACACAGCTGAAGCAGATGCTCGACCAATTGCTTGAAAAGCTGCCTGTGGAAGCAGGTGCTCCGGGCGAAGCGCCGGAACAAGACGTGACCCAATTTGTGACCATGGCCGAACAGGTTTTGGCGGAAGGCGATGCGGAACGCGCCGCCGGTGTATTCGGTCAGATCGTGCAGATGGCCCCGGACAATGTCGCAGCGCACGCCGGGCTGATTCGCGCTTTGGTGGCGATGAACGCAATCGATGATGCCCACGCCTTCCTTGAAACCATGGACCCTGCGCTGAAGGATGATCCGCTGGTGCAGGCCGCAATCAGCGCGCTGGAACTGGCTGGAACCCCAGTTGACGAAGGTGAGTTGCAAGCCCTGCGCGCTGCGGCGGCTGAACGCCCTGCCGATATGGCCGCGCAATTCGCTTTTGCCGAGGCAGCCTATGCCGCGCAATCCCGCGACGAAGCCGCCGATACGCTGCTGGCCATGATCGAGGCGGACCGCGAGTGGAACGAAGGATCGGCGAAAGCCAAATTGCTCCAGATCTTCGAAGCAGTCGGTTTGGAAGACCCCTGGGTTGTCGTGACGCGGCGCCGACTTTCCACATTGTTGTTCGGGTAAGCGGATGGCAAAACGCCTTTCCATCTTTCCGCTCACCGGCACCATTCTGCTGCCCGGTCTACAATTGCCGCTGCATTTGTTCGAACCGCGTTACCGCGCACTCGCCAGCGATGCCTTGGCGCGCGATCGGCGGATCGCAATGATCCAGCCGCAACGCCCATCCGAGGGCGCGCCCTTGTTCCAAATCGGCTGCGTCGGCCGAATCGGCGAATTCGAGGCGCTGGATGATGGCCGGTTCAATCTGGTGCTGGAGGGGGAGCAACGCTTTCGGGTCCTGCGCGAATTGGATGTCACCACCCAGTTCCGGCAAGTAGAAGCCGAATTGATCGAGGATGACGAAGACGAGGTCCTCAGCAGTATCGAACGAGCCAGCTTCGAGCGGGAAGCACGCCGATTCGCTGATGCGCAGGGGTACAGCGTTGATTGGGATTCGGTTGCGCGGCTGGACGATATGTCGCTGATCAACGGCGTATCACAGATCGCGCCTTTCGATCCCGCCGCCAAACAGGCCCTGTTGGAAGCGGACAACATCGCCACTCGCTGCGAATTGTTGGTCCAGCTGATGCAATTTTTCAGCCGCCGCGACGGCGATGATGACCGGGTGACGTTGCAGTAGAGGTTTGGGTTGGTTTTCTCTCGCGGCTGGCTCGCCACGCGAACGCCTCCGAGGGGCGGCCTAGCCGGCCGGCGCGCGGTCGCGCTTGCGGTCCGCTGGTCGCGGACCGGACCATACCAGGCTATGAAGGTCGGACCCGATCTAGGTCGCGGCAGCCATAGGCCGACCGGCCGCCCGAGCTTATGCGAGGAAAGCCAAGCCCGCGGATGCGGGCGCCCGGCGCTTGAGGCTACAAAAACGACGCCCGTACACCATCAATCACATATTGCGCAGCGAGCGCTGCCAGCAACACGCCCAGCAGCCGGGTGATGACTGCCTCGACCTGGGTTCCGAAAATTTTCATCAACGGACTCGCAGCGATCAGGGCCAGCAACGTCAGCAGTAACACTGCCGCCAATGCGCCGAGGATCACCAGAGTGCCTTCGATCCCGCTCGATCCGCTGACCAGCAACATCACCGAGGCAATCGCGCCCGGCCCCGCCAGCATCGGCATTGCCATTGGAAAAACCGATACATCTTCGACCAATTCCGGATCAGCCATGACCATTTCAGCGCGGTCTTCCCGCCGCTGCGTGCGTTTTTCAAACACCATGTCGAGCGCGATCAGGAACAGCATGATCCCGCCCGCAATACGGAATGCGTCCAATTCGATGTGCAGTGCATTCAGCAATTCTTCGCCGAACAGGGCAAAACCAAGCAGAATGATCCCTGCAATCAGACAGGCCTTGATCGCCATCATCCGTTGCTGCGCCGGCGTGGCACCTCGGGTGAGCCCAGCATAAATCGGGGCGCAACCGGGCGGATCAATCACCACAAACAGGGTGATAAAGGCGGATAGGAACAGTTCGGTCATGGGCGTTGCGCCGAGAACATTTGGCTGATGGCATCAGTCTCTGACGCCTCCTCGCGCTGGCCGGTCATCATCCGCCAGCGCCCATCAGTGAATGTACCCAGCATAATGCCGCGGTCCTGCAGCGAGGCATGGCCTGCAAACCAGCCGAATGACTGATCAGGGGAAATGCCCGCATACAGCTGGACGTTTTTGGCATCTGCATCACGCGCCATTTCCAGCCGGATGGCCTCGAACAGTTGCATCCGTTCTTCGGGCTTTGTTTTCCGGCATTCGCCCACAGTGCTACGCACCATATCGCCTGCATCTTCCCAAGTTTCACCCATTTGAGGGAAATCGAGAATGAAGCGGTAGTCACCCTTTTTCTGGCGTTCCCAAATCGTCGTATAGACGCCTCCGGCCCCGCTTGACTGGGTGAATGTCCCCATGCTTGCGGCGTGGGAACCATCGCAGCTCATATACACATGGCGCACATCCCATGCGAAGGTCCCGCCAGCGCCGCTACCCTTCGCAATATAGTCCGTGACGAGCTGCGGGCCGGCCTGATCAAACACAATCGCGCCTTCGGCGGCATATTCCGCATAGGCTTTCCAATGGCCTTTTTCGCGGGCCAGACGAGCAAAGGACAGTTCCGTCGCGACGATATCGCTTGGTTGGGCCTGATCCCCCAGCGATTGCAGAAAGCGGCTTTCACGCTGCGGGCCAGCGCAGGCGGCCAAAGTCATACCCAGCACCAGCGCCAGCAAAATACGCACGCGCGGCATCACAATGCCCCCTCCGCCAAAGCAATCCCGGCATTCCGGTGCGCCGCGACCAGCGTGTTCCGAAGCAGAACTGCAATCGTCATCGGCCCGACTCCGCCTGGAACAGGGGTGATCGCGCCGGCAATCTCGCTCGCCTCGTCAAAGGCCACATCGCCGACGAGCCGCCCTTTGTCTTCGCCATCCGCAGGCGGAAGGCGGTTAATGCCAACATCAATTATTGTCGCGCCGGGCTTGATCCAATCCTTGCGGATCATCTCGGGCCGTCCGACCGCCGCCACCACGATATCAGCGCGGCGCACAACTTCGGCCAAATCCCTGGTCCGGCTGTGCGCAATGGTCACGGTAGCGTTCGCATCCAGCAGCAATTGCGCCATCGGCTTGCCCACCAAAATCGAGCGGCCGATTATCACCGCGTTCAACCCCGACAGATCGCCCAATCTGTCCTGCAGCAACATCAAACTGCCTAGCGGGGTGCACGGAACCAGTCCCGGCAATCCAAGCGCCAAGCGGCCAGTGCTGGTCGGGGTCAGGCCGTCGACATCCTTTTCCGGCAGTATCCGCTCGACTATCGCTTGCTCGTCCAGGTGGTCCGGCAGGGGCAGTTGCACCAGAATTCCGTCAACCGAGCCATCGGCATTTAACGTGTCGATCAATCCAAGCAGATCTTCTTGCGAGGTATCGCTTGGCAGACGATGCTCAAAACTTTCCATATTCGCGGCCAGTGTCGCCTTGCCCTTCGACCGGACATAGACCTGACTGGCCGGATCATCGCCCACCAGCACCACCGCCAGCCCGGCCTTGCGGCCAGCATTGACCGCAAAATCAGCCGCGATCGCGCCGACTTTCTCGCGCAATTTCAACGCGAAGGCTTTGCCGTCGATCAGATATGCGGGGCCGGGCAAAGTCATGCGGCAGTCATTGCCACTTCGATCAGAATCCGCATCAGAACTTGCAGCCCGATAATCAGGACCAAGGGCGAGAAATCGATTGCCCCCGTTGCCGGAAGAATACGCCGGATCGGTCCCAAAACAGGTTCCAGCAGCGAATTGATCGAGTTGTAAATCTGTTGCAGAAACTGGTTGCTGTTATTCACGACATTAAACGCGAACAGCAACCCGATGATGAATTGGACGATGACCAGCATCACCAGAACATTGGTCAGCATGGACAGGATATCGATGATCAGCAGCAAATTTCATCCTTTCGGAAGGTGACTGGACTATAAATGGGCGCGCAGCCCCAAGCCCCCTGTTACCCGAGCGGGGGGGACTGTATCAACCGCATAATACGCATTACTGTTCCTATTTATCTGCCCGAACTAAAGTTCCTGCCCCGCGTGAGGTGAAGAATTCCAGCAGCATCGCATGGGGCACGCGCCCATCCAGCACCACCGCTGCGTCGCAGCCGCCCTCGACCGCATGAACGCAGGTTTCCAGCTTGGGGATCATTCCTCCGCTGATCGTGCCATCATCGCGCAATTTCTTGATCGCTGCCGGGTCGAGATCGGTCAGCAATTCGCCTGATTTATCCAGCACGCCCTTTACATCGGTCAGCAGGAACAACCGCGCCGCGCCCAATGCCGCCGCAATCGCGCCCGCCATGGTGTCGGCATTGATATTATAGGTATGCCCGTCTTTGCCCGCACCAATCGGGGCGACCACCGGGATCATGCCCGCCGCGCTGACGGTATCGAGGATAGTGGTATCCACTTCGGATGGTTCACCGACGAACCCCAGATCGATCGCCCGCTCGATATTGCTTTCCGGGTCCTTCACCGTGCGATTAACCTTTGTCGCAGTAACCAGCCCGCCGTCCTTGCCGGAAATACCGATTGCCTTGCCGCCTGCCTGCGCAATCCAGCCGACCAATTCCTTGTTGATGGCGCCTGACAGCACCATTTCCGCAATTTCTGCCGTCTCCTTGTCGGTTACTCGCAGCCCGTCGACAAAACTGCTTTCTACCCCCAACCGTTTCAGCATCGCGCCGATTTGCGGGCCGCCGCCATGCACCACCACCGGGTTTATCCCGACCGCCTTCAGCAAGACCACATCCTCGGCAAATTCGCGCGCGGCCTTGGGGTCGCCCATCGCATGGCCGCCATATTTCACTACAAAGGTGCGGCCCTTGTATCGCTGGAAATAAGGCAGCGCCTCGATCAGCGTTTCCGCTTTGGCAAGGATGCCCTTGTCCCCGCTATCCGTTTCGTGCCCTGTGCTCATGCGCCAATTCCTCGAAAACTATCGGGCGCGCTTAGCCGTTTGATCGGTCGGAGGAAAGCCGCTGTAGATATTCACCCGCTAGGTGATCGCCCCTAAGTAGCGAACCGGAGTATTCCCCGGCCACCGCGCAGCGCAGGCTGCGGAGCATGATCCGCGCCCTCATCCTCCCGTTCCTGCTACTGGCCATCCCCCAAATAACCTATGCCGAAGCGGCCATTGATGTCGCCATCGCCCCGAAAAACCCGGTCAACAACCCGGTCAACAACACTGGCAATCTGTATGTAAAATGCGGCAAGGCAAAGCGGATCAATTGCATAGTCGATGGCGACACGTTTTGGCATCGTGGGGCGAAAATCCGGATCGCTGACATCAACACGCCCGAAACATCGCGCCCCGGCTGCGCTTATGAAGCGGGGTTGGGCGCGCGTGCGACATTGCGGCTGACCCAATTGCTGAATGCCGGGCCGTTCACGCTGGAACAACAGGGGCGCGATGTGGACCGCTATGGCCGCCAGCTGCGGATCGTGACCCGCGATGGCCAGTCACTCGGCACGGTTCTGGTGGCAGAGGGGTTGGCCGAAAGCTGGACCGGCCGCCGCCGCGACTGGTGTGTTACTGCCTGACCCCTTCCCCATTTGGCGGGATTGTCCGATAGGGGCGCCATGTCCCGCATGCGCCGCATCCTCCGCTTCTTCTGGCCTTTTTTCTGGCTCGCCGCGATCTTGATCGGCGCAGCGTGGGTCGTAGGCCTGCCCAGCATGGGCGGTGATTGGCAAGCGGGCGCGGGACGCTTCACCATTTGCGGGCAAGGCCGTTCACAGGCCTGCGTGATCGACGGCGACACCATTTTGATTGGCTATCCACCAACAGCCCGCAAGATCCGCATGAGCGATTACAACACGCCCGAACTCAACGGCGAATGCCCAGCCGAAAGCGCCCTCGCGATCAGGGCCCGCGCCGCATTACTGGAATGGCTAAACCACGGCCCATTCGAAATGAGCGGCGGCGATGATCCGCCCTATGACAAGTATGGCCGGGAATTGCGCGTCTTCAAACGCACCGGTTCTGATGGCAGCGACGACTGGCTGGTCGACACCATGCTGGCCAGCAAAACCGCTCGCAGCGAATGGGGCGATCGGGGCGGCGGCTGGTGTGGTGCTGACAGCCATTCTGATCGGCATCCTGATCCTGATTGCCGTAGCCGTGCTGGTGATCATCCGTTCCATCCTGTCGCTGATCAACGCGCAGAAACAGGAACCAATGCCCAATCCCGACAGCTGGCTGATCTAACCATCTAGGCCCCGGCCATGACCGCTCCGGTTTTCCAGATCCAATCGCGCCCACTTCCGCCGCGCAGCCTGCTGGCGCAGTGCATTTCGCCGGGCGATTATGCGGATTGTTTGGCGGTGGATGTGCCGGGCGCGATCAGCCTCGGCACATTTGTGCAGGCGTTCTACACCAGCGCCGCTTTCCGGCCTGAGCGGATGGTGCTGCGCCTGATTGGCAGGGGTTCGAACGATGCCGATGTCCGCGCGCTGGCCGATGGGTCGGCAGACGATTTCGCGGCGTGGGATGTCGAGGCGCGGGGGGCGGACGAATTGCTCCTGCGCGATTTCCGGCATCGCACCCGCAGCTGGCTAAGGGTGGAGCAGCTGGCCGAGCCGGTTTCTGACGCAACCCCCGGTTCACCGGCGACCCGTTTGACATTCGGCAGCGGCGTGATGCATCCGAAAGGCACAGCGTCTGGCGGCGGCAGGCTGTTCCGGATGCTTCTACCAATCCACAAGATCTACGCCATGCTGCTGCTCAAAAGCGCGGCAAAGCAGCTGATGCGGGCAGGCAGGGCGGGTTAACCGCGCAGGTCCGCAGCCAGTGCGGCATAGTCCGCGTGGCCAGTGACCGGCATGATTTGTTCGCGCCACAAGGCATCAATTTGCGCCGCGATACCTTCCGGAATTTCCCGGTCGGAACCACCATCGGCGCGAACCTTGGCCGAATCGCTGCCCGGCGGAAGCTTGGCGCGGCTTTCGCTGAGGCTGCGTTGCAGGGCATCGTCGAAGCGGTCTTTATGCTCGAGCATATAGGCGCGGCTGGTGCGGGTTTCGACCAATTCCAGCGCTGCATCATCCATCGCAATACCGGAAAAAGCCGCCAACTTGCGGATTGCCGCGCGCTTGTTCGCCACGATATCGGCATATTCCAGCAGCAGCGTGTCAGCCTCGTCCCGCCGCGCCCACCAGCTCAGCAGGTGCGAGACATAGCTTTGGCCCTGCGGCCCGCCCGCCAGCCAGCCGGGCAGGAATTGTTCGGGCGTCACTGTGCCGGGTTCGATGAACCACCCTTCCATAAATCGGAAAAACGACATGAAGGCCGCCTTTGGTTCACGCAGCGAAACGACATATTTCACGCCCGCCGGCAAAGCTTCATAATTGAGATGGCTCTTGAACCCGCGCGGATCTGCGCGCTGTTCTGCATTGATATTCAGGCCGATACTCACCGAATTTTCAAACCACGGCACCACGCGGCTGATATCGTCAAAATCCATATCCCCGCCGGTTTTGGCGGTGCGCAGCTGGTGGAACATCTGCTGCAACATGGTGGTGCCGCATTTGCCGTATGGCGTGATCATCACATCACTGGGGCGCGGTTCATAGGGCGCGGCGGCGGCCAGCTCCTCCTCCGACGGGGCCATCGCCATCATTTTGGCGGCAAATTCTTCCATCGAATGCGCGCGGCGCGGCGTGTCTTGCGTCATGCTGGTAATCCCCCAAATTATGCACCCGGAGAAGTTTGTCGCAGCTTGCCGCAATCAGCGCAAGCGCCGCGCAGGATCGGCCGCGCTAAGCCTTGGCGGCGCTTACCATCGTAGAGATTTCATCGAGCAAATGTAGGCGGCGTTTCTTCAATTCTTCGGCATGTTCGTCCGACACTGGCTCGACCTCGGCCTCGCTCCGGTGGATCTGCTTGTTCACCGCGTGATAGCGGTCCGACAGCGTGGCGAAATGTGCATTGTCCAGCTTGAGCCGGTGCAGCACTTCGCCGTCCTCGGGAAATTCGGCGTGCAGATCATGCGGGATGTGTGACATTCGGGGGTGTCCTCCATGGTTGATGATGCCAGCATAGCGGGCACGGCCAAGCCAGCATTGCGCCAGATCAAAATCGCGGCGGTATTTTGGCGAGGCGGGGCCACGGTGATAGACTGATATGATGAGCCAGAATCCAATCAAAGCCGGCATCACCTATTTCGCGCTGATCTTTGCGCTGGGCTTCGTATTGGGAACGCTGCGAGTGCTGTGGCTGGCCCCGTTGGTGGGGGAACATGGCGCGGTTCTGGCTGAATTGCCGGTGATGCTGGCGGCCAGTTACCTTGCCGCACGGCGGCTGACGATCCGCCACCGGATCACTGATATCGGGGGCGCAGCATTGATGGGCGGGCTCGCCTTCGCCCTGCTGATGCTGGCAGAAATATCACTGGCCCGCACGCTGTCTGGCACCGCGATCACGGATTGGTTCAGCGCATTATTTGCGGCGCCGGGGGCCTATGGTCTGGCAGGCCAGATGGCATTTGGAATGATGCCCATGGCAGTGCGCCAGCGGAATTGAGCCCGCCTGAAGCGAGGCGGCAAGTTGGATTCGTCCCCTACAAAAAGGTGACACATGTGACACATCCAACATTTGCTGTCCGCCATAGTACGGGGCTGAATTACAACGACATTCCGCCCCCGGACGACAAAACGCCCCAGCCGCAAACTTTGAAAGTTTCCACGCCGCAAGCGAAAGATTATTACGCGCCTGCAAACAGGAGCGAGACCGACAATGAGAAAGAGCGCGCCGTCACACTAACAGCCGCCCGGCGTGTAGGAAAATGGAAGGTTGGCGTGAACTATTGCCAGGGTATTGCCGTCATCCAGTTTAATCCTCGTCTGCTGAACTCCGAACTTGATCGGTCAGCTAGTCTTACAAGTGAGGATTGCCGGCTTCTTTTTTGCAGGCCCATCAAGCTTCGCTTGCAATTCCCTTAAAATTTCGTCGGGCTCAGGGGGCTTACCCTCTCGCATGGAGTTTTGGACCTCGTCCCATTCTGAAAAAATAACTTCTGGGTCCAGCAAACTAAATTCCTGAGCCTGCTTTTCAATTGGGTAAGACAACCAGGTCAGCTCGCTGTTGCTGGGCGTGGTTACTGGGAACTTAGGCAACGAAGCGAAAAATTCACTATCCACGACGACAAAAAACTTTTTACCCCACCTTCGAAATACTGGAATCTTCAACTGCAATTGAGGTATCAATCGCTTTTGCGCACAAGAGCGGAAGTCAGGTCGCCGTTTAGTATCGAGCCCCTCAATTGTTCTTTCAGCCATGAAGTGGCTGAAATTCTTTCGAATGCTGCCACCTGAGAAATAGGCGGCTTGTATTTCAACAGCAGCGAAATCAGTAATTTTATCGGCCTCTATTCTACCCAACAGAAAATCGACTTTGCCGATCTTCTTCGGTCGCGAGTTGCCGTCTTCCGACGCAATCTCAAGAATCCGAATTTCCGGGAAAACACCAAATGTGGCTTCGTTACCGAATGCAAGTTTCGCAGCGTCTGTGAAAATGCGGTTCTGCTCAAGAAACCTTACAGGGCAAAGTGCTGCTGCCCGAGTGCCGTCTGATAGACTACAAATGCCAAGTGGATCGGTTTTGCTGGATTTGGTGCAAGGGCTATTTCGGAAACGACAGTGCTTCGCCTCTCTCCCTTGCCAAGCGGCGGTTGAGTTATCTGAGACATCATAGCCAAAGACCTCGGCGATTTCCATCAGGCAGCGATCGCAATGCGACTGGCTTCAGAAGTTAGTATTGCATTGGCGATCGCTTTTGCCATCAGGGGAGGCACAGCATTACCGACCTGCACAAACTGTTCCGTCATGCTTCCATGGAAGACAAAATCATCGGGAAATGACTGGAGCCTCGCTGCTTCGCGGACCGTAAAAGGCCTATTCTGAACTGGGTGGATATATGCGCCCCAGTGAATATCGCACTTTGTCAGGATTGTACACGACAGGTCAGTGGGTTTAGGCCGACCATATCTTTTTGTATGATCGCTTCGCTTGGCCTTTTGCATTCCTGCGGGAAGCAAATCGACAGGTACATCTCGCCATGATCCACCCTGTGGAATGTGGCGAATCCTTTCCATATTTGCCTTACCCAAGCGCGGCCCATAGTGGTTATGAACAGTGACGGAGCCCTCACGCAGTAGTTTTTGGAACTTATTTTGCGGTGCGACTGCATATGCAGTGCCCTCTTTAAACTGCCATTGATGGTCGACAGAAGGCAGATCACCAATTGCATCCCAGACCGTCACGAATGGCTTATGTGAACCACTGTGACTCTTTGTCGGGAAAGCAATCGGGATGCCAATCCGATTGGCAATGAACACGATACGCCGTCGCTCTTGTGGGACACCGAACTCCTCGGCTTTGAGGACTCTGAATTCGACATTTTCATAACCGGACGCCTTAATTTCGGCGACGATTGATTCAATCAACCGACCACCGCTTATCGAAGTCAGGCCAGTTACGTTTTCCATCACCAGCCACTTTGGCCGGAGCCCTCTTACAATTCGCAGGTATTCTCTGAACAATCCAGCGCGCGGGTCCTGCTCACCCCGTCCATGATTATAAACGCTATAGCCTTGACAAGGTGGCCCTCCGACTAAAACGTCGAGCTCCCCGCTTTCAAGAGATGCAGCATGGAGTATCTCGCTAACCGCAAGTTCTTGAATCGGGATCGCTTTGAATTTCGCATTCGGGTGCGACGCCACAAATGTCTTGCCGAATGTTTGATCAATATCTGAGCCAAACAGCACTTGGTAGCCTGCCTGCTGGAAACCGTGGCTCAAGCCCCCGGCCCCACAAAATAGGTCAATGACAGTAGGTGCGTCAGCCATACGTGTTCCTTCTATGTTCTGGCTAGCGCGTACTTTGGGCATGGTCAATGCCCCGATCCCTTGAATCCTCCAAAATGGACCCTACTCCGCCGCAACAGCTCCAGCATCTTCACCAAACAGCCCCGGGCCGTCATCAACTTCTACTTCGTTGGCCGCGTCGCTGGCTTTGGCTTTTTTGCGGTTGTCGAAGCTGCTCCACACGTCTTGCCAATTGCCGGTGGTGGCGCCCTTCGAATATTCGGTTGAGCGGGTTTCGAAGAAGTTCGCATGCTCCACGCCGTTCAGCAGCGGGGCGAGCCATGGCAGGGGGTGATCCTCCACCATATAAATTGCCGGCAGGCCCAGCTGGCTGAGCCGCCAATCCGCGATGTAGCGGATATAATGCTTGATTTCCTTCGGCGTCATGCCGGGAACGGGGCCGTCTTCAAATGCCAGATCGATGAAGGCATCTTCCAACCGCACGGTTTTCTGGCAGGCGTCCAGAATGTCTTCCTTGACCGCTTTCGTCAGGCAATCGCGTTCCTGGGTGAATGCGTGGAACAGGCGGGTGATGCCTTCGCAATGCAGGCTTTCATCGCGGACCGACCAGCTGACGATTTGGCCCATGCCCTTCATCTTGTTGAAGCGCGGGAAATTCATCAGCATCGCGAAGCTGGCGAACAATTGCAGCCCTTCGGTGAAACCGCCGAACATCGCCAGCGTGCGGGCAATATCTTCGTCATTATCGACGCCGAATTCCTGCAGATAATCATGTTTCGCCTTCATCTCCTCATATTCGAGGAACATGCCATATTCGCTTTCCGGCATGCCGATGGTGTCGAGCAGGTGTGAATAGGCCGCGATATGCACCGTTTCCATATTGGAAAAGGCGGCGAGCATCATCTTGATCTCGGTCGGTTTGAACACGCGCGCATATTTTTCGTGGTAGCAATCCTGCACCTCGATATCGGCCTGGGTGAAGAAGCGGAAGATCTGGGTGAGCAAATTGCGTTCGTGATCGGACAGGTTCTGCGCCCAATCCCGGCAATCCTCGCCCAAGGGCACTTCTTCCGGCATCCAGTGGATTTGTTGCTGCCGTTTCCAGAAGTCATACGCCCACGGATATTCGAAGGGCTTGTAGGTCTTACGGGTCTCGGTCAACGACATGTTGTGTCTCCATCGGATTTGCGCGAACAACCTCTATATAGAATCAGACCTGAAAAGCGAAGGCAAGTTTTAATGATTCGGAGTGGATAAAGGGGGTATATTTTTATTTATTCGCATTCCGAATCTTGGGGCGCGAAACCGGGAACCAATGCGCAGCGGCGGTGCGCTGGCTTATTTCCAGAACATCCCGCCTTGCATGTTCTTGGACCGGCGGTTGCGCCACATTCGAACGTACATCCACAGGCCGGAAATGCTGAAGAATAGCAGCGCGAGGCCGGACATGATCGAGATGATTACCCCGCCGAGGCCGAATTCCTCGCCCGAATGGAGGTGGTGGAACCAACCCTTTAGCGATGCGAAGCCGGTGCCGACTTCCGGCGGGCGGCAACGCCACCCCTCGGGGCAGGTGAATCGAGCGGGCGGGGCGGCGGCGGCAGCCAGTTCTGCTGTAGTGGGCTCGGCTGCGGGCCACAGATCAGCCGCTTGGCTAAGCAGGCCGGTCGCCGCGATCCAGAACAGGAAGATGCCGAAAAATACCGACAGCCAGCGATGCTATTTACGCAAATTCACCTCGTTAAATGCAATTGCCTCGTATTAACAACAAAGGGGCGGTACGCAAGGGGCTAAATGGCGAAAATCTTGGTAGGGGCGGCATTGTCTGCGCCTGCTTTGGCTGGGGCGGAATTGGCCGGGCTAGGTCAGCAGATCAAACAGCTCGTTACCGACATATCCCGATGCGGCCAGGGCAAGCAATGCGAACCCGCGCCCCATGGCGGGCCTGCTACGCCCGACCCCGCCCCACATCACATACCCCATGAGCAACAGCAGAAGCAGCGCCCCCACCAGGAATACCACTTGCGAAATCATCTGCGCGGCTTGCGCTTGGACCCGAAAAAGGAACCGCCGCCCAGCACCGTGATGCCGAGGAAAAAGCCGAAATCATACCAGCCCCCGCGATTGGGCACCGCATACACCGCGATGCCGGGATCAAACAGCGATCCGATCCATGCGAAGGGGAATACGAACCCATGCCACAGACCCCACCAGAAACCGGGGGCTGCGGCGGATTGTTCGACACCAGCAGGAATTTGCGATGCGCAGGCGGCAAGCAAGGCGAGCGCAGCCAAAGCCGCGCTCGCCTGTATTATTCTGGTCGTTGCAGTTACTGGCAGCTCAAACATTCCTCGTAATCCGTCTGCGGGACGCCCGCGAGCAGTTCCATCTTGGCAGCTTCGGAGGTGTTGTCCGCTTCCACGCCGCCAGCGAAACCGGCGCGCTGGACTGATTTCGAGCGCAGGTAATAAAGCGATTTGATGCCCTTTTCCCAGGCCTGGAAATGCAGCATCGCCAGATCCCATTTGTCGACATCAGCCGGAATGAACAGGTTCAGGCTTTGTGCTTGATCGATGAATGGCGCGCGGTCGGCGGCATATTCGAGCAAATAGCGTTGGTCGATTTCAAAGCTGGTCTTGAACACAGCCTTTTCTTCCGAACTCAGGAAATCGAGATGCTGGACCGAGCCGCCTTTTTCCAGAATGGTATTCCACACATTGGTCGAATCCTTGCTCTTTTCGCTGAGCAGTTTCTGCAAATAGGGGTTCTTCACCACAAAACTGCCGGACAGCGTTTTGTGAGTGTAGATATTGGCCGGGATCGGTTCGATGCAGGCGCTGGTCCCGCCGCAAATGATCGAAATCGATGCAGTTGGCGCGATTGCCATCTTGCAGCTGAACCGTTCCATCGCGCCCATGTCTTCTGCATCGGGGCAGGGCCCGCGTTCATGCGCCAGCAGCATGGAGGCTTCTTCTGCCTTGCCGCTGATGTGCTTGAACATCTTCAGGTTCCAAACCTTGGCCATCGATCCTTCGAGCGGCAGGTTCTTTTTCTGCAGGAAGGAATGGAAACCCATCACGCCCAGGCCGACAGAACGTTCGCGCATCGCGGAATAGCGCGCGCGGTCCATTTCTGGCGGTGCGCGGTCGATGTAATCCTGCAGGACATTATCGAGGAACCGCATGATATCCTCGACGATATTCTTGTCTTCGTTCCACTCGTCCCATTTTTCCAGATTGAGCGACGACAGGCAGCAAACGGCCGTGCGGTCATTCCCAAGATGGTCGATCCCGGTTGGCAAAGTAATTTCGCTGCACAGGTTAGACGTGGAAACCTTCAGGCCCAGATCGCGGTGATGTTTCGGCATCATCCGGTTCACCGTGTCGGAAAAGACGATGTAAGGTTCGCCAGTGGCCAGCCGGGTTTCGACCAGTTTCTGGAAAAGGCTGCGCGCATCCACGGTGGCGCGTACTTCGCCGGTCTTGGGTGAGAGCAGGTCAAACTTTTCGCCTGCACGGACCGCTTCCATGAATTTGTCAGTCAGCAGCACACCGTGGTGCAGATTGAGCGCCTTGCGGTTAAAATCGCCCGAGGCCTTACGGATTTCGAGGAATTCCTCGATTTCAGGATGCGACACATCAAGATAGCAGGCCGCCGAACCGCGCCGCAGCGAGCCCTGCGAAATCGCCAGTGTCAGGCTGTCCATCACCCGCACGAACGGAATGATGCCGCTGGTCTTGCCGTTCAGGCCAACCGGTTCGCCAATCCCGCGAACATTACCCCAATAGGTGCCAATGCCGCCGCCCTTGGACGCCAGCCAGACATTTTCATTCCAGGTGTTGACGATCCCTTCGAGACTGTCAGACACAGAATTCAGATAGCAGGAAATTGGCAGGCCGCGGCTGGTGCCGCCATTGGACAATACCGGCGTTGCAGGCATGAACCACAGGCGGCTGATGTAATCATACAGACGCTGCGCATGTTCCTGATCATCGGCATAGGCATCGGCCACACGCGCAAACAAATCCTGAAAACTCTCACCCGGCAGCAGATAACGGTCAATCAGCGTGTCTTTGCCGAATTCGGTTAGCAACGCATCGCGGCTGTCATCCGTGACCACGGTGAAGCGGCGGTCGCGCACTTTCTTGGTGTCGGCCTTGTCCGCGGCAGCGCCGGCGGAACTGGTCAGCACCGTAGCGAGCGCACCAGTCATGGCAGCAGCGGCCTTTTCAGCCACTAGCTCGTCTGTACCTGTGTCTGCCTTGTCCATACTCACCGCGTTTTTCTCTTTATCTTTGGTTGGCTGAGCCGGGGCATCCTCTACTGTGTCATTCATATCCACATCGAGCCCCATGGCTGCTTCGTCGCTGCTTTTGAAATCCATTTCCGCACTATCCCCGTATGTGGCCCCAACACTGCGCCCAATAGCGTCAATGTTCTACTTCCGTTCGATTCGGCGGGATTACCCACCTTGTAGCAATTTTCGATGGCCAGCGGGTAAAAACTTATCCCCGCTATACCCACAGTCATCGTCAGCTGCCCCCTTGCACCGCCCCGAATCCCCCCATTCCGCACTGCCGATGCGGCCCATGAAATTACAAGGTCTAGTAGGTGCCCCCAGGTAACCAACCACTAGATAGTGAATCAGTCCGGCAATTCACGCAAGAGGGTAAATGCAATTTAACGATGAGTTGAGCGTTAGCGGGACAGGTGTGTTACATCTCCCAGACACCGCGACGCGTGGAGAGAGCTAGGTTAGTGGATTGCGCAAGCCCAAAAATGATTCCGGGAAAAAATATTTCGCGGGATAAGATGTCATCCGGGCTTTGAATCAATCGAATCGGGCGGTGTAACTATTATGCGCAATTTGCAGCAGGAGTTTGCCCGTGTTCAACATAATCGGGGCCGTGATTTCCGGCCTTTTGGTCGGCGCACTGGCCCGCTGGTTTTATCCCGGCGCGGTCGACATGAGCTGGCTGACCACCATTGCGCTGGGCATTGGCGGTTCGCTGTTGGCGGGCCTGCTGACGCACCGCGGGCGCGAAGGGTTCAATCGGGCAGGCTGTCTGGCTTCAATCCTCGGAGCGATGGCGCTGATTTTGCTCGGCCGCACCATGGGGTGGGGCTGAGCATGATGCCGGCCACTATGCCGGAACCGAATCAACCGAGGCGGCGGCATGCTCCGAAATGGCATCAGCCATCGGATCAACCAGCTGGACGGGCAGATCGTGACCCATGCCGGGGAACAATTTCAGCTTAGCACCGGGGATATGTGCGGCGGTGTCATGCCCGCCCTCCACCTTCACTAGCGGGTCAGCTTCGCCGTGGACCACCAGGGTGGGCGCGGTAATGTGCGCCAACCGTGTACGGCGATCCCCGTCAGCGATAATTGCGGCCATCTGGCGGGCCATCCCGGCCGGGTAAAAGCTGCGTTTGAAATTGCTCTCGATCCGCTGGTGTAACACTGCCTCGTCAGCCGGATAGGCGGGGCTGCCAATGGCGCGGGCAATACGAACACCATGGGCGCGGATTGTGTCCATTTCCATATCGGCCGGGCGCGTAGTCAAAGCTGACATTGCTTCCTTATCCGCCTGCGGCAGCTTGCGGTGGCCCGTGGTCGACATGACAGAAGTGAGTGACAGAACCCGGTCTGGATATTCCGCTGCGATCAGCTGCGAGATCATTCCGCCCATCGAAGCGCCGACGATATGCGCCCGCTCGATCCCCAGCGCATCGAGCAGGCCGACACCGTCCGCTGCCATATCGGACAATGTGTAGGGAACCTTGGGCTTGATGCCGAAGCGCGCCTTGAGAAATGTCCACGGAATTGAAACCGTGGCCGCATCGTCAAACTTATGACTGAGCCCGATATCGCGGTTGTCATAGCGGATCACCCGAAAACCCCGCGCCACCAACGCCTCGACCAATTCCATCGGCCAATAGGTCAATTGCGCGCCAAGCCCCATGACCAGCAGCATCGGCGGGTTGGTTTCATCGCCATAGGATTCGTATTCGATGGTGATATTGTTGGCAGTAATTTGGGGCATAATTATCTTTCTTATTTCCATTCCGGCTGAGGAAAAGGAGAATTAAGGCACCAGCACCGTATCGCGCGCCACTTCATCCGTTTCGGGATAATCCAGCGTATAATGTAGGCCCCGGCTTTCGTGGCGTTGTAATGCCGATGCCACGATCAACTCGGCGGCTTGCAGCAAATTGCGTAGCTCGATCAAATCAGTGGTCACGCGGAAATGGCCGTAATAATCGGCAACTTCCTCGTTCAACAACCGGATGCGGTGCTGGGCGCGTTCAAGGCGTTTGGTGGTGCGAACGATGCCAACGTAATTCCACATGAAGCGGCGGATTTCAGTCCAGTTCTGCTTGATGATCACTTCTTCGTCGGAATCCGTCACGCGGCTTTCATCCCATGCGCGCACAGGCGGCGGGGCACCGAATTCATCCCACCGTTCGAGGATATCAGCCGCCGATGCCTCGCCAAAAACGAAGCATTCCAGCAAGGAATTGGACGCCAGCCGGTTCGCGCCGTGGAGGCCGCTTTCGGTGCATTCGCCCGCTGCATATAGGCCGGGTAAATCGGTTCGCCCGGCCAGATCGATCATAATCCCGCCGCAGGTATAATGCTGCGCGGGCACCACCGGGATCGGGCCGGTAGTCATGTCGATGCCCAGCCCCATCAGCTTTTCATGGATGGTGGGGAAATGTTCTTTCACGAATTCCGGCGGCTGGTGGCTGATATCCAGATGGACATAGTCGAGGCCATACCGCTTGATCTGGTCATCGATGGCGCGGGCGACCACATCGCGCGAGGCCAATTCCATCCGCTCGGCATCGTAATCCGCCATGAACCGGTGGCCGGTTTCCGGGTGCAGCAGATGGCCGCCCTCGCCGCGAACTGCTTCGGTAATCAGGAAATTCTTGACCTCCAGATTGTACAGGCAGGTCGGGTGGAACTGCATCATTTCCATGTTGGAAACCCGCGCCCCGGCGCGCCATGCCATCGCAATCCCGTCCCCCGTCGCGCCTCTGGGAGAGGTCGAGAACTGATAGACACGGCCCGCTCCGCCCGCCGCCAAGATCGTGGCATGGGCGGTGTGCGCTTCCACCTTGCCGGTGGCATCATCCAGCGCATAGGCGCCCCAGACGCGGCCGGAACCGGAATATTTTGCTTCATGTTTGCCGGTGATCAGATCAACGCAGGTGCGCCCCGGCAACAAGGTAATGTTGGGATTGGCGTTGGCAGCTTTCAGCAAGGCTTCCTGCACCGCCCAGCCGGTTGCATCGTCCACATGCACGATCCGCCGGTGCGAATGGCCGCCCTCCCGCGTCAGGTGCAAATCGCCTTCCTCGGCATTGAACGGCACGCCCAGTTCCACCAGCCGGGCGATCGAATGCGGTGCGCGCTCGATCACATATTCGACCGTCTCCAACCGGTTGAGGCCAGCACCGGCGCGCATCGTATCGTGAATGTGGTTCTCGAACGTATCGCCTGCATCCAGCACCGCCGCGATGCCGCCCTGCGCCCACGCCGTACTGCCGCCGTTAAGCGGCCCCTTGGCCAGGACGAGCACTTTCTTGTGTTCAGCCAAGGCAAGCGCAGCCGTCAGCCCCGCCGCGCCGGAACCGATAATCAGGACGTCGTGTGTTTGATCAGTCATGTGTTTGCAGCCGCGCTCGTCAGCGAGACGAATACATCTTCCAGATCCGCCTCACGGGTGGTCACATCCTCGATCACCAGGCCCTGTTCCTGCAGGATCGCAAGCACTTGTCCGGCAGTCAGGATATCCTTGTTATAGGTCACTTCCACGCCGCGCGGCCCGGCCAGTTCGCTCTTTACAAAGGCATCATGGACCGGCGCAGCGGCCAGATCGCTACCGACTGTAACCGCCACGATTTTCTCCCGCGCCATATCGACCATTTCGCGGGTAGGCTTGTTGGCGATCAGTTCGCCATGGTTGATAATCGCAATCCGGTCGCACAATTCCTCGGCTTCTTCGAGGTAATGGGTGGTCAGCACTACGGTGACCCCGTCATCATTCAGGCTGGTGACCAATTCCCACAGCAATTTGCGCAGTTCCACATCGACCCCGGCGGTAGGCTCGTCCAGAATCAGGATGGGCGGGGAATGGACCATGGCCTTGGCGATCAGCAGGCGGCGCTTCATTCCGCCTGACAATGTCCGCGCATAGGCATCGCGCTTATCCGCCAGATGGACCGCCTTCAGCAGCGCTTCGGACCGGCGCATCGCCTTGGCAACACCGTAATACCCGGCCTGATTCTCCAGCACTTCGTAAGGCGTAAAGAACGGATCAAAGACGATTTCCTGCGGGACAATCCCGATCGAGCGTTTCGCATTGCGGGTTTGTGCATCGATATCAAAGCCCCAAATCTCGGCACTGCCACTGGTCTTCGTTACCAATCCCGCAAGGATATTGATCAAGGTTGATTTGCCTGCACCGTTGGGGCCAAGCAGGCCGAAAATGCCGCCTTCCGGTACATCAAAACTGACACCCTTCAGCGCCAATTTTCCTTCCGATCCCTTCTCGCCTGCATAACGCTTGACCATATCGCGAATGGCGATGGCCGGCGGGTTGGCTGCCAGTACAGAAGGCGGGGCGTCAGTCATAGATGCATGCTCATTCGTCATTCCGCCCACCTAGAGCGCGGCCCTATATGCCGTAAAGCGCTTTTAGCTAAAGCAAATGCTTACTTCCGCGTTAACCATGAAGCCTGATCGGCTTGTTTACTATATTGGACGTAAAGCACACGAATGTGGAACGGGACTTCTAATTTCGGCGACTTTGGCCGGGGCTTTGCGTGTGCAGCCGCAGCGGCGCTTGCGGCCTGTTGCACGCTTGCGTTGCCATCTGCTGCCCATGCGCAGGCATCTGGTGTGGCACGCATAGTAATCGTCGAAGAAGAATCGATCGTGAAGGTCGAAGATCTCGATTTCGGCGCAATACTTGGCACCGCAGCGGGAACGGTGGTGATGACCGCCACGACGACCCCCACCTGCACCGCCTCGGCAGGACTGGCTCAATCGGGTGATTGCCAGCCAGCGGAGTTCATCGGCAAGGGTGTCTTGAACCAGATCGTGCGGATCAAGAGCCCAAACGCTGACCGGATTATCCTTACCGGCCCAGGTACCGACATGCGGATCAATACCCTGGTCA
>Ga0209390_10003589_pt1 | contig 24920 bp, 13 predicted proteins | sample BON01_FD_187212 | JGI IMG/M metagenome (GOLD analysis project Ga0209390, IMG submission 187212) | Freshwater microbial communities from Lake Bonney liftoff mats and glacier meltwater in Antarctica - BON-01 (SPAdes) (version 2) | ecosystem: Environmental > Aquatic > Freshwater > Ice > Glacier... | reverse complement strand
GGGGGGGGGGGGGGGGGGGTTGGGGTTGGTTTTTTGGGGTTGGTTTTTTGGTGTTGATTTTTTGGGGTTGGTTTTTTGGTGTTGGTTTTTTGGGGTGAGTGTTTTGGGGTTGGCTTTTTGGGGTTTGAGGAGGGGGCGAGCGCGTCAAAAGAGAGAGAGAGCGAGCGCGACGGCGCAACAAGACGAGGACAAGCAATACGGCAGCAACCATGGTCCCCCCCCCCAACGATCGACCGCCCACCCCCCCGTCCATCCTCTCACCGATCGCGGGCGCGTCGCCCGACACCACATTCAGCGCCCCGTCCGGCAGCCCCGCCCGCGCCCCCAGCTCGGCTAGCGCCAGCGCCGTCAGCGGCGTCGCCTCGGCGGGCTTCAGCACCACGGGGCAGCCCGCGGCCAGGGCGGGCGCCACCTTGCGCGTGACCATGGCCATGGGAAAGTTCCAGGGCGTGATGGCGGCCACCACGCCGACAGGCTGGCGCAACACCAGCAGGCGGCGGTCGCGAGAGGGCGGCTCGAGCACTTCGCCGGAGACGCGGCGCGCCTGCTCGGCAAACCACTCGACAGAGGCGGCTCCCGCGGCGACCTCTGCTTTGGCCTCGGCGAGGGGCTTTCCGCACTCGGCGGTCATGATGGCGGCGAGGTCGTCGGCCGAGGCGAGGATGAGGTCGTGCCAGCGGCGCAGGCGGGCGCAGCGGGCCTTTGCGGGCAGCGCGGCCCAGGCCGGCAGGGCGGCGTGCGCGGCGGCGACGGCGGCGCGCGCGGCGTCGGCGCCGAGCCGGGCGACAGTCGCGACGCGCGTGCCGTCGGCCGGGTTGGTGACGTCGTACGAGGCGCCGTCCGGGGCGCTGGCCCACTCGCCACCGATGAACCCCTTTGTGCGCAGGAGGTCGAGGTCCTTGACGCGCGACGCGAGCGACTCGCAGACGCCCAGGGGGTTGTGGGGTTGGCGAGCGGGGGACGTTGGTGTCGCTGCTGCCGCTGATGGTGCTGTTGCTGCGCCTCCGGCTCCTCCCGACGGCGGTCCGGGCGACGCTCCTCCCCCTCCTGGATGCTGCTGCTGCTGCTTGTCCTGGCCGCCCATGGCGGAGGGAGAGGGCGTGGTGTGGAAGGAGCGAGACGGCGAGGCGAAAAAGGCCAGTGTCGGAAGTCCAACTTTTTGGTTGGAGGACGCCGAGTTGCCGAGTTGCGACAGGCGGGCGCGCCAGCTGCGCACGAGGATGGATCCGGCTGCGGCAGTGGGAGCCGCCATTTGGTGGATGGGTGGGTGGGTGTTTCCAGTCTTTGATTGGTCCAAGTGGAGCGCGGAAGGACGGTTTTTGAGCGTCGCCGAGCGCGCCGTCGCGTCGCCGTCGCGGACGATCGCTCCGCCGCTTTTTCACGATCTCTCTCCGAGTTGGCACCCGCCAAACTCTTTCGGCCAAGCAACTCTGGTCGAACCAACCCCGCATGCACGCACGCCAAACGAGCTCAGCTGCAGCACACGATCCGCAGCGAGACGACGCCGACACAGTCATCCGCCCTCGCCTGCTTTCCCTCGACTCTCTCTCTCTCTCTCTCTCTGCGCCGTCGATCGAGCTCACCGGCAGCGCCGCACGCGCGCGCGCCTCTCACAAGAGGGAGCGATCGTCCGATTACTCAAACCCCTCGCCCCTCCCTCTCCCTCTCTTCGAAACGCGCCCCGCCCATGGAGGCCAGCCGTGACAGCCCCGACCAGGGCTCGATAGAGGCGCAGCTCGCCGCCCTGCGCGCCATCATCGACCTGCGTACCGCGGGCAACACGGTCTCGGGGGGCGCCTTGCGCGAGGCGGGCGCCTTGCCCGAGCGGCTCGCCGAGGCGGCGGCGGCAGCGCGAGGCGGCGCAGCGGGCTCGCTGGGCGCAGCCGCCGACACCGCAGTCGCCGCCGCGCTCAACACGTCGTCCGCCTACTGGCGCTACTACATCGCCGGGGGCGGGGCCCCCGACGGCGCGGCCCTGCGCCGCGCGGCCGCCTCGGCCAACGCCGCCGTCGCCGCCGCGCGCGCCGCCGCCGCCGCCGCCTCGTCGTTGCCGCCCGAGGCCGCCGCGGCCGCGGCTGCTGCCGCACTTACTCCGCTCACCCGTTGGGGCCCCACGCTCGCGCTCGCGCCGCCCGGACGCGCAGCGGCAGCGGCGGCAGCGGAAGCACCAGCAGCAGCATCAGCAGCAGCACAAGCAGCACTATCGGCAGCAGCAGCAGCGTCGCCATCCGCCCGTTCCCGCGCCCGCCCAGTCGACGACGACGCCCCGTCCCAGCGGCAACCCTCCCGCCGCCGCCGCCCGTGGTCCCCCTCCTCCTACCCCCCCTCCTCGCCCCCCTCGTCCTTTGCCGTCGGCGTCGGCGCGTGCGGCGCCGCCCGCCGGCGCTTCTACCCGCGCCCGACGACGGTCGCCCACTGGCAGCTGCGCGACCTGGTCTCTGCGGACGTGGCCGCGGGCCCCGCGGGCGAATACGCGTGCTTCGTGGTGGACGGCCTGCGCGTGATCCGTTTCGACGCGGCGGCGGCCGAGCGCGAGCTCGAGCGCGGCGGCGGCGGCGGCGGCGGCGGCGGGTTTGGCGGCGGCGGCCCGTGCGCCCGCGGTGGGGCGGCGGCGGCGTCGGGCGCGGCGGCACGGCACGGCGCCCTCGCGGCGGCCTGCCTGTACGCCTCCGAGACGGTGCTGTCGCTGCCGTTCGCGCCCAACAGCATGACGTTCGGGCACGGCTTCCTGGCGGCCGGCGGGCTGCGGTCGGAGCTGGCGGTGCGATCGGTCCGGCGGCCGCGCCCCTCCCCCTCCCCGCGCGACAAGGGGCGCCGGGGGGGCGGCGGCGGCGGCGGCGGCGGCGATGGTTCAGCGGCAGCAGCGGGCGCAAGAGTGGGATCGGCTGGCGGGCGCGGCGGCCTCCTCGGGGCGCCCTTTGCGCGCGGCCTCGTGCAGGAGGACCTGCTCCCGGGGGTGGGGGCGGGGGGCGGCCAAGGCGGGTTACCGCGCGCCCTCGCCCTTAGGCCGCGCGACGGCGGCGCCGGCGGCCGGGGCGGGGCGGGCGGCGCCGCGCGCGCGCGTTGGGGCCTGGACGACGGCGACGACGCCGTCATGGCCGACGCCGCGCGCCGCTGGGGCACGCGCCGGCCGCGCACCCACGGCGAGCGCCGCGTCCGCGCTGGCGGTGGCGGCGGCGGCGGCGGCGGCGCGGGCGGCGGCGCGGGCGGCGGCGCGGGCGGCGGCGGCGGCGACGAGGACGACGACAACGGCGACGACTATGAGGAGGACGACGACGACGCCGAGGACCAAGGTGGGCGCGAGGCCAGGCGCTCGCGGGGGCCGCTGTTCGAGTACGAGTATGTCGACGCGGACGCCAACGAGGAGGCCAACGAGGACGACGAGGACGAGGGCGAGGACGAGGAGGACGAGGACGACGAGGACGACGAGGACGGCGAGGACGAGGGAGACGGCGTGGACGTGTTGCGCGCGGGGGACCCCGGCGCGATCGGGCGGTCGCTGGCGGACTACCTCGCTGCCGAGACGCCGCAGCAACCGCGCGGCGCAGGCGGCGGCGCCGCTGCCGCCGACGCCGCCGCCGGCGGCGGCGGCGGCGCCGGGCGGCAGCGCCAGCTGCGCGCGCCGCAGCTCCCACCGCTTGGCGTCGGCGGCCACAGCAGGTGGCGTTTGGGCCCGCGGCCAGGCGCTGCTGGCGCGGCCAGCGGCGGCGCGGCGGCCGCGTCGGGGCCGACGGCAGGGGAGGTGTGCTACAGGGGCTCCATCGGCGGGGCGGTCAACAACTCGCTCCACATCGCCGACGCGCGCGGGGCGGGGGGCGCTGACGGCGGCGACCGCGGCGGCGGCGTGTCGGCGTCGGCGTCGCTCGCGCGCCTGCTGTTTGGCGACGACGACGACGACGACAGCGGCGACGGCGGCGGCGACGACGGCGACGACCTCGACCCCCGCGGCGACGGCGGCGGCGCCTTCCCGCCGGTCTCCTCCACGCTGCGCCTGTTCGTGTCCAACAACGACGAGACCATCAAGGTGTTTTCGCTCGGAGGCGGCGGCGTTGGCGTTGGCGTTGGCGGCGTTGGCGGCGGCGGCGGCGCAGGCGCGGGCGAGAACGGCGCCGGCGCCGGCGCGGGCGCCTGCCGCCTCCGCCCGCTCACGACAATCCGCGGCGCCAGCCCCTTCAACTGCTGCAGCCTGTCCCCCGACGGCGCGCGCCTCGCGGCCGTGGGCGACCGCGCCGAGCTGTGCCTCTTCGCCGCCGCCGAGGCAGGCTACGTGCTCGAGGCGACGCTCGCGGAGGCCGCCGACGTCGGCATGAGCTGCGCGTGGGCGCCGGGCGGCTTTGGCGGCGGCGGGTTTGGCGGCGGTTCGAACCTGGTCGCCGGCGCCTTTCAGGACGGCGTCGCCGCCTGCTGGGACATCCGCTGCGCCCCGCGCGCCCGGGCCGGCTTGAGCGGCGCGACCGCCGGCGCCGCGGGCGCCGCCGCCCGCCTGAGCAACCCGCCGCCCGTGCGCTCGTCAGCGTGCGTCGCCAAGTTTCGGCTCTTTGCCGGCGGCGGCGGCAGCGGCGGCGGCTTTGGCGGCGGCGGCGGCGCCACGGCCGCGCGCAGCGTCAAGTTCGGCCCGGGGAGCGGCGCCGGCCTGATGGCCGTCGCCGGCCACGTTTCGGGCGTCCTGATCGCCGACGCGCGGCAGTGGCAGAGGGCGCAGGTGCTCACCCCCTGCGCGTCGCCCTGCGGAGTCGAGCTCGAGCGGCTGGCGGCGGGCGGCGGAGGCGGCGCGGGCGCGGGCGGCGCGGGCGCGGGCGGCGCGCGCGGGGGCGGCGGCGCCGCCGCCGGACCGCGCGAGATCTCGGGCATCTCCTTCTCGCGCAGCGGGCGGCGCCTGTGGATCGGCACCGACCTCGGCCTGTGCCTCGCTGAGCTGGACGGGGACGCGGGCGGCGGCGGGCGGGCGTACGGGTCGGTCGCGCCGTTTTGATTTTTTTGCTTTTGCGGCGTCGTCGTCGTCCCTCGTCGTCGCAAGAAGCAGGCGCCTTTGTTACAAGGTGTGTGCGCGAAGGACGAGTCTATATGCGCTTTGTGCGCGCCGGTGTGTCGGCGCGCCTCAGGAGACTGAGACGAAGGGAGGGGGGAGGGGGGAGCGGGCGCGTGCTCTCAGCCCCCCGCGCCCCTCGCCTCTGCCGCCGCTGCCGTCTTTTCCTCTCTCTCGCCCTTCAGGGCGCGTGGCGCTTGGCCGCTGCCGCCTCCCGCCCAGCCTCGTCCTCGAGCCTGCGCTTGGCCGCGGCCGCGGCCGCGGCGGCGCCCGCCAGCGCCGCCATCATCGGCACAAACGCCCCGGCGGCAGGGGCGGCAGCGGTGACGGGGGTGGCGGCGGCGGCCGGCCTGGGGCTCGCCTCGTCCGGGACCGCCGCAGGCGCCGCGGGAGAGGGCGCGGGGGCGGCCGAAGGCGAGGACGCCGGGAGGGAGACGAGCTGCGGCTGGATGCGGCGCGCTGCCGGCGCGGGGGCGGCGGCGAGCGACGGGGCCGCAGCAGCAGCAGCAGCAGCAGCGGCGGGTGCCGGCGCCGTCGCCGGCGCCACAGCGGGCACGGCCGCCGGCGCGGCCCCCGGCTCGCTGGCAGCGGCCGCCACCGGCGTCGGCACGATGCGCCGCGGGCCGGGCGCGGGCGCGGGGGCTGCCGTGGGAGTGGCCGAGTCGCCCACGGGCGTGGGGGCGATGCGGCGCAGACCCGACGGCGGGCCGCCGACGACCGCGGGAGGAGGAGGCGTCGCGGCCGCCGCCGCCGCCGCCACCAGAGGGGCCCCCGCTGCTCCTGTCGCCGTCGCCGCCGCCACGGGCTGGGGCGTGATGCGCTTAGGACCCGCGGCCGCGCCCGGCTGCGCAGGCGGCGCGAGCGGAGGCGCGCCCGCCGCCGTCGCCGCCGCCGCCGCTCCGAGCGCCTCAAAGCGCCGGCGCGCCCTTCCCGCCGCCGCGCGCGCCGCGGCCATGGCGGGCGGAAGGTCCGCCTCTGGCAGGGTCTCCCCGAGCTCCCCCTCCTCGAACACGGCCGCGGAGCAGTAGCCGTCGCGGCTGCTGATCATGAGCACGCGGCCGTCGGGCGACCAGGCGAGGTCGGTGATGGCGGCGCCCGGGTGCAGCGGGCCGAGCACGCAAAAGGGGCGGACGCAGGCGCCGGGCGGCGGCGCGCCCGGCGCCGGCGCCGACGCCGGCGCGCCCGGCTGGCGGCGGCCGCGCGGCGGCGGCGACGTCTCGTAGAGCGCGACGCTGTCGAGCGTGGCGACGGCGAACACGAGGCGGTAGGGCAGGCGGAAGGGGGAGGGGGAGGGGGAGGCGGAGGACGGGGCCGGCCGGGGGGGCGCGGCGGCGGCGGCGGCGGCGGCGGCGGCGCCTGCTGCCGCCTCCGGCGTCGCTGCTGCCGCCTCTGGCGCCGCCGCGCGGAACGGCACTGGGCAAAACCGCACGGCCACGGACGGCTTGCCCGGCATCGGCAGCTGCACGGCCGGAGTCGACCAGTGCCCCCGGGCGTACAGCAGCGTGGCGTTGTGCAGGGTGGCGGCGGCGGCGCCAGCCGTCTGCTGCGGCTGCGGCTGCGGCTGCTGCGGCTGCGGGCCGGCCGCGGCGCTAGGGCCCGGGAAGGCGGCCGCGGGCGCGACCAAAAAGGACCCGTCCGGGGCCCAGGCGAGGCGGCGGAAGAAGGTCGGGACCGTGTCGTCGAGGAAGAGGGCGTGCGTCACCGTGCGCGGGGGAGCGGGCGGGACCGGGGCCGCCGGGGTGGTGGCGCCCTCGGCGCAAGGGGCGGGCGCTGCGGCGGCGGCCGGCGAGCCGGCGTCGGCGGCGGGCCCGGCGACGTCGGCGGCAACGTCGGCCGCCGCCGCCACCGCCGCTCCTGGAGAAATGGCGTCTTCTGCCGCGGCCGCCAGGGCCGCGGCCGCGGGCTGGTGCTGCTGCTGCTGGAGCGGCGGCGCCTGGGGCTGCTGCTGCGGCGCGGCGACCGTCGCCTTGCGCAGCGACGCCAGCGGCCGCACGGCCTGGGCGGCAACGGCGGCGGTCAAGGGCTGGCGGGCGGCGGCGGCCGAGGCGGCGGCGGCGGCAACCGCCGCCTTTTTGCCCCCGCCGCCGCCGGCGCCGCCGCCGCCCGCCGCTCCCCCAATGAGCGCCAGCAGCGACACGCTGCGGTCGGCGCTCTGCGACGCCACGAATCGGTTGAGCGGGTCCCACGCCACGCCCTGCACGTAGTGCGAGTGCGCGCCCGTCACGCGCTGCGCCAGCGCCGCGGGCGCGCCGGCCGCCGCCTCGCCAAACGCCGCCGCCGCCGCCGCCGCGCCTCCTCCGCCCGCGCCCGCGCCCGCGCCCGCTTCTGCCGCCCCGGGTGCTCCGCCGCCCGCCGACCACAGGATCGTGCTGTTGTCGAGCGACGCGGTCGCAAAGGCCGTGCCGTCGAGGGCCCACGACACGTCCATCACGTCGCCGTGGTGCCGCCGGTGCAGCGACCCGTGCGCGCGCCACCCGGGCACGACGGGCTGGCCGCCGCCGTCGGCGCCCAGGGCGGCGGCGGCGGCGGCGGCGGCGGCGGCGCCCCCGCCGGCGCTCGCGGCGGCGGCGCCGGGCTCGGCGGCCGGCAAGAGCGGGTTGTGGTTGCGCCACAGGACCAGCTCGCCCTGGTCGCCGGCGGTCACCAGGGCGTCGCCCAGCGGGGAGAAGCGCACGGCGTTGACGGTGCTGCTGTGCTGGCTGGGCAGGGAGCCGATGTAGCGCACGGAGAAGGAGGAGGTGGAGGGGGCGTGAGGGCAAGAGGGAGGGGCGGCGCCGGCGCGGTCGCTGGTTGTCGCCGCCGCTGCTGCTGCTGCTGTCCCTGCTGCTGCTCCTGGTGCTGCTCTTGCTGCTGTTGCCGATGCGGGTGGCCGGATCTCAAAGCGCCAGAACTGTCGATGTCCGAGCGTCACGTGGTTCGATGGTGAGAGAAGGAGGGGCGATTCGGTGAGAAAAACAACACGAGAGGACGAATCAGTCGTCGGCGCGCGCGCGCGAGATGCCGGCGCCGCGCGAGCATCGACGCGTCTTCTTTTCAGCAAAACGCACCTTGACGTCCTTGTCGCCGCCGCCCGTGGCGAACAGGCGCGGGTCGGACGGGTGAAAGTCCACCGACAGCACCGGCTCCTTGGCGTGCCAGATGATTTCGAGCGTCTGGGATCGCATCCTTTCCCCGTTTTTGAACTGCGCGTGTTTCGTTTGTCGCCTCTCTCGCTTCCGCGCACCACACGCTCGCGCAGCCCAGCAGCTGAAAGAGCTCGGGCGCTGTGGTCACCCGCTGAAGGGCTTTACTGGTGCAGCATTGGCGGAACGTGGGGGGCGGCAGGAGGAGGGGGAGGTTTTTTTCAAAAAGTGTCTGGAATGTGATGCTCGCGCGGCTTGGTGTCAGAAGCACGCGCAGGATGCGGGGTGTCAAGTCGGTCGTTGGTGTAGAGAGTCAGAGTGGGTGAAACGGGTGGTCGTGCGTGCCTGGTTGGGCACCGGAAGGTGTATCGTCGCCGCCGGGCCGCCGCTCGCCGGTCGCTCGCACCGATCGCGTGCGCTGGCGTCGCAAGAAAAAACCGGCAGGCATGTCGTGACACTCTTTGCCCGCTGCGCATTTGGCAAACACAGTGTCACTAGTGCTCCTGTGTACTAGCGCGCGCGGGGCCGTGCGTCCCAACTCGAAGCCGCGCATCACAAAAGCAGCCCCATCATGTGCATTCAAGGCGCCCCCGTTCCTCCTCCATCCGCGAGCGCCGCTGCCGCCGCCGCCTCCGCCGCCCCGCGCTCCACCGACAGCGCCAGCGCCTCGTCCGACACCCACAGCCGCACCGACCGGTCGTCGCTGCACGACGCCAGCAGGTGCGGCCGCGCCGGGTTCCACGCCACCGCGTTGACGGGGCCCGTGTGCCCCTCCAGCCGGAGCAGGCGCGACCCGGACGCGCGGTGCCACACGTGGATGGCGGCGTCCTCGCCTCCGTGCGCGACAAAGCCGGCGCCGTCGCCGCCGCCACCACCGCCGCCAAAGGTCGAGCGCTGCACGAATCGGCCCGGGCGCCCCGCGTTGGCGACGTACTCGACCAGCGGGCCGGCGGCAGCGGCGGAGGCGGCGAAGGCGGCGAGCCCCGCGCCGCGCGGGGGGCGGCAGGCGGCGGCGGTGGCGGTGGTGGCTTGGGTGAGCGCGGCGGCGGCGGCGGCGGCGGCCCGGGCGGCGGCAGAGGCGGCGGGGGCGGCGGCGCCCCCGGCGGCCGCCGTCGCTGCCGTCGTCGTCCCCAGCGTGCCCGTGGGCCCGGCGGCCCAGATCGGCAGGCTCGGCGCCGGGACGCTGCCGCCAGGAGCAGCGGTGCCGGCGGCGGCAGCGGCTGCAGCAGCGGCCGCGGACCCGGCGGCGGGGGCAGCAGGGGCAGCCGCCGCCGCGCGCCGCGCCGCCGTCGCCACCGCGGCCAGGGAAGAGGCCGCCGCCGGGCTGACCTGGGGCCGGGGCGGCGGCGGCGGCGGCGACGCCGGGGCCGGCAGCAGCAAGGGGTCAAGCGGCCACAGGTGCATGGTGTGGCACTGCAGGTTGGCCAGCATCCACCGCCCGTCCGCCGACACGGCCAGGGACGTCAGCGGCGCGCTCTCCTGCACGCTCGCCTCCTCGCCCAGCGGCGGCGGCGGCGGCGGCGGGGAGGCGCGCGCGCCCCCGCCGTGCGCCCCTCCGCCGTGCGCGCCCGCGCCCGCGCCCGCCCAACCTGTTCCCCCCGCCGGCCCCGCGGGCCCGCTCTCCGCCAGCCGCACCACCTGCAGCAGCCGGTCCGTCGAGCACGCCAGGATCAGGTGCCGCCCGTCGGGCGTGCACGCGAGGTCCTGGACCGCCAGCGGGCGGCGCCACCGGCCGAGCTCGCGCCCTTGGACGTCGCCGAGCAGCAGCAGGCGGTCGGGCCCTGAAGAAAAAAAGCGGCGCGAGTCGGGCATCCACGCGGCCGCGGACACGGTGTCGCGGTGCTGGGAGAAGGTGTGGGCGAGGCGGGCGGCGGGCGGCGGGGAGTCGGCGGCGGGGTCGGCGGCGGCAGAGGCGGGCTGGGCGGCGGCGGCGACGACCGTCGGCCCGGCGTCGGGCTGCTGCTGCTGCTGCTGCTGCTGCTGCTGCGGCTCGTCCTCGTCCATGGGGGCGCCGGCGACGAGGCCGCCCGCGCCGCCGCCCGCGCCGCCCGCGGCCGCCGCCGCCGCCACCGCTCCGCCCGAGCGCCGCGGCCGCCGCCTCGCCGCCGCGCGCTGCTGCGACCCCCCGACCGCCGCCGCCGCCGCCGCCGCCGCCGCCCCTTGCGACCACGCGGCCGCCGCAACCGCAACCGCCGCCCCGCCGGCCCCGGCCCCTCCCGCCGCTCCTCCCCCCTCTGGCGACGACGAAGACAGCGGCGACAAGGACGACAGCGCCGACACGTCCCACAGCCTCAGGCGCGCGTCCTCGGCGCACGTCAGCAGCCACCGGTCGTCGGGCGACCACGCGCAGTGCAGCACGGGGCCCCCGTGCCCCGACAGCACGGCCGCGAGCACCGCCTCGCCGGCGTCGGCGTCGGTGACGCGCCACAGGCGCGCGGTGCCGTCGCGCGAGCACGAGGCCAGGAGGTCGCCCGAGTGGCTGAAGGCGACGTGCCACACCTCGTCGGTGTGCGCCCCCGGGGAAAGGGCGCCGCGCGGGCAGCGCGAGGGCAGCGACGAGGGGCCCGAGCGCGGGTCGCCGAGCAGCGGCAGCGGCGCCGCGCGGCCGGCGCGCGGGTTGTAGTACGGGCAGGCGGCTGCGGCGGCGAGGGCGGCGCGCTCGACCAGGGCGTCGAGGCGGGCGTCCGGCAGGAGGACGCCGGGGGGCAGGAAGGCCTTGAGGTCGGCGAGGAGGGCGCGGCGACGCGCGCGCAGGCCGGCGGCGGCGGCGGCGGCGGCGGCGGCAGGAGGGGGCGAGGAGCCCGAGGCAGAGGTCGGCGGCGGCGGAAAGGTTGCGGGCGTCGGCGGGAAGAACGCCGACATAGCGACATCGTAGGCGCCGCCGCCGCCGCCTCCACCGCCGCCTCCCCACGGCCCGGGCGACGACCCGCCGCCCCGGCCCGCCGCGATCGGCAGCGGCGCGCAGGCGAGCGCGGCGGCGGCGGCGGCCGAGGCGTCGCGCGCGGCGGCGGAGGCGTAGGCAGCGTCTTCCGCCTCTTCGATCGCGCGGTCCTCCTCCTCCTCTCGGGCCGCCAGCGCGGCGGCTGCCGCTGCTGAGGCCGCCAAAGAGGCAGCGGGACCAGCAGCACCAGCAGCACCAGCAGCAGCAGCACCGCCACCGCCACCACCCCCGGCCGCTGCATTCTCAGAGGGGGCCACGCGGCACGGGCGCACCGCGCGGCCGCCCTCGCCCGCGGCCCCGGGGCTGCCGTGGCCGCCGCCGGCGCCCCCTGCACCTGCCGCCGCCGCTGCGGCCGCCGCCGCGCCCCCGCCCGCGCGGCCGCCCGCGGCGGCCGACGCCGACCGCCTCCCGGCCGCGCGCGGCGGCGACGTGGCCAGCGGCGGCGGCGTCTGCGGCGGCGGGGGGGGCGGCGGCGGCGCCAGCAGCAGCGCGGCGAGGCCGTGCACGTCCTCCGCAAAGGCGCCGCCGCCGTTCCCGCCGCCGCCGCCGCCGCCGTTCCCGCCGCCGCCGTCGCCGCCGTTCCCGCCGCCGCCGCCGCCCGCCGCCGGCCCGTGCTGGTGCCGGATCGCGAGGGGCGCCAGCTCCCCGCGCAGCACCTTCAGGGCGCCGGCCACGTCGCGCGCGGCGAGGGCCTCGAGGTACTTGTGGCGCAGGATCAGGAAGGCGGCGGCGGCGGCCGATGGGGACGACGAGGAGGGGGACGAGGCGGCGGCGGCGGCGGCGGCGGCGGCGGGCGCAGATGGCCGCGGCGGGGGCGCTGCGGCGTCAGGGGAGGACGATGGCGCGACGAGCGCGGGCAGGAGCGCGAGCGCGTCGTCCCAGTGCCCTGCGAGAATGGCGGCTTCGAAGCGCGTCGCGGCCTCGGGCTGCATCTGGACGCCCTGTGATTGTTTTGGAACGATGATGATTGGTTTTTGCTTGAGCGGCCAGGGGGCGGGCGGGTGGGCGCGGCGCGCGCGGCGACTCGGGAGCGGCAGGTGGCGGCGACGACAACGACAACGCCCGTCGACCGGCTGGCGCGCTCATCACGAAGCGACAATCAAAAACGCACCGATTCGCGCTCGAGCGTGTCCGCGGCATCGCCGTAGCCGAGGCCCCGAAGCGCCTGCTGCAGCAGGCGCACGTAGTCGGCGCGGTCGATGAGGCGCGAGGGGCCGACTCGGGCGGGCAGGAGCGAGGACGAGGGGGGAGCCGAGGGTTCCGGTCCCCCTGGCGCGCGCGCCGCCCGCTGCTGCTGCTGCTGCGACATGGCAGCAGGCGCCAGAAGGGGTCAGGAATCGCGCGCGCGCGAGCGCCGTTCGGCGCAGGCCCCGAGTGGAGGCGGTGTTTCTGGCGCGCGGGTGACAAGAGGGGAAGTGCGATTTGCCGAAACAAGACGCGATTTCTTGCTGCGTGGGGTGTGTGCGTGAGCGTCTGTCTCGATGGATGAGCTTCTGACGCGGCTTGCATGCGAGTGGTCTGTACGTTTGAGAGGACCGAGCTGGGGTGGTGTACATCGGGCTGCAAAAGCGTCGTCCGCTTTTGCCCCGCGTCCGTCGGCAAGCCGCTCCGCGCACGCGGCAGCACAAAACGGCGTCGCAGCATCCATAGCATCACACGAGACCTCCGTCACCCGCACGCGCCAGCCGAGCCCGCATCAATCGCACCAACCGTACTCATCAAGCGCGACCATCTCTCTCGTCGCAAGGAGGCCTGCTCCTCCTCCAACGCCTTCAAACTCCCACCTTCACTTCGACGCCCCTCTGATCACACGCGCCGTCCCGAGTGGGACGTCGGCCACCTGCTGCATCCGCCTTCGGGGCGCACCGGCAGCCCTCTCGCGCACCGAGAGAGAGAACAGGTGGAGATGGACACTCTTCCTCCCAGCCGCCGCAGTGGCGCGGGCACCGGCGGTCCGGCGGGCGCGCCGTCGGGCCCTGCCCCAGCAGCAGCAGCAGCACCAGCAACAGCAGCAGCAGCAGCAGCAGCAGCAACAGCAGCAGCAGCAGCAGCAGCAGCAGCAGCAGCAGCAGCAGCAGCAGCAGCAACAGCAGCGCCCGGCGACCCCACAGTCATGCCCAGGCTCGCGGCCCTGCGCCTGGGCAGCAGCGGCGGCGGCATGGCCGGCGGGGGAAGCCCGGTGTCGGCGCTGGCGGCGTGGGCGTCGGGCGCGTCGGGCCCGCCGCCGGCGGGGACGGCCGCCGGCGGCGGCCGCGAGTCTGCCGGATGCTCCTTCACGGCCACCGCGGCGACCGCGCTGGGGGGCCCGTTCAGCCGCGGCGGCAGCACGGCGAGCGGCGGGGGCCACGCCGTGCCCTGGCGGCCGCCCGGACCGGTCGGCATCCGCGGCGGCAGTTTTGCGCCGCCGCCGCGGCTGCCGCTGGCGGACGACGCCGCCGAAGCCGCCGCCGCAGCCTCCGAAGACGCTGAAGCCGCCGCCGCCGCCGCTGCCGCCGCCGCCGACCCCACCGCCGGTCCCGCCCCAGGGTCCCCCTCCGGGAGCGCGGTCTCCCTGCCCGGCTCGCGCACGCCGCCGCCTTTTGCGCTGGGCCTGGGGGCGGCGGACAGGGGGGACGAGGCCCCCCTCGCTGACGACGGCGGCCCGCAGGGCGCGGCTGCGTGGGCGGGGTGGCGTCGGCGCGCGCCGGCGGGCCCCGCGGAGCGGCCGCGCTCGCTGGTGGCGGAGCTCGAGCAGGAGGCGGCGGCGGCAGGGGCAGAGGGAGAGACGGCAGAGCAGCAGGAGCAGCAGGGCTGGCATCAGCAGGGGCAGCAGCAGCAGCAGGAGCAGCGGCAGCGGCAGCAGCAGCAGCAGCAGCAGCAGCAGCAGCGGCAGCAGCAGCAGCAGCAGCAGCAGCAGGAGGAGGTGCCGACGCACGCGATGTTCGAGGCGGCGTCGGTCGCGCACGCCGCGCGGGCTTTGGCGGACGCCATGCTGCCCCGCGCGGTCGCGCCGCCCCGGTCTGCGCCGGCCCCTTTTGCCGCCGCCGCCGACGGCGCGGCGCCCTCGACGGCAGCGCCGTCCCCGCCCCTCGCGCGCTCGCCCCCGCGCCCTCCCGCCGGCCCGCCCGCCTCGGGCCGCCGGCAGTCCGCGGGCACGGCCGCCGCCGCCGCCGCCGCCTCGCGCAGGCCCTTTATCATCGGGGTGAGTCGTTGCTTTGCGGGTCATGGTGGTGTGGTGTGTGTCTGCGGGGGGCGGGAGGGGAAAGGGGCCCCCCTGACCGTCGCGCGCTCGCGCCTCTCTCTCGCTCCCCCGCGCGTCCCAAATCCAAACAAAAACACTCCCTCATTCCTCCTCCTCCTCCTTCAATTTCTCCCCCCCCCCCCCCCCCCCCCCGACGAACTAAATACACACCACCACCAGGTCGCCGGCGGCACCGCCTCGGGCAAGACCACCGTGTGCGACCGCATCATGCAGCGCCTGAACGACCAGTGCGCCGTGCTGCTGAGCCAGGACGCCTTTTACCGGCCGCTGGGCCCGGAAGACGCCGCCCGCGCTCGCGCCTCGCGCTACAACTTTGACGTGCCCGCCGCCTTCGACACGCCCCTATTGCTGGCCTGCCTCGAGCAGCTATGCGCGGGGCGCGCCGTCGACGTCCCCGTCTACGACTTTGCCACGCACAGCCGCGTGCCGGGCGCCTCGCGCAAGGTCGAGCCCGCCCCTGTGGTCGTGGTCGAGGGAATCCTGGTGCTCGCGATCCCCGAGGTGCGCCGCGCCCTGTCCATGAAGGTGTACGTCGACACGGACGACGACGTGCGCCTCGCGCGGCGCATCCAGGTGAGTGGTAGCGGTTGCGGGCTTGGTTCTCCTTTCTTTTTCTCTTCTTCGGGACACGGCGTTTCAATAGCGAGACATCAGACGACGATGTGATTCCCTCGACGCGCTCGCGCCACAAATCAACCCACACAAAAACACACACACAAATCGCGCGACCAACTCAACACACAACACACACACACACACACACACACACACACACACACACACACACACACACACACACACACACACACATACACACACACACACACACACATACAACAGCGCGACGTGGCCGTCCGGGGACGAGACGTGGCCGGCGTCATCGCGCAGTACCAGCGCTTCGTCAAGCCCGCCTTCGACGCCTACATCGGCCCCTCGCGCCGCCACGCCGACGTCATCATCCCGTGGCAGCAGCGGCAGCGGTACTGCGATGAGGATGAGAATGGGGGAGACGGAGACGGCGACGGCGGGGGGATGGGGGACGGCTTGGGCATCCCTGGGCCCGGGACGGGGGCGTCGTCCTTTTGCCCCCCGCCTCCTCCTCCGGCCCCTGGCGCGCACCCGCGCTCGTCTGCCGCCGCCGCAGGAGGCAGCCGCGACGACGACCCCGCCTCCTTCTCCCCGCCGCCCGGCCGCGCCCCCGTCAGCGGCGGCGGCAGCACCCGCCACGCCCACGCCAACCGCCAAGATGGAGGCGGCGGCGAGGACGATGACGGCGGCGGCACGGGCGGCGGCGGCGGCGGCATGGGCCGCGAGAGCAGCGAGGAGGAGGGCAACGCCGTGGCCATCGACCTGATCGCCGAGCACATCCGGTCAAAGCTCAGGCAGCACCCCCTGAGGCGCCTGTACCCGCAGCTCGAGGTGGTTCCGAGCAACTTCCAGCTCAGGGGTTTACACACGATCCTGCGCGACCGGGAGACCGAGGCCGGGGACTTTGCCTTTTTTGCCGACCGCGTCAACCGCCTGATCATCGAGGCCGGGCTGGGTCACCTGCCTTTCGCAGAAAAGACCGTGGTTACGCCCACAGGCCACCGCTACGTGGGCGTGGGCTTCTGCCGGGGGATCTGCGGGGTGAGCGTGATCCGGTCGGGCGAGGCGATGGAGGCCGCGCTGCGCGAGTGCTGCCAGGGCATCAAGATCGGCAAGATCCTCGTGCACCGGTGAGGTTTTTGACGCGTTCTTTGGTTTTCGACGCGTTCTTTGGTTTTCGGCGCGTTCTTTGGTTTTCGACGCGCTCTTTGGTTTTCGGCGCGTTCTTTGGTTTTCGGCGCGTTCTTTGGTTTTCGACGCGCTCTTTGGTTTTCGGCGCGTTCTTTGGTTTTCGACGCGTTCTTTGGTTTTCGGCGCGTTCTTCTTTGGCGCCCTTTCTCTTTTCGCCCTCGGCGCGCGTGGGCGGCGACGTCTCAATTCTCCGTCTCGCGCGTTTCTGTTCTCGCCGCAAGAGCCCCTCCTCCCCCCCTCGCTCACAACGCAACAACCGACACACAACGAACGATTGACGCCATCAAACAACTAACCCAAAAAAAAAAAAAAAAAAACTACAGCCACGGCCTGGCCCAGGAGGAGGTGGTCTACGAGCGCCTGCCCGCCGACATCGCCGAGCGCCACGTGCTCGTGCTCGACCCCGTGCTCGGCACGGGGCACACCGCCTGCCGCGCCATCCAGGTGGTCCTGGCGCGCGGCGTGCCCCAGCGCCGCGTCCTCTTTCTCTGCATGATCGCGACGCCCGAGGGCGTGGCCCGGGTGGCCAAGACATTCCCCGGCGTCAGGGTGGTGACGAGCGAGGTGGACGCGCGGCTGGACGAGCGGTGGCGGGTGGTGCCCGGGATCGGGCAGTTTGGGGACCGGTACTTTGGGCTGTGAGCTGTTTGGAGAGAGAGACGGAGACAGACGAAACGGGGGTTGGCGTGCTTGTAAAAGAAAAGAGTCGGAAACCAAAAACGCGTCGCCGACACAAAATGAGGGGGGCGCGCTTGTCGTTCGTTAGTTTTTACGCGGTTGCGTAATGCAATTGTGGTGGCATAAATATGCATGTATAGAGTACAAATCCTGATCGTCGAGTCAACTTGACATCTGTCGCTCTCTCTCTCTCCTTTCACGGCTCGTGCGCAAACGACACCAGGCCGTAGCGCTTGCCGCCGCCGGGCGGAGACGCCGACGCGCCGACGCCCCCGGCCGGCGGCCGCTCCTCGACGCTCACGCGGAACGTCTCGCGCTTGCCCTCCGGCGCGCCGCCAGCGCCGCGCCTGAGCTCGAGCTTGAGCTCCGAGGCCGACCCGTCGCCGCGCTTGGCCTCGAGCACGGCGGCCAGCTCGTACGGCACCAGCGAGTTGGAGCGCGCGTTGATGCCGGCCACGGCCGCGCGCGCGGCCTCGTCCTGCCAAGAGCCGGCGCCGGCGCCGGCGCAGTCGGCAGCAGCGGCGCCCCCTCCTTGCTCCTCGGCGCCCTCGGCCGCGGGCGCGCCGCCGTCAGCCACCTGAAACTTGGTGAGCTCCATGTCGCGCGCGCCGTTGCGCGCGTGGTCCGGCAGCTTCTCGTACACGGTCGCGGTCACGGTCTTGAGCGCGCCGGAGGCGTCCTTGGTCTCGAGCACGAGCGCGTGGTTGGTGCCGGCGACCACCTGCCGCTGTGCCGACACCAAGCGGGCGAGCGACAGCGCGCCCGGCGCTTTGGGGAACGCGGCGTTGGCCTCGAGCTGCGCGACGGCAAAGAGGGCGGCGTGGCGCGACTCCTCCGGGTCGCCGCCCGAGGTCGGGGCGCCGAGGAGGCCCATGTTTTTCTTGGGGTTCTTGGTTGTCGCGGCGGAGGCGCGCGCGTCCTTGTTGCAGAGGAGGGCGGGACGAGAGGACGATTCGGAGGAGAGGGAGGGGAGTTTCGTGGCCTTGGAAGAGGAGGAGGACGCGCTGCCGCTGCTGACAAACGCCACCGCGAGGATGGCGAGCGTGGCGAGGAGGAAAGCGTTGCGCTTGGGAGGGTCACGGCTGAGCTGACGGAGCGCGTCCGTGAGCATACTACTGTCGAGAGGAGGATGACGATGCTCTCTCTTTTTGTCTCTTCACGAGACGTGATGCTGACGGGGGGGGGGGAGAGCGTGTGCGCTTTTTGGCGGCGAGGCGTGAGAAGGAGAGTTTGAAGGCTGCAATTGTATTACACGACAACGCGGCTTGTGTGTGTGCTCGTGTGGCGGGAGCAGAGCGAGCGCTTTCGGGCGTCGCGCGTCGTCGTCCGTCGGCGACAAACAAACGGGCTACTTCCGCACCAGTAGCGCGCGCCAGACGTCGTGGCGCTCCCCCGCGCGTGCCCTCCTCTCGGCCAGGTAGACCTCGCGCTCGGTCGGGACGCCCAGGGGGTTGGAGTCCCAGCACCACCAAGGCAGGCCCGCTCGCGCCGGGGGCGCCGGCGGCGCCCCCTCCTCTCGCGGCAACAGCGCCGGCGGCGGAGGCGCCACCGCCTCGAACCAACCGGATCCCAGCAGCGCCGCCTCGACCAGCGCGCGCGCGGTCGCCGGGCACTCGCTCTGCACCATCAGCGGGGCCCCGGGCGCCATGCGCGCCGCCAGAATGTCGGCAAACTCGACGCTGAGCGCCGGGCAGCGCCGCCGGCGGGCGCTGTCTGCGCGGGAGGAGGGCGCCGCGCCGCCGCCGTTGTTCCTGCCGATCCCGCCGCGCGATCGATCCATCAAGACCGGGTCGGGAAAGTTGATCGAGGCCGCGGCAATCAGCGGAAGCGGAGAAGGCGAGCCGGTGCCAAGCCCGTCATCAAGAACCAGCAGCTCGGACGCGTCGCCCGCGACGAACCGACAGCCAAAAGGGCCGCCGCCGCCGCCGCCGCCACCGCCCGGCGCCTCGTCGTCGTCGTCGTCGCCCTCCCCCCCCTCCTCCTCCTCGTCGTCGTCGCCCTCCCCCCCCTCCTCCTCCTCGTCGTCGTCGCCCTCCCCCCCCTCCTCCTCGTTGTCGTCGTCGTCGCCCTCCCGCTCGAGCGCCGCCGCCCACGCGTTGGCGCGCGCGACGAGCGCCGGCTGCGCGTCCAGCCCAACGAGCTGCAGCCGCGACGGGGACGCGGCGCGGCGCTCGAGCCCGGCCAGCAAGAGCTGCATCATCGGGGCCGCTGACGACGGCGCCGGCGCCGTCGCCGCCGCCGTCGGGGCGGCCCCGCCGCCGCCGCTCGCGGGCCCGCTCCGACGCAGTTGGCGCAGGCGCCTGCTCAGCAGCAGCAAGAAGCGCCCGCTTCCGCACCCGACGTCGAGGAACACGGGAGGGGAAGCAGCCGCGCGGTCGCCGGCGGATGGTTGGGCGGGCGACCGCGCGGCCGCAGCGTCGGCGGCGGCGGCGCCCTGCCGCGGCTGCTCCAGCCGCGCATAGTTTCTCCTCTTGGGCGCGCGCCCGGCTTGCTCCTCGTCTCCCCTCGCGGCCAGCCCGAGCTCGTGGAAGGGCGACCCCCGCGCGTCGGCCGCGCCGCGCCGCAGCCAGCTGACGTGCCGCTCGCGCGCCGCTGCTGGCGGCGCCGCTGCTGGCGGCGGCGTTGGCGGCGTCGGCGTTGGCGGCGTCGGCGTCGGCTTTGGCGGCACGCTCGCTCTTTCGGCGGCGGCGGCGGCCATGCGCTGCGGTGGTCTCTGGGGCCTGAGCGACGCGTGGCGGTGAACCCGCATCGAAGGAGCCGCCATTGACCGAAAAAAGAGGCGGAGGAGTGTGTCTCGACTTTTTTCGTCGCCTTCTTTGGAAAGAGATGGAAGGGCCTCCTCTCTGAGCCTCCTCTCTCCTCTCTATGACGGAGTCTCCCACGATTTTCAAGAGTCAAACTTTATCTCAAATTCTCTGTCAAGATGGTGTTCTTCACATCGCAGGTCGCGATGGTGGTGAAGAACCTCAAGGGCGGCGGGTGAGTGCTCTTTTCTCTTGAGCGAGAGACGGAGCAAGGCAGCAAGTGACTCTGCGCCCTCAAGCCCCGTCCTCAAGCGCGCACGCGTCACACACCAACCACACCGCAACGACAGGCGCATGTGGAACAAGCCGTGGGGCGAAAAGCGCCTGACGCGCGCGCAAAAGGCCAATCGCCGCGCCGAGGCCGGGCGCGCCGACGCCGTGCGCGCGACGCTGCGCGACGCGGCCGCGCTCGATCCGTCGCCGCTGGCGGCGTCGGCGTCGGCGTCGGCCTCGCCGGGCGTCGGCGGGGGAGTGGCGGCGGCATCGGCAGTGGGGCCCATCCGGCTGGAGCGGCCCCTGGCGGCGTGGCGCGCGCGGCAGATGGCCGGGCACGTGCGGTCGGCGCTCAACGCCGTCGCCAGCGGCGCGCTGCCGGCGGCGGCGGCCGGCGCGCGGCGGCGGCAGGTGGGCACGCTTGCGGCGGCGGCGGCGGCGGCGGCGGCGGCGGCTTGTTTTGGTGCGGGGGGGCGCGGCGCGCCGCCGTCCGGGTCCTGGTCCTTCGTGGCCGAGTCGGCGCGCGAGGGGGCGGCGGCGGCGGCGGCGGCGGCAAGAGCGGCGGCGGCGAGGAGAGCAGCATCAGCATCAGCATCAGCAGCAGGTGCAGCAGCAGCAGGAGCGGGCGCGCCGCCGTCGCCGTCGTCGTGCGAGCGTCCGGCCGTCGGGCGCGTTGACGCCCCTTTGGCCGGAGCGCGCTTGAGGAGACCTGACGGGTTTCTTTCGCAATAATAAACGCAGAGGCGGCACGATAGGGCGGTGCCGCGTAGCACTGCCTTCCTGCTCGCTTGTAGAACGAATCCCGTGGGCGCGCGCGAGACCCGTCTGTTGCTGCCCCCCCCACTCTTTTTTCCTTCGGGGCGGCGAAAGCGCCAGCGCGAAAAAAATCGCGCTCCGAACCACCGAATAACAAAATCGACGGGGTCGGCGAGCGCCCTGCTTGTGATCCCACTTTCCCCCCTCGTCCCGCCAGTCGATTGCATCTATCTCGAACGCGCATCAATCGCTTTGCACCGACGACATTCTCACGACCGCAACAACCCAAGCTCTCACCGTCAATCGGGGGCGATTTTGCGTTTCTTTCACCAAATTCCCCGTCACTTCCCGCGCCCAAGGTGAGAAGCTCCACGCCCCGACAGCCCTCAATCGGGGTAGGTCAGGCAGACCTCGTACAGCGAGCGCGCGTAGTCGGGCGGGTCCAGGGCCTTGGCGAGCGTCGAGAGGGGCGCTTTGTCGGCGCCTGGCGCCGCAGCCGCCTCCGCCGCCTCGACCGCGCTCAGCAGCCGCGTGCGCAGCAGGTGCTGCTGCGCCGGGTCGCCCAGCTGGCCGACCAGAGCGGCCGCGCGGAGGTGGGCGAGGCGCAAGGCGTCGCCGACCTCGTCGGCCTCGTCCGGGCCGGTGACGCAGCGGCCGGTCGACACGACGCCGAAGGAGCACAGGCTGTCTGCCGCGGCCGCGGGCGGCTTGGACGTGTCCGGCCCGGTCGTGCCGCGGGCGTCCAGGTTGTACCCTTTCTTGGCCATGAACGCCTCGAGAATGGCGGCGTCGCCGGCTCGGCCGGACGCGTCGCGGCGGCCGGGCGCCCAGCTGCCGTCCCCGCCGCCGTCGCCGCCGGCGCCGCCGCCGGCGCCGCCGCTCATGCCGCCAATGCCGATGCTCTGGCGCAGCCGGCTCTCGCACAGGGCCGCGAGCCTGCGCTTGTCGCCGTCGGCCGCCACCCACGCCACCTGCACGGCCGCGTTCAGCTTGTCGGCCGTGTCGGTGGTGCTGTTGGCGGCGGGGCGGGGCGGCGGCGGCGTCGAGCTCGTCGAGCACGGGCCCGGCCGAGGGGAGCACGCCGCGGGCGGCGAGGCGGGCGAGGCGGCCCATCGCCGTGACTAGCGGGGCGCCAAAGGCGCGCTCGACCGCCTCGCGCGACGTCAGCCACTCGGAGGACAGGGCAGGCGCCAGGAGCCGGAGCGAGTCGGGCTCGAGCTTGACGTCGAAGCGGCACTGGAGGGCGACGAGTGTGGCGACGTTGCGGCGCTCGGCGAGCGGCAAGCTGCCGGCCTCCTTGAGCCCCAGGCAGGCCTTGAGCAGCGCGTCGTCGCCGCCACGGCCCGTGGTCAGGACGGGCAGGCCATCGGGGGCGGGCTCGGCGACAGGCGCGCCCGCGCCAGCGCCTGCGCCCCCCGCCGCCGCCGCCGCCGCCGCCCCTGCTGCCGGGCCTAGCGCCGCTGTGCGCGCCGCGTACCTCGAGAGCGCGGAGTCGACCGCCGCGTTCTTGTCGCAACCTTCGGCCATTAGCGCGCCCGTCAGCGTGTGCAAGTCGTGGGACATCAGCGCGTCTCCAAGCTCGTCGGGGTTCATCTTGACTGTTTGGTTGGGGTTTGCGTCAGTGGCCCCCGTGTGGCTTGCTGCTGGCGGAGCAAATGTGGATCGGTCGAGCAGCGCGCGCGCGCCGCCGGCTTGCTTTAGGAACAGACTTGAATCTAGATGTGTGTTTGTGAGTGCGTGTGTGTTGAGGATGAAGAGCGAGATGAAGAGGGGGCGCGCGCTCAAATCTCGCCTTCAAAAGGCAGCAAGAGAAAAACAGAGCGTTGTCGTTGGCGACGTCGTTGGCGGCGTCGGCGTCGGCGTTGGCGGCACGCTCGCTCTTTCGGCGGCGGCGGCGGCCATGCGCTGCGGTGGTCTCTGGGGCCTGAGCGACGCGTGGCGGTGAACCCGCATCGAAGGAGCCGCCATTGACCGAAAAAAGAGGCGGAGGAGTGTGTCTCGACTTTTTTCGTCGCCTTCTTTGGAAAGAGATGGAAGGGCCTCCTCTCTGAGCCTCCTCTCTCCTCTCTATGACGGAGTCTCCCACGATTTTCAAGAGTCAAACTTTATCTCAAATTCTCTGTCAAGATGGTGTTCTTCACATCGCAGGTCGCGATGGTGGTGAAGAACCTCAAGGGCGGCGGGTGAGTGCTCTTTTCTCTTGAGCGAGAGACGGAGCAAGGCAGCAAGTGACTCTGCGCCCTCAAGCCCCGTCCTCAAGCGCGCACGCGTCACACACCAACCACACCGCAACGACAGGCGCATGTGGAACAAGCCGTGGGGCGAAAAGCGCCTGACGCGCGCGCAAAAGGCCAATCGCCGCGCCGAGGCCGGGCGCGCCGACGCCGTGCGCGCGACGCTGCGCGACGCGGCCGCGCTCGATCCGTCGCCGCTGGCGGCGTCGGCGTCGGCGTCGGCCTCGCCGGGCGTCGGCGGGGGAGTGGCGGCGGCATCGGCAGTGGGGCCCATCCGGCTGGAGCGGCCCCTGGCGGCGTGGCGCGCGCGGCAGATGGCCGGGCACGTGCGGTCGGCGCTCAACGCCGTCGCCAGCGGCGCGCTGCCGGCGGCGGCGGCCGGCGCGCGGCGGCGGCAGGTGGGCACGCTTGCGGCGGCGGCGGCGGCGGCGGCGGCGGCGGCTTGTTTTGGTGCGGGGGGGCGCGGCGCGCCGCCGTCCGGGTCCTGGTCCTTCGTGGCCGAGTCGGCGCGCGAGGGGGCGGCGGCGGCGGCGGCGGCGGCAAGAGCGGCGGCGGCGAGGAGAGCAGCATCAGCATCAGCATCAGCAGCAGGTGCAGCAGCAGCAGGAGCGGGCGCGCCGCCGTCGCCGTCGTCGTGCGAGCGTCCGGCCGTCGGGCGCGTTGACGCCCCTTTGGCCGGAGCGCGCTTGAGGAGACCTGACGGGTTTCTTTCGCAATAATAAACGCAGAGGCGGCACGATAGGGCGGTGCCGCGTAGCACTGCCTTCCTGCTCGCTTGTAGAACGAATCCCGTGGGCGCGCGCGAGACCCGTCTGTTGCTGCCCCCCCCACTCTTTTTTCCTTCGGGGCGGCGAAAGCGCCAGCGCGAAAAAAATCGCGCTCCGAACCACCGAATAACAAAATCGACGGGGTCGGCGAGCGCCCTGCTCTTCATCCCACTCCCCCCCTCCTCCCGCCTGTCGATTGCATCTATCTCGCACGCGCATCAACCGCTTTGCACCGCGACATTCTCAGGACCTTAACAACACAAGCTCTCACCGTCAATCATTGTCCGATTTCGCGTTCGTTCTTCCCCGTCACTTCCCGCGCCCAAGGTGAGAAGCACCACGCCCCGACAGCCCTCAATCGGGCGCAGACGGCCCTTTCATGTCATTCGCGCCGGGTGCGACGCTCGCGCGCCGCTTGCCATGCGCGTCAATGGCGGCGCGGGTGATGCTCGCCGACACCCAGAGAGAGGATGACGAGTCAGCATTTGCCTTCGCTCCCGCCCGCCGCCAGTGTTGGGCAAGAGACACGAGCGCCAGCCCTCCCGACACCAAGACATCCTAAAGCGCGCCGACGGACTCACTCGGGAGACCTACCCGCCTGCGCACACTTCACCCCTTGAACACAAACATCACAGCTCCCGCGGCCGCCGTTCGCCGTCGTCCGCTCGTCTCTCGACAAACGATCGAAAACCAACAGACGGCAGCAGCTTGTGAACCATGGGTGGCGGTGTGGCCATCGACGCGGCGGGCAGCGCCAACGCGGCGCTGTACAAGGGGCGCACGACCCCGGCCGTCATCATGATCTCGCTGGTCGCAGCGTGCGGCGGGCTGCTGTGAGTTTTGTTCTGCTTTTGGTTGCGCCGTCGCGTCGTTCTTCCCGCCCCTCCGGTCGCCTTGGCCCGCTCACCCCAAATCGCTCCTCTTCCGCGCCTCGGAAACGCAAACGATACACAGGTTCGGTTTTGATAATGGCATCACTGGGGGCGTCATCTCGCACAAGGCACGTCCCTTGATATCTTGGCTGCTTCTCGTGGGCGCACGTCCCTCGTCTCGACGCCAAACCTCTCGCCCGCCCGCTCACTCCCCCCTCTCTGCCGCCCGCCGCTCTCTCCCGCCCTCCCCCCAAACCAAAACCTCAAAAACCACAACAACAGGGCTTCGCGTCCAAGTTTTTCCCGGAAACCTTGACCGTCCCCGAGTCATCTTCGCCCTGGTGCAAGTTTGACGACCACCTGCTGCAGGTGGGTGAGAGGAGACGCTTACAATAAAGAAGGGGGCGATTCCACGACAGAAACAGCGCGCGCGTTTTTTTCGGGCGCCGCCCCGCGACCAGCCGTCCGCGGCGCCTCTCCTCTCCCC
>Ga0209390_10003588_pt1 | contig 24924 bp, 26 predicted proteins | sample BON01_FD_187212 | JGI IMG/M metagenome (GOLD analysis project Ga0209390, IMG submission 187212) | Freshwater microbial communities from Lake Bonney liftoff mats and glacier meltwater in Antarctica - BON-01 (SPAdes) (version 2) | ecosystem: Environmental > Aquatic > Freshwater > Ice > Glacier... | reverse complement strand
AAAATTACTTTTTGATCAATTGCTCTAAACTGATTCGAAGAACCTGTCCCATGTTTGAGGCCTCAAGAAATTTATTATTCCCATAATGCTTTGCCAGCTCAAACTTTAGCAAATTGACGTTTGCAGGTGGAGAAATGCGAACATGTTCCATAGATCTTAGGATATCATCAATTCCTTTATGTGAAGAGCGAAGACGATTTGCAATCAGGGCACGTTCCTCTTTTTGATACTGAAGCATCGATTCCGGAGTGATGTATTTCATTCCCAATTGAATCAGTATATTATTTTCTTTGAAGTATTGGGGTAGATAAATTGATTTTTTACCCTCATAAGATTGTTGATCAAAGTCAATTGCACGAATCCGATAGTGTGTTTCTTCAAAGTCAGGAGTCACATCAATTACAAAATTTGAAGAATGCATATCTCCCAGCATTCGTACAAAGCACCGTTCATTAAACTTCACAAACTCTTTTGCCAATCGAATTGGATTCAAATGGGTATCTTCCATGTGATGGCGCATAAATTTATCTCCGGGAATGCCGGCTATATGTTCTTCAATCAAGGTATTTTTATGCACCAGATAGCTGATTCGATTTGGAGAAAGTAAGTGTTCCAACTCTAAGCCATAAATACGTGATGCATCTGCATTTTTGACATAGAAGTAATCAAAGTTATCATTGATTCGATTCACAATTCTCACCCTGAAAGGCTGCGTATTCCCGTAAACACACAGGTCAATCCGATCCACGTAGAGATGCTCCATGACAGAAATATCACCGCCAGCTTTAAGTAGGGCATAGATTTTTTTGACATTCAGATGAATTTCTTCCCGATCCGATTGATCATAGAAGACAGTTTCCCAGAAGGTATCTTGATCTTTCGAATCATAAAGTGCAACGGAGCTTGTATATCGAAGCAACTCATTGTAATGAATAGGAATATCTATCGCACGTGAATACTTAATCAGGTACTTCCTTAAGCCGGCAGTTATTTTGTAGACAATCTTTTTCTTGCTGATCATCGCCATGTCTAGAAATCTACCTGTTGACTTTTCTTAAGATTTCGATCAAAAATGAATGGTCCAAAAGGGAGTACGCTGGCCATAAGAGCAAGTAAAGTTCTGCTAAACCCCCATTTTAAACTTCGAGCGGTGGGGAAAACCAAGTAAATATACAGTATAAAAAGTGCTCCATGAGCCCATCCTACGTAGGTTACCGGCTCAGGTATACCCATTGTATATTTCAAAGGCATTGCAATAAATAATAACAGCAAAAATGAAATTCCTTCGATCAAACTGATCCATCGAAATCGCTTGGCCCATGTGGTTTGTTCAGGAGTCATACACTTACTTTTTAGAAATATTGAATAATATTTTGAGTGAATTCCAAAGTTTCACCTTCAAGTCTCGGTCTACAGAGATCACGCTCAGGGAATCTGCAAATAAATATTCGGTTTCTTCTTCAGTATGAATGGTATATTCTAAAGCAGGAAGTGCATCGATCGGATGCTTTATTTTACCAAATTTCAAGACTTTATGCGCATTCAAATCAATAAATTCTGCTAAGCTTCGACCTTCCAGATTTTTGGATGAGATCATCCCAACCTCATTCATAGAATGATTTACCGCTTGGATCATTTTTACCATCATTTCCATCACGTCATCTGCAAGTTCCTCTTCCTCATGGAGGATCAAAACCCCATTTTCGAAATTGCCACGAATGGGAATAGGTTCTTTAGCAATCATAGAATATTCACCTGCCCGTTCCTGAACTAGTAGCGATTCAGGTACACTGACTCCTTCAGAAATTGGATTTGATTCAGATTTTCCTAAAAGGGGCTTGACTTCGAATTCTTCTTTAATGAGAAAAAGATCTTCTGTCAGAATATATTGCAGTTGCTGGATGTTCATTTCTTCCATACTGGGAAATTGCTCATAAATCACCTGAACGCAAAAAAGTCAAGGTTTTAATCTCAGCTTTTCTAGAAAATTTTGACTTTCTAATGATCAATTTATATTAAAAATACTCTTCAACTCCACGGCATCTTCTGGTTTCATTCGCTTGGCAAGTATCAATCGAAGCTGTCGTCTTCTCAGCGCACCTTCAAATTGCTCGATTTCCTCTGGAGATTCTGGAACCACTTGAGGAACTTCAATTGGTTTTCCATTTTGATCCACTGCCACGAAAGTAAAATAAGCACGATGGGTCATCACCTTTTTACTTGCAGGAATGTCCTCTGCGGTGACTTCAATGAAAACTTCCATGGATGAATTAAAAGAACGCGTTACCTGGGAAGTCAAGGTTACCACATTCCCTAAGGCTATCGGTTGCCTGAAAGAAATATTATCTGCTGATGCAGTAACTACGATTCGATTAGAATGCTTTTGTGCTGCAATCGCAGCTACTATATCCAACCAATGCATCAATTTGCCTCCCATTAGGTTGTTGAGTGTATTGGTATCGTTAGGAAGGACCATTTCGGTCATGATCGTCGAAGATTCTTTTGCGAATTTCTTCTTAGCCATAGGTGTATTATGTTTTCAACAAAATTAGAAATTAAATTTTGATCGAAGAGCGAATCGGGGCCTATTCAAAATAAAATTTGGGTTATCGGTTGTGGGTTTGACTGTGCCTGAATTTGGTTGTCGGTTGTGGGTCGCGTTGTTTACAATCTTCTAAGGGGAGAGTTGTATGTCATCGGTCACCTAGCATCCCACATCCGACATCTAGCACCCGACATCTAACATCCTACATCCGACACCCGACATCGGTCATCCCACATCTAGCACCCGACATCCCACACCCGACATCGGTCATCCAACATCCCTCAATTCCATCCATCTTTACCTAAAAGCGGAACGAAGGAAAATCCATCAAAATCTTCTCTGGCCACTTCTGTGGATGATTTTTTAACCATGCGAACCATTGATTGGCGTTTTTTGTCGCCCACAGGAATAACCAGTATTCCACCAACTTTCAACTGCTCGATCAAAGCCTCCGGAACTACAGGAGCTCCTGCTGTGACAACAATCTTATCATAAGGGGCGTAAGCTGGAATTCCACCCGTGCCATCTCCATAAAAAAGATGAAATTCAATTCCCAATCGTTTTAAAAATCGCTTTGTTCCTTCGTATAGTTTACGCTGATATTCAATACTATATACATCAGCCCCAAGTAGGTGCAGGATGCTGCCCTGATAGCCAGAACCAGTTCCAATTTCCAGGATTTTATCACCTTCCTTTACATCCAGAAGCTCCGTTTGAAAAGCGACTGTATAAGGCTGAGAAATGGTTTGACCCTCTCCAATAGGGAACGCTTTGTCTTCGTATGCGTGTGAAATTAAAGCCGAATCGAAGAAAAAATGTCTGGGCAAAGTATTGATAGCGTGAAGGACACGCTCACTTTTGATTCCTTTTTCCCTAAGTAATGCGAGAAGCACTTTTCGTTTTCCTTTGTGGAGGTAGGTATCTTCTAATTTTAGCAGCGGCATGGAACAATTTTAATAGGCGGTCGAAGATAGAAGAATATTTGGCTTAATTTGAACTCCCATCGGGCATTTTTGCTTATAAGTGAATACTTTGAAATTAGAAATCAGCATGTTTACAGGAATAATTGAAGCAGCAGGAGTGGTCTCAAAGATCACTAGGGAAGGCACAAACGTACATTTTGATCTTGACTCAGATCTAGCCAGTGAGTTAAAGACCGATCAATCACTTGCCCATGATGGAGTTTGCTTGACGGTGGTACAAACTAGTCCAAAATCTTATCGCATCACTGCCATTAATGAGACAATCTCTAAAACCAATCTTATGGAATGGAATGTGGGCAAATCAGTGAATCTTGAGCGCAGCATGCCTGCAAATGGTAGGTTTGATGGACATGTCGTACAAGGACACGTGGATCAGACAGGAAAAGTAAAAACAGTTACTGATGAAGGTGGATCTTGGCTATTTGATCTAGAGTTCGATTCTCAATACGGAAATATTACTGTAGAAAAAGGATCAATCACTATTAATGGGACTAGCTTAACTTGTTTTAATTCTGGACCGGGAAGGTTTTCGGTAGCAATAATTCCTTACACCTATGAGCATACTAATTTCCACCAATTAAAAGCAGGTGATCTCGTCAATCTTGAGTTTGATATTCTCGGAAAGTATATCCAGCGGATAATCCATGGATACGAGTTGCCATAATCCGTACGCTGTGTGAATGTTGACTTGTCAATTTAAATTCATAATTGGCTTTTGACTTCCAAAATCAATACTCAAACCTTCTAATTAAGGTATTATTCTTTTAGTAATCCTTTGAGAATAGAATACTCATCAATATGTGTTTCCGCAATGGCATCGGTAGAGCGATGAAAGCGAATAATATATGGTAAACACTAGCATTTCCGATACTTCGCACATCGGTGTTCTAGCCAGATAAGCAAAGAAAAAGAGGTCACTGGTTTCATTGCGGATAACCAACTTGATTGATAATACCAATTACTCAGGAAACTGCTTCATAAATAAGAAATAATAGGGCTGAAGTATATGGTGGAGGAAGATTTTTTCCTTGTTATCAGGAAATTCCTTCCGGTACGATTCATCAGGTTGTAAGATTATAAATGTACCTGTTCTTGAATAGTGATTACTTGCGACAAAAGGTTGGGATTCAAATTCGGGAATGGTCTTTCAAACTTGCTTTCCTACCATTTTACCCAGATACTTTTCAAAGTTGGTTTGAGACTTTTTAGTTGGTTTATCTAGTTTATTGTAGATTTTTTTGAAGACAATGTTTTTGGGAAATTTCTGCTTTTTAATAAAGTAAGAGGTATCTGAGAACGGGTTGGTCTCACTAAAGTCATTTACCGTTTGGATCGAAAAAGGTACTTCAGAAACCCAATCAACGGCGTTCACCATGTTAAAAGCCCAATCGCCCATAGTTCGATTTTCATAATCGTAGGCAAAAAATAGATTTCCGGGTTTAGGAGCAGCGGAGGTGTAGGTTTTGATTCGGAGCTTTTCACCCTAAGCATTCGCCTCGTTCATCTTCATTAGCATAGCCGCTACCAAATAAGAGATGGCACCACCTTGACTGTGGCCAGTAACGATAAAATCTCGGAAGCCCCTTTCAGTCAATTCGGTCATTATAGGTAATAATGACTCCGCCAAAGCTCCTGTGGAAAGCGTCCAGCCTACATGGACAAAGGCTTTTGGATCTTTTGAAAAACTGTAGTCAAACATGTAATCGGTTTGGAACTTCATTTTGCCCTGAGTAGGAATCATTGCTGAGTAAAAATTTACCAACCAAGAAGTAGGGTTTGGTACTGTCCCTCTGATGGAGAATACTGCAATCTTTTCAGACTCATTTACCCAGAGATGCCATTTATTTTCTAAGCCTACCGTGGGCGACTCTGATTCTACTCTAAGCGTTGTTGGCTTTGGGATTCCTTTCGAGAAGACAGTGTCAGTGATGCTGTGGGCGTAGACTCCTAAGATTTCTTTGTATTCATTTGGTTCAAATTTTGGTTTAAGCTGCCCAAAAGAATTGCCTGCTAAGAAAAGGAAGGCGATAAGGATAAGTATGCTTTGTTTCATCTTATAATCAATCTGATTATCTGCAATGATGTCAGTGACCTCTTTTTCTTTGCTTATCTGGGAGGAATACCCGCCAAGGCGAGGCAGGCCCGCCACGGGGAGGCAAGTCGATGACGTTCCGATAACCATGGAAAGAAGTACCAGCTATCCTAGTGTTTATCATATCTTAAGTCGCTTTTTGCCTTTTACTGTTTCGATTGCGGATATACATACTAATCAAAAAACAAAAATCACAATCTACAACAAGTCGCTTTCTATAAATTTTGAGTGATTTAGTTCATAGAGAGGGCTTTCTTCCCTGCACTCTTTACCAATCTGAAACCTACATTCGATGTGCCACTATCAAAAGACTGTCCCTGACGGGCAGAAGGGCGATAATTCACACAATAATTAGCGGCGCAGAGGTAAGATCCACCTTTAATTACACGCTCCTTAGCATAAGGATTGTCAGGATTATAGCAAGGATTCATGCCGGCATCGAGCTTGGGAGCTTGACCTGCAAGTCGGGCATATTTCAGGGCATCGTACCAATCGTCCGTTAGTTCCCATACATTTCCGATCATATCATACAATCCAAAACTGTTTGGAGCGAAAGATTTCACTGGAGAAGTTCCATCGAAGCCATCCATTTCAAGATTTTCATTCGGAAAATTCCCCTGAAATGTATTCGCAAGATAGTGCCCATTAGGAGTAAGCTCATCACCCCAAGCGAATCGCTTTCCTTTTGCTCCGCCACGCGCGGCAAACTCCCATTCTATTTCTGTGGGAAGTCGTTTTCCTGCCCAATCCGCATAAGCTTTGGCATCGTCATAGGAAATATGGACCACGGGATGATTTTCTTTTCCTTCAATTGTACTTTCAGGTCCGTCTGGATGTCTCCAATTAGCTCCTTCGACCCAACTCCACCAAAGTGAGATATCTTGTGTTGGGACCTCATAAGGAGGAGGAGTGAAAACCATCGATCCAGCTACCAAGACGGATTCATCTGGTTTTGGAGTTCCTGGAGGCAATTGCTGCTTCAAAAGATCCCACTCAGGCTTCACTTCGGCGAGCGTGACATAACCCGTCTCTTCAGCAAATTTGGTATACTCGGCATTGGTGACTTCATGTATATCCATCCAGAAACCCTGCACTCCTAATTCCACAGCGGGTTTTTCTGCAGGATAGGCATCCATTTCGTTGGTTCCCATCACAAATTCTCCGCCGGGAATCCAGGTCATTCCTGATTCTTTTTCTGTGGGTTCCTCTTGGGCAGATATGATCATCTTCCCTTCATCCAAGGATTCTGATTTTGGTTTTGAATCGCAGGAAATGATTGCTGAGCTCAAAAAAAGAAATGCAAAAAACGAATTTGATTTAGTCATAGTTTGGTACTTGTTTTTCTAAAAGTAAGGCATTCTCCCAAATTTCGGAATTTGAATGGCTTTAGTCTTGTAGAAATCGGATGATTTTGGGCAAAAAAACAGTTCTGAATTGTGGCTCTCAAAAGGGAGGCAAAAGATTAAACACGATAACCTTCATCCGAAGTAGGAAAATACCTGCCTTGATCTTTGGGTTTGTTTTAATTGGCCATTGAATCTTGAGGAGCGATAACGATCAAGCATAATTTTTTTTTGTATTTTTCTCAGATTAAGAAATTAGATGAAAATCGATGAATAATTTTGTTTTTTGACTTTCAAACGAATTTTATAAGGAAATAGTGGGGGTATAACTAAAAGACAAAATATTTTTCTGAAAAGCGATATCGGAAAAATGCTATTTTAGTCTAAAATGTAAGTGTCTAGAAATTAAATATTTGGATATGTGAAAAAGAAGTTCTAAAATCACTCATCAAATTAATATTTAACAATTAAAATCATGGAAAAATTATCAAATTACTAGATGGGGAATCTGGTTGGTAGTAATGAATATTGCACTACGACCGAGTTTTTCGCAGATCAAATGAACTATATTTTGATGCTTTGCAAACAAACTGTACTCAATATTTTTTTAAATTTTATATCAATCTTCAGGAAAGAATCCTGCAGTTTTCTACCCACTTAAAACTATGTACCTATTAATTCTCGTTATAGTGTCATTTCTTCAAACTCTTAATTTAGAAGGCAAATGGAAATTATCTGAATTTGATGCATTTGATGTTGTTTTAACAAGTCAAATGTTTACTTCTGCAACTGATGAAAAACAGACCAAAATGATCGAATCAATGAATTTTATTTTAGAAAACACTTTTTATCATTTCAAAGGTGATTCGATAAATTATACTAATGCAGGAGGAGATAATCAATTGAGTCATCTAAAAGGTAAATTTTTAGTAAAATCAGATACCTTAGTTATTTTTCAATCAGACAAAGTAAATGCTTTGAAATTTTTTATTACTTCTTATAAAGAGGAAACTTTTAAAATGAAAGTAGTATATCGAGATGGATCTTTAGGACCTTCTGTGATGACATTTATTAAAGAAAAATAGTGTCTGGCATGGAGAGTTATTTTAGTCTTTATTTTATCCTTTGGGTAATTGTGGATATCCAAAAAGATTAATCACGATAAGCCTCATCTGAAGATTCCTGCCTTGATCATTGAGTTCGTCCATTGTCCATTGAGCCTTTAGAATTTTCAATTTTCAAGTGGCTCCTGCCTTAATTATTTCTTCTTTAGTCTTTTCATTCTCCGCCTCAGTTTGTGCCTGTCTGTCAGTCCAGGCAGCCTTGAACCTTGCTAAATTTCCTTTGAGGTTGAAACAAAAAAAACGGCCTAAGCCGCTTTCATTATCCTTCTGCAGCTGCCGCAGCAGAATGAAGTTTTCCAAGTTCCTGATCGATCGTCCAAAGTCCAATGCCAGCTTCACCGATGATTTCAAATAGCTCCAATGCCCTTCTCGACATGGTTTCTTCTTCGCGCTGCTCAGTCACATACCATTGCATAAAGCTCAAGGTTTCAAAGTCTTTTGCAGAAAATGCATGATCGACAATATTGTTGATTGATTTGGTCACTTTAATTTCGAACTGAAGGATCAATTCGAAAATTTCTCGGAGAGAATTGAAATTATGTCTGATTCCAGTGATTTCAGGTTGAATAGTATGTCCTCCAGCCTCGTTGATGTACAGAAAGATCTTCATCATATTCATCCGCTCTTCATCTGAATGGGTGTAAGAGTGTCTTGAAGCGTTCTCATAACCCATCATGTGATACCAAGACCTCATTGATAGATAATACGCGGATGATTTGCCCTGTATTTCTACCTGCTGATTGAATAATTTCTCGGTACCCTCTAAAAATGAACGACGTAGCATTACGATTTCCTGCTGTTTGGTGATCCTTTTATTTAAGTGGATAAACTAGATAAAAAGCCTTTGAGTCCTTTAAACGACTTATCTTATTTAGTTTTCATTAACTTAATTAAGTTCTTACCGCGAAAGTGGCGATGGAAATACTGCCAAACTTTCCTCGCCATTTTCAGCCACCGATTGCACAGCAAAGAAATAATTGTCCTTGGAGTAAGGAAGCGTCAAGGTAGTTTCAGTAGTGAAAAACTTACGCTCCCACATTGGAGATGAAGTCTCCCGCATCAATACGTAATAGCCTTTCACCTTCCCGATTTTTGGGGCCTTCCAAAGTAAAATCGATTTATTGGTCAAGCCTCTGACATCGATCTGTACTTCCTCAGGAACTCCTGCAGAATTTGCCAACGAACTTAAGGAAGCCAGATTCACAGCTGAAACCTTTCTCAAATATTCAAAATCCATAAACTCGGGTAAGTCGCCGTATTGAATGCCATTCTCCATTCGGACATCTTCGTGTTGATGGTAGAAGTTCTCATTCATTTCAGACATCCGAACAGCGGTAAAGCCATTTCTGGCAAAAGCAGTTTGATCGCCGCCTCTTAAGTATCGGTCAGCTCTGTAAATCAATTTCACTTCAAACTGATCCACATAGCGCTCGCCCACTTCTTTGATATAACGTGCTAATTGCCTGGATTTGCTGTCATTTTCAGCACTGGTGTAGGCACGAGCTCTTGACATTTGCGCTGTCTCGAAAGCTGGAATGGTCTCCGAGAATACACGCATTTTGAGATTATCAGAGATTAATGTTTCGGATGAATTACTGTTTCCCATGATGTCATTATTCAAAACTCCGGCGATATTCCAGCCCATTTCTTTGGCTTTGTCTGCCAAGTAAGTAGCACCTTTTAGTCCTTCTTCTTCACCTGTAAATGCTACAAAAAGTATCGTAGCAGAAAACTCTTTTTTGGCCAGAATGCGTGCAAGTTCGATTACAGCGGCTGTTCCCGAGCCATTATCATTGGCTCCCGGAGCGATACCGTCTGCATCCATTATGTCTTTATTTCTGGAATCCATATGACCGGAAATCACAAAAATTCGATCATCGTTTGGATTGGTGCCTTTCAAAGTAGCAATCACATTGGCAGCTGGTGAATCTTTGAGAATTCGTCTTGCATCTGCCGGAATGGTAAAGTTTTCGATTTCGGCAGTCATCCTGCCTCCGGATTGCTTCGCAAATTCATTAAATTTTTTCAGCACATAATTCTGAGCTGCCGGCATTCCATTTTTTGCATCGGTATTTAAAGTGTGACGCGAAGTGAATGCAGCGAGCGTGCGAACGTAGTTTTCTAAGGAATCAGAAGAGACTTCCAATACCAGCTTTTCAAGTTCTGGATTTCTATGTGTAATAGTTTGGGAGAAAAGCGGCAAAGAAGCTACTGCAAGGAGAAGAGTAAGTAATTTTTTATACATCGTTGGGTATGATTTATTCGATTGGGTTAAATTTATCGGATATACTTATAAGCGTGATCAAATTTTACATGAACAACATTCAAAAACCCAAAGAAGGTGAATACCCCAATTATTTTAATAAATACCTCGCACTAAATTCTGACCAACCCTACGAAGTTCAGATTCAGACGCAAATTGAATCATGCTCTAGCTTTTTTGAAGCAAAGGGAAAAGCTTGGGCAGACAAAGCTTATGCAGCAGGTAAATGGACCCCGAAAGAAGTATTGGGCCATGTGATTGATACAGAGCGAATCTTTACTTTCAGAGCGCTTTGTTTTGCAAGAGGTGAGACATCTCCATTGCCGGGGTTTGACCAAGATCCATACGTGCTGAATGCTCAATTCGGGCAGGTCGCTATTCAGGATTTATTGGAAGATTTTAAAAATCAGCGGCAGGCGCTTCTCTCGCTGATCAAAACTCTTCCCGAGGAATCAATGACTAACTTAGGCTTGGCAAGCGGAAAGCCAAATTCTCCAAGAGCACTTTTTTGGATGATAGCCGGCCATTTTGAACATCATATAATAATTCTTAAAGAACGCTACTAAAATGAAAATTGCAATAGTTACGGTGGATGCCTTTTCTGCTACACCTTTTTCAGGAAATCCAGCGGGAGTATGCTTGCTGGAGAATTCACTTTCCAAATCACAGATGCAAGCCATTGCCATGGAAATGAACCTCTCAGAGACGGCATTTGTGGAGCGCACTGAAACTCCGGGAGTATTCGGCCTCCGTTGGTTTACGCCAACTTTAGAGATAGATCTTTGCGGTCATGCCACATTAGCTTCCTCATTTTGGATGTTTGAGTCGGGTTGGGCTTCGGCCGATCAAACCATTCGATTTCAAACCTTGAGTGGGGAATTACGCGTAAAAAAAGAGCAAGACTTTCTTGAAATGAATTTCCCTTTAATTCCTACTCATGAAGATTCCCATCCGTTCTTTAAGGACAGGTTTATGGATAAGAAGATTGTTCATTCTGCACAGTTGAGGAAGAATTGGATCTTTGAACTTGAAACTGCTGAAGAAGTAGAAAGCTTAGTTCCTGATTTTGATTTGATCGCAAAGCACAGTGAGGAAGGGATTCTTGTCACAGCACCCGGAAAGAATTCTTTTGATATTTACAGTAGGTTTTTTGGGCCAAATGTAGGAGTGCCTGAAGATCCTGTCACTGGTTTTGCACATTGCGCACTGATGGACTATTGGCATAGAAAGACCGGAAAATCGAAATTGAAAGCCTATCAAGCCAGTAAAAGAGGTGGGGAGCTCTACTTAGCGAAGTATGATGATCGAGTGATTATTAAAGGAAAAGCCGTAAAAGTCTTAGAAGGAGTTCTAGAATTCTAGAGGAAAATGGAAAAAACTGTTCATAAAAAAAGAAGGCACATAAAAGCCGTATTTAAATCTTTTACGGATTATTGGTTGACCGATGGCAGCTTTGGAATTCTTTTATTTATTTTGATTTTCACGGTTTTTATTCTACCCATTCTTATCGAATACGGGCATGTTCATTTCATTTTTGTCAATGCCGTTTTTTTGTTTTTATTCTTTACGGGGATCTGGTCTTCCAAAAACAATACTTTGATTTTAACCACTTCTGCATTGTTTTTTACGCAGCTCGTACTTCGTATTCTTCGTTTTTCGGATTTGGATTTTGAGTTTTACCTCTTGGAACGAATCGTCGGAATTCTAAATATGATGGTATTTATATTGTTGAATATCAAACTATTATTCCGTGACTCTGAAATCAATATTTATCGTGTCATCGGAGCTATAAATGTTTATTTGCTGGTAGCGATCCTAGGAGCGTTCGTATTTGAAATTATTCATCTAATGACCGGTTCGAGTATTTCGGGAAGTACCAGTTTAGCAGGTTTAGATGAAGATTATGCCTATTATATTTATTTCAGTTTGGTTTCCTTGACCACAGTTGGCTTTGGGGATTTGTACCCCGTTCAAATTATGGCAAAGATGCTATCTGTATTTCTGTCCACCATTGGAATTCTTTATCCTGCAATAGTGATCGCGAGACTGGTCAGCGGGAATCAAAAGGGAAATACCCAATGAGGCCATTGGTGTAATATTTATTTCAGAATGAATTTCATCCTATAGATTGGACTCATCAAAAGAACAATGCTATGAAAAGAATCTACTTACTATTTGCAGCTATCCTATTTTCTCTAACCTTAGTTCAAGGACAGATTGAGCGGAAAATTGGAGTTGAGTCAACAGTTATTACCACTCATGAGACGACTATAAAAGGTAAAAAAGTACCTTATCGGGCTACAGCAGGTACTCAACCGGTTTGGGATGAAAAAGGCGAACCAATGGCATCGCTTTTCTATACCTATTATGAGCGAACAGATAGTAGTGATAAGACCAATCGACCATTGGTAATCTCCTTCAATGGTGGACCTGGATCTGCTTCGATCTGGATGCATTTGGCTTATACAGGTCCAGTAGTTCTGAGAATCGACGACGAAGGCTACCCTGTCCAGCCTTATGGCACCAAATCAAATCCGCATTCAATTCTTGATGTGGCAGACATTGTCTACATCGATCCAGTAAATACGGGTTATTCTAGAATTACCAATCCTGAAACTCCGAGAACGACATTCTTCGGAATCAATCCGGATATTAAATACCTCGCTGACTGGGTAAATACCTTCGTGACTCGTCAGAATAGATGGACCTCGCCAAAGTATTTGATAGGAGAGAGTTATGGTACAACGCGTGTCGCTGGTTTAGTTTCTCAGCTTCAGAATGCACACTGGATGTATTTCAATGGGGTAATACTAGTATCGCCTACAGATATGGGAATCGAGCGGGAAGGGCCGGTGAAAATGGCAAACTACCTTCCGTACTTTACGGCTACAGCTTGGTACCATAAGCAATTGCCGGCTGATCTTCAACGTAAGGATTTGGATGTTATTTTGCCTGAGGCGGAGGCTTTTGCCATGAATGAACTGCTCCCCGCAATGGTGAAAGGTGGAAGTCTTTCAGATGCTGAACGGGATGCTGTAGCAGCTAAAATGGCTCGCTATGCAGGTATCAGCAAAGAAGCAGTGCTGTCTTATAATTTGATGGTTCCGACCAGTTTCTTTTGGAAAGAGTTGCTTCGCAAAGACGGATTGACGGTGGGTCGATTGGATAGTAGGTACCGTGGAATAGATCGAATGGACGCAGGTGATCGCTATGATTTTGATCCGGCTTTGACTTCATGGAATCATGCCTTTGCGCCAGCATTTAATAGTTATGCTAAAAATGTCTTGAATTATCAGACAGATTTGACTTACAATCTTTTTGGACCAGTTTCTCCTTGGGATCGCTCTGATGAGACTACCGGCTATGATTTGGGTACTGCGATGCGACAAAATCCCTATCTGAATGTCATGATTCAATCTGGCTATTTTGATGGAGGTACGGATTATTTCAATGCAAAATATAGCCTTCGTCATATCGACCCAACTGGAAAAATGAAGGATAGAACGTTCTTCAAAGGCTATCGAAGCGGTCACATGATGTATCTGCGTGCTGAGGATTTAGCTTCTTCCAATGAGGATATTCGACAGTTTATCGAGAATTCTACAGTTGCTCCGGGAATACCGGCCAAGTATTGAATGAGAAGCAAGATTTTAGTAGCAAGAATCAAGATATTAGAATCAAGAAACTCAGAGAGTTTAGAACGAAGAATCAAGAGCGGAGAGCCAAGAGAATAGAATTAATTGCCATTTCCCAATTCTAAAGTCCTGAGAGATCCGTTTGACTAACCCTGAAATACCTACTGTGGAGTAGGTTTAACTTTCCCAAAACCCCCGTTAAAGCTTGCTTTATCGGGGCTTATTGTGGTAAAAGGTAAATAGCACTTAATTGGGGTCAGTTTTTTAGGCTTTCAAGAATTGTGCTTTGAAACTTTCAAAATCTTTTATTTCTGGATTCCCAAGGTATTCACCTAGCGTTTGATATACATCCTTTGGCTTTTTTCCTGAATCCCGCATAGATTTGATTGAGGTGGATCCATCTGATTTGGAGAGTTTTTTCTTTTTTGGGCCTTTTAGAATCTGATGATATAAAAATGTAGTCTCTAGGAATTGAGGCTTTGATAACTTTTCTGCCAATGCAAGCTGAGCCAAAGAGGAACTGTACAAATCCTGTCCTCTGACGATCAAATCGACACCAAAATGCAAATCATCAATCAAAGAAGTAAGTTGATAAGCTGGTTGCTGATCTTTCTTTCTTAAAACAGAAAATGCCACATCAGTAGGTAATATCAGTGAGGAATCTAACTGGCTTGGATAGGATTTTAGACTTACAAAGTCAGTTTCCAAAGCATTGAATCGCCAAGTGACTTCCTTTCGATCCAAGGGTATTCGACGATCTTGGCAATGGCCTAAATAGTAACCGCTGGAATCCATTTCTTGGATTTTTTTGCGAGAGCAATCACAGGCAAAAACAAGCCTTTTTTCGCTCAATTCCTCAAGTGCTGCCCGATACTGTTCCATTCGATGAATTTGAGACCATTCGCTCTCAAATTCCTTAACATTTTTGGGCCCTAGTTCATAGCTTAGTTCCATGAAATCCAACGTATCAAATATATCTTGTGTGTATTCTTCCCGAAAGCGGTCCTGATCTAGGTCATCGATCCGAAGCAGGATTTCTGCTCCATGTTTTTCAGCTAGAACTTTGGTCACCAAAAAGGAATACAAATTTCCAAGATGAAGAAATCCACTTGGTGTGGGGGCAAAACGAGTGAGTTTAAAATTCATTCCTCGAAAATAGGTAGATTATGCCTCCTAATTCATCGGAATCATGGCGGAAAACTGATATCCTTTGATTTAATGGATAGAAGACCAACCAAGTTAAGTCAGGGACTGCCACGGCGAGGCAGGCCCGCCGAGTCGAGGCAAGCCCGCCGAGTCGAGGCAAGCAGATGACGGATGACCGAAGTGGCTATTTTCGTCCAAGTTTATCAAATTCGATCGTGTATTGTCCTTTTTTGCCATAAGAATGGATATACATTAAAGCAACTAGTAGCACTATGAAAAAGCACTACCTTTTTTTATTTTCCCTGATTGCTTTCGCATGCAGAAAGCAATCAAATCAATTAACCGGGTCCGAACTGATCCAAAAATCCATTGAATTTCATGATCCCAATCAGGTTTGGTCTAAGCTCAAGTCGACATTCAAATTTACTGACAGTTTGCCCGCTCCCCGAGAATCCAGATCCTATTCTGTCAGCTTGGAGAATAATTTATCCAAAATGGTCTTCCGAAATCAATCCTTAACTTATATCGTTTGGCATAACTCGGTTCAAGTGTTCAATGGAGAAATAGAAAATGAGCGCGCTATCCGGATGCGGGATTATTATACTTACCTCTGGGGACTTCCCATGAAGTTGAATGATCCGGGAACTCAAGTCGATCAAGAAGTAGGCAAAGAAGAATTGAACGGTAAAAGTTATTTGGTAGCTCGGGTGCCTTACGAAAAAGACATTTGGTATTTCTACATCGATCCGAATACCTTCCAAATGGAAGCCTATAAATTCTACCAAGACGAACCTAATCAGAAGGGCGAGATAAGCTACTTGGCCGGTTTGAGTGAGTTTAGAGGGTTAAAGATCCCTGCAAATCGATCTTGGTATCGAACAGAAAATGATGAGTTTCTTGGAACAGATCAATTGCGTGGAGTTGAATAATCCAATAGCATGCAGTAAACCCGCTTAAGGTTCTTTAACTGACAATATTTTCTTTGGAAGTCGAAACCCTATATTTTTCGGGCAGATGAAAAAATGGGTTCTGGGATTCTTCTTTTTGCTGTATGCCAGTCTGGCTTTCGGTCAATTATCTTACTCAGGAAATGTGCTGGATGCTTCGGATAAGAAGTATTTGGAAGGAGTTTTTGTCGATGTGATCGGTTCGTCGGAAAATGACTCGACTAACTCCAGAGGCTATTTTAACTTAAAAGCTCGACCAGGAGACAGCTTAAGGATCAGTTTCCCAGGATTTTTAGATCATAAGATTTTGCTCAGCTCTGATCGTTACCTACAAATTCAGATTCAAGATCGGGCAAGATTTCTCCCAACATTTGAGGTAAAGTCCGAGCCTTATACCTTTCGGTTCAAAGACGGGAAACTTACCGTCATTGACCCAAATGAGGTGAAAGAGAAATCTAGAAAAGGCCAAGTCACTGCGGGTCCTTCGGGTTCTCCAAATGGTGGATTTGCAGTTTATGGAGCAATCTCTTACTTTACCAAAAAGGCCAGATTAGCTCGTGAATATGAAAAAAAGCAAGTGTGGGATAGCCGAAGAGCCGGCTATTATGCGATTATTGAATCAGATTCAGTTCGCAAGAACTTGATGATCAAATACCAGCTAGTTCGTGCTCAATGGGATAAGTTAGTGATTCGGTACAATGAAGGAAATGCCAATCATGAGTTTTTAGATTGGCCAAAAGACCGCGTGTATGCCCACTTCAATTCTTTCCTTGTGAGAGAAAAAGATTGGATTTATTAAGATTTCCGTTTGAAAGACCAAGTCACATAGAATCTGGCCACTTCTTCACCAGAAGGACTTCTTCCACTTGAGATCATCATCAATTGTCCGGTTGCATCGATTTCCATGCGCTCGATTAGTTCGAATAATTCGATTCCCTGATTACAAGTGAAGGTGATTTTCTCATTTGCTTTCTTAAAATATTCTGCTCGAAAATCGACCACAAGCATGGAGAATTTCCCTCTACCGGCTAGGGCCAACTGACAAAGTGCTCCGGTGCTGAGTTCGGCAGCTCCTGCCATGGCAGCAAAATAAATAGACTTAAAAGGATTTTGGGAGCGCCAGAAATAGGGGATTGTGACTTCACATTTTTCGCTTGAAAGTGTCTTGATTCGTAATCTCCAAAAAATGGCTGAAGGAAGTTTGGCTAGCATGGCAAACCAAAAAACCATTGGGTTACACATTTTATTTTGATAGTCAATCGCCTTTGCATTCAGGGTAATTTGATTTTGGGTAGTTTCCATGGCTTTATTTTTGAAACTAAAAATAAAGAAAAAATGGTTCTGGTATTCTATTTGAACGCTTGAAAAAAATATTATTACCATGAAAAAGATTATCACTTTTCTAGCATTAGGACTAATGCTCTATGCCTGCTCTAAAGTTCCGTTAACTGGAAGACTTAGGGTCGATACTGTTTCTGATACGGAGATCATGCCCTTGGTCAATAAACAATACACACAAGTGCTGACCGAAGAAAAAGTAGTCACCAACACTGTTCAGGGACAAGCTGTAGTGAGGGTGGGCAAGCGAATGGCTGCCGCGGTGGAGAAATTTTTGATTCAAGAAGGCTATCCTAAAATTACACAGTCCTTTGATTGGCAATTCAATTTGATTCAAAGTGAGCAAGTCAATGCTTGGTGTATGCCAGGAGGAAAAGTAGCTTTTTATACGGGAATTATGCCCATTACCCAAGATGATACCGGAATAGCCGTGGTGATGGGGCATGAGATTGCCCATGCGGTCGCAGCACATTCCAGAGAGCGAATGTCAAATGGATTGCTTGCTAATTTTGGAATTAGTGTACTGTCCTCCGCAATTGGTCAAAATCCTACCTTGACACAATCAATCTTTGTGCAATCCATTGGTTTGGGAAGTGAGTTGGGAATGCTTAGTTTCTCTAGAAAACATGAATTAGAGGCGGATGAGTTAGGACTTACTTTTATGGCTATTGCAGGATATGATCCTCGACAGGCGCCCATTTTTTGGGAAAGAATGTCTGCAAATGCAGGCGCAGCTCCCCCTGAGTTTTTATCCACTCACCCAGGACCCGACTCTAGAATTCAGAAATTGAACCAGCAAATGCCGAAGGCGATGAAGTATTATGAGGCGGCTAAGTAGGAAGGCAGTAGAATCAAGAGACTAAAGCCAGAATTCAAGAAAACAGTATCAAGTAGCTAGAAAGCAACTCAAAAAGAAAGTGTTTAGTACCATATAAGAAAGACAAAGCAGTATGTATTGATAGTCAGTAGTTTATTTGGTATTCATCACAGGGTTTGATTTGAAATCATAAAAAAAGTCCGAAGGATTACCTTCGGACTTTTTCGTTCTTGTCATTTTTGAGTCAGGTGATTAAATCATTCAATTTCCTCAAAATCTCTTTTCAGAAAGCTAGTGATTCCCATCTCTTGGATCTAGGATCGAACTTCTTGGCTCTTGATATTCAAATCTCAATAGTAGCATCTTGGTTTTCAAATCTTGATTCTAAGATCTAAACACTAATTTTTACTGATTAAATCCTCTCAATTTCACCTGAGTGAGCTTTCGCTTGGTATCTAGCGGGAAATCGCCACGCATCATCCAGTCGTAATAGCCGGGCTCTTCTTTAAGTACTTGAGGAATGGTTTTTCCTTTTTGCTTTCCAAAATTGAAGACCTCTTCGCCTTTGTCATTGAAGACAAACCGACCTGCCAAGTCAACCATTTTTTCATTAAGCAAGTCATGGAGTTTTTTCATGTCATTTTCAAAGACGCCCAACTTATTTCCCTGCAGATCTTCCATTTCCTCACCGAGGTATCGTTCTATTTGAGAGGTGAATACATCCATTGTTGCCAAGGTGTCGGCCTCAGCGCTGTGTGCATTTTTGAGATCTTTTCCGCAGTAGAATTTGTAGGCTGCTGTCAAATTCCGCTTTTCCATCATGTGGAAGATTTTTTGGGAGTCCAGTAGATTTCGCTTATCCAGATCAAATTCGATTCCTGATCTTAGAAATTCCTCCACTAGAAGTGGAATGTCATATTTTAAGACGTTGAATCCTGAAAGATCCGAATGGCCGATAAAGTTGAAGATCTCTCTGGACAGGTCCTTGAACGTGGGTTTGCCTTTAACGTCTTTGTCATAAATCCCATGAATCAAGGAAACCTCTAAGGGGATAGGAACGGTAGGATTTACTTGTCTGGTATAGACCTCTTGCTTGCCATCAGGATGGAGCTTCACAATCGAAATCTCTACGATCCGATCGGTGGAAATATTTATCCCGGTAGCTTCCAGGTCAAAAAATGCAATGGGGTTTTTTAGATGTAATTTCATAGTTAGTTGAATTTCGCTTTGATCCCTTCGAGGTCCATGTTGTCATAGTTGCCCGAACTCATCAGAAGCAGGTTGGAATTGGAATAATTCAGTGATAGAAGGTAATTCTTTAATGCTGAGCTATCGGTAAATAATTTTAAATCGGAACGCTTGAATCCTTCTCTTAGGGTTGCCTCGTCCATTAACTCAAGTTTTTTTAATGCGACTGCATGTGGATCCAAATAGACAATGGCAAGATCTGCCGCGGCCATTGTATTTGCATAATTTGGTAAGAAAGCCTTGTTGAGGGAGGAATAAGTGTGTAATTCCTGTACGGCAACCAGTTGTCTTTGCGGAAATTGTGTCTTTACCGCTTGGACTGTTGCTTGCAGCTTAGAGGGGGCGTGTGCAAAGTCTCGGTAAATGGTGCTGGACCCGGTATCGAGAATTACTTCCTGCCGTTTTGCAGCTCCTTTGAATGATTGGATACTTTTATAAAAAGCCTCATGATTCACACCTAATGACTTGCAGATATTCATTGCTCCCTGAAGATTTTGGAGGTTATGTTCCCCAAAAATATGGATAGGAATTAGTCCGGAATCAGTTTTGAGGAATGTTTTTCCAGATTTGATCAGTGATGGATGTGCAGTGTAAGGAGTTTTCTTTCCTTCGATTTGGACATGTTCAGCGGCAGTTTTTACCAGTGGATCAGCAGCGCAATAAATCAATTCTCCAGCGGACGGTGTCATCTCCATAAACTGGCTAAATAGCGCTTCATACCCTTCAAAATCAGGGAAAACATTGTAATGATCCCAAGCGATTCCACTGACCAATGCGATATCATGCATGTAATGGAAGAATTTTGACCTTCGATCCAGCGGTGAAGTCAAGTATTCATCCCCTTCAATAATGATGATGGGAGCATCTGATAATCTCACCATCAAATCAAACCCTTCGATCTGCGCTCCAACCAAGTAATCAAAATCAACTTTTTGATCTTGCAATACATGAAGAATAATGGAGGTGATGGAGGTCTTTCCATGGGAACCGCCGATGACGACTCTTTTTTTGTCCTGACTTTTATTAAAAATAAATTCAGGAAAAGAATAAACTGGAATTCCCAATTCCTGAGCCTTTTGGAGCTCGGGATTATCAATCCGGGCATGCATCCCAAGAATGATCCCATCCAAATTTTTGGTGATTTTCTCAGGAAACCATCCGTATGCCTCAGGTAAGATTCCTGCTTTTTCAAGCCGAGTTCGCGAAGGCTCATAGATCTCATCATCAGACCCTGTGACTTGGTAGCCTTTTTGGACCAAGGCCAAGGCTAAATTGTGCATGACAGCTCCGCCGATAGCGATGAAGTGATAGTTACTCATGTGGTCTAGGTCGTATTTCTGCTCAAACTTAAAAATAATACCCCGGAGAAGGGCTTTAAAAGATGAATTTTAGGAGTTTTTTTACGCTGTTACAATTTTGTTAATTTCGAGGATTAAACCAATCCAATGCTTCCAGATAAATTTGCTTACCTCAGCCTTGCTTTCCTTTACATGATTCCATGGGCGATTATTTACTTTAAAAGTCCTTGGAAAAGCGGCATGCTCAAAGTAGGGGCAGTAGGAGGATTCATGGGAGTCGTCGCCGAAGTCTGGTATTTTAGAGATTATTGGAGACCTCCGACGCTGTTTGGAGAGGGTATAGTGGGCTTAGAAGATTATATCATTGGCTTTGCGCTGTTTGGAGTAGGGGGTTATATCCATTCCTCATTCACCAAAAGACAGCTAAATTATTCCAGACAAACGCCAGCCAAAAACAAGGATTTCTTCTACCTGTTTTTGATCGGCTGTGGTAGTTTGACCCTTTTCAGCATAGTTTTAGGCATTCATTCCGGGTATGTGACCTTCCTGACTTTTTTTCTTCTGGCTGCATATATCTGGTTTCAGCGACCGGATTTGATTGGGCTGTCAATTAGCTCTGCTTTTGCCACTTTAGGAATTTCCTTTGCGATTTACTACCTCAATTTCAACTTTCTTTTCCTGGATTTTTGGAGTAAATATGGGATGCTTGACCGACCAGTTTTAGGCTTTAGAGTATTTACTATTCCACTCTCTGAAATGCTCTGGCATTTTACTTGGGCAATGCTTTGCAGTATGTTTCGCAGTTACCGGAATGGTGTCTACTATAAGTAATTCCGAATCAAGGGCTTGATTTTTGTGGAAATGGATTGTTGATAACTTTTGTAAAAGTTGTTCAAAACTCCTGACTCAAAGGCAATACATTTGTTGTATGACCGAGAAAAATATCAATACAAGAATCACACGTAAGCCCAATTTAACTACTCCCAATTCTCAACTAGGGAAAGTGCCCCCGCAGGCGCTGGACCTAGAAGAGGCGGTTCTGGGGGCGTTAATGTTGGAAAAAGATGCGTTGACCAATGTGATTGATATTCTAAAGGTTGAAAGTTTTTATAAAGATGCACATCAGGTCATTTTCCAGGCGATTCTGGACTTGTTCACTGATAGTCAACCAATAGATCTCCTCACGGTCACTGCTCAGCTTCGTAAGAATGGCGCTTTAGAAACTGCTGGCGGTGCATTCTATGTGACTGAACTTACCTCCAAAGTTGCCTCAGCGGCAAATATAGAGTACCATGCCCGAATCATTACTGAGCAGTCAATCAAGCGTGAAATGATCCGAATCGCTTCTGACATTCAGCGTGATGCCTACGAAGAAACTACCGATGTCTTCGAACTTTTGGATAAAATGGAACAGAATCTTTTTGAAATTTCAGAAAAGAATATTCGAAAGAATTATTCGGATATGAAGTCCATTATGCGTGAAGCGATCATCGAATTGGAGGCTCGAAAGCTTCAGAAAGATGGTTTGACAGGGGTTCCATCAGGATTCACTGCCTTGGATCGAGTTACTTCAGGCTGGCAAAAATCCGATTTGGTCATTATTGCAGCAAGGCCAGCGATGGGAAAGACAGCATTTGTCCTCTCGGTCCTGCGAAATGCAGCGGTAGATCATAATAAACCAGTTGCGATCTTTTCCTTAGAGATGTCCTCGATCCAATTGGTTAATCGGTTGATCAGTGCAGAGGCAGAGCTGGATTCTGAGAAAATCAAAAAAGGTCAATTAGCAGAGCATGAATGGGCACAACTAGTGCATAAAACTGCAAAACTGTCTAAAGCACCATTATTCGTAGATGATACGCCGGCACTTTCAATTCTAGAATTACGGGCCAAGTGTAGAAAACTCAAAGCCCAACATGACATCCAACTGATTGTAGTCGATTACTTACAACTGATGTCCGGAGATTCCAAAAATGGAGGAAATGGAGGAAATCGAGAGCAAGAAATTGCGAGTATCTCTCGAGCACTTAAGAAAATAGCAAAAGAGCTGGTTATACCCGTTATTGCGCTATCGCAGCTCTCGCGAGCTGTAGAGACAAGAGGAGGAGATAAGCGTCCGCAACTTTCGGATTTGAGGGAGTCTGGAGCTATTGAGCAAGATGCAGACATAGTAATGTTCCTATATCGCCCAGAATATTATGGAATCACCGAGGATGAAAATTCACAATCCACCCAAGGTGTAGGCGAAGTAATTATTGCAAAACATAGAAATGGATCACTTGAAAATGTTAAACTTAGATTTATTGCTAAATACACGAAATTTACAGACCTCGATAATTTTGGGGGAATGGGGAATCAACAAATGGGTAATGAAGTGTATCGGCCTTCTTTCTCCAATCAATCCAGTGGTGTATCAGAATTTGACAGTGGAAACACCATCAAAATTCAAAGCCGTGCAAATCAAGAGGATTCAGATGACCTTCTTGACCGTAATGACCGTCCTCCAGTATTTTAATTTGCCATGACATGAAAGGAATTACTCTGGCTCAACATGAGCCCTCAAAAATAGCTTTTGCCGAAGTGACTAGCCGGATTTTAAAACCGGGAGAAGTTCGTGTACTTATCAAAGCCGCTGCCCTTAATCACCGCGATGAGTGGTGTAGAAAAGGCTTATACCCAAATCTTACCGATGGGACAGTCTTGGGATCCGATGGTGCCGGAATAATTACTGAAATCGGTGAAAGGGTTGATTCCAGCTATTTAGATAGCGAAGTGATCATTAATCCTGCCATGAACTGGGGTCAAAATCAAAAAGTGCAAAGTTCTTCCTTTGAGATATTAGGAATGCCCGGCAACGGTACTTTGGCAGAATCTGTAATTGTTCCTTCGGATCGCATTCATCAGAAACCTGCCCATTTATCTTGGGAGGAAGCTGCAGCCTTACCACTGGCAGGTTTGACAGCCTATCGTGCACTCACTTACCAGGGGAATTTGGAGAAAGGGGAGAACCTCCTTGTCACTGGCTTTGGTGGAGGAGTAGCTCAGTTTGCTGCGCAATTTGGAATAGCACTGGGGGCTAAAGTATACATCAGCAGTAGCAGTCCTCAAAAAATCAAAAAAGGATTAGAATTGGGTGTAAAAGCCGGATTCAACTATCGAGATCATACTTGGACCAGTGAGGCCCTTGAGGTCACCGGTGGGTTTGATCTGATCATCGACAGTGCGGCAGGTGATTCTTTTAATCATTTGTTAAATGTGATCAAGCCAGGAGGAAAGCTCGTGTTCTTCGGTGCTACTTTAGGCAATCCCAGCAAGCTCGACGTTCGAAAAATATTTTGGAATCAGATCAAGTTGATTGGTACCACAATGGGCTCAGATCAGGATTTCTTGGATATGCTTGAATTAGTCAATACCCATCAAATTAAACCAATCATCGATTCTGTTTATTCATTTGATTCTGCCGTGGAGGCATTTGACAGAATGCGGGACGGCGAGCAATTAGGGAAAATTGTACTGAAGCCTTAGTGTAGCCAGTGAGTCTCCCGGGACTCACTGCGAGTTACGTGGTAGATTTCATGCCGTTCGGCTGGGGTTACCAGATAATCCCTTCTTTTGACAGACATAGTGTTTTCCCAAAGAGTTTGAAATTTGATTGGTTTCGAGCGCCAAATAATTTTAAACCCTCCTCAGAAAGCTCATAACCTGTCATCTTTACTTTTAGCCTGTCGCATGCCCAACCGCTTCCAAACCAATCATTCATCTCACACTTAGATTCAAACGATCCTGATCTGATTAGCTATTGCTCTTTTGAGCTTATTTGATTTTGAATTAGCATATCCCCCACGAGGGCGATATTTTTGGTATCGACTTCTTCGGAAATTTTAACAGAAATAAGCGTTCCCAATATTACTTTTCTAAATTTAATTAAGACATCTCATCTCACTTTTCCCAAAAATAGGAATAAAATTCGTTTACCCATTTTGTTATAAAATCGTAGGTTTGAATCTAAACAACTGCTAAATATAAAGTTAAAAAAGGTCACTTGAGACAGAGATTGAGTTCTCTTGAAATTCGTTTTAATCATCCAAATCATTTTCAAAGCAAAAATTTAAATAGGCGTTCTTTAATTCTTTGAGCGTTTTTTGATT